>LXNI01000415.1_pt1 | contig 50395 bp, 40 predicted proteins | sample 809091 | NCBI WGS metagenome assembly LXNI01 (sample SAMN04870527, study PRJNA318959) | sponge metagenome | biome: 01000161; feature: marine sponge reef; material: water | host: Sarcotragus foetidus | place: Greece: Milos, Mediterranean Sea | collected 2013-05-29 | depth 5-7 m
GCAGGCCCTTGGGCCTTCCACGACGACGGCCCCGGCAGCGGCCAGGCACTCGTCGAGTTCCCCTTCGACGATTCGCGGGAGATAGTGCATCAAGGAAGTGCGGCGGGCGAAACGGACAAGCCATAACAGTCGAAACGGACAAACTCTAGCGGGCTAAACGGACGCAGTCCAGCGGGTGGAACGGACCGACCAGCTTGCGGCGGGCTCGACACCGCTCGGCGCCCCTGAGCGGCAGTAGTTCCATCGTGCCGGTCTCTCGGAACGCTTCGCCGAGGGCCGACCATGCCGGGTTGTCGGGCTTCGGAATCGGGATCTGTTGGAGTTGGTTCAGTGACCAGTTCGGATAGTCGAGAAGCTTGGTCCGCTGATTCAGTAGGAGCAGTCGAGCAGGCGTGGAGTTCCACCAGACCGCCAGCGGCTTTGCCTGTTCGGCCAAGCCGCCGTTGTACCACTGGCAAGGCGACCAGATGCCGTCCTTGACGATGTCGGCCGGCCAGGTCTTGGATCGACCCCACTCGGACGGCTCGTCGTTCGCGATCGCATCGGCCGCGGCAAGTGCCTCCTCGGGAGTGAGTGGCATCTTGCGAAGTGAGAAGAACCGGGTTGGCTTCGGTCTTGCTCTCTCTCTCTCTCTCTCTCTCTCTCTCTCTCTCTCTCTCGACTAACCCTGTTTGCCGTCGCCGGGCGACCAGGAGACACTCGTTGATGCTCGTGTTCTCCGAGAAGCTCTTTGCCTTCGGGTAGTGGCTCGTGATCACCAGTTCGACGTGGAAACGGCTGGCCAGGAACCGCCGCTCCGGCTGGCCAGACGCGCTGGTCTTGCACTGAATCGCGGTCCAGCTTCCGTTGTGATGCTGCGCCACCAGATCGATGCCGAGATCACGCGCGTCCTTGCCGGTCAGGTCGAATCGCTCGGGCCAGTCGCGCCAGCGATGTACCCGGGCGACTTCGTACTCCGGATTCTCCGGGCGAGCAGGGTGTACGGGTAGTCGTGGCGCCCTACACATGGCGACGGCAAGTGCAAGCGGGGATCAACCTCACCCGTCGCGCCTGGTTACAGGTGCTACGGGCCCAATGCTCCGACCGGTATGACGCCCACATCGTCCTTCCGAACGTAGCCGTAGCCGTTCGGCACGATGACGGCCAGGGCGCAGGGTTCGGGATCGAGGTGGCGGCTTATCTTGATGCGGTCCGCCAATCGTCGGAGATTGCGGGCACCTTGCTCGACCCAGCGCTCGCCCAGCTTGACCTCGAACGCGGCCCACCGCCCGTCCGTGGCTTCGATGACAGCGTCGACTTCCAGGCCGTCCTTTTCCCGGTAATGGAAGACTTCCGCGTCGGCCGCCTGAGCGTAGACCCTGAGGTCCCGAACAACCAACGACTCGAACAGGAAACCGAAGAAACGGAGGTCCTGCAGCAGGCGTTCCGGCGTGGCGCGAAGAGCTGCCACGGCGAGCGATGGATCGACGAAATGCCGCACGGGCGCGGCGCGTAGAACGGTCCGCGAACGGAGGTGGGGAGACCATGCCGGCAGGTCTTCCACGATCATCAGTCGCTCCAGGGCCTCCAGGTAGAGGGCCGCGGTTTGAGGCTTCAGTGGCTCGCGGTGGCTCCCGGCTTCGGCCGCTAGCTTGGAGGTTGCGACTGGAGTCGCAATGTTCCGCGCGAGAGAACGCAGCAGACGGCCGATCTTGACCGGATCACGTCTGCCGCCGCTCACTCGGTGGACATCGGCTCGCCGGATCTCGTTCAGGTAGTCGCGGTTGGCGATCAGAGTCTGCCTCAACGTACTCGCCAGGTTGGCTGGCCAACCGCCCGCGCAGACGAGTTCGGCAAGTTCCTGGATGGCGAGGGTGGAGCGATCCGTCTCTTGGGGTGTGCGGTCCAGTAACCGGCTCAGTGAAATGCCACCGGTGGATTGGCCAGCCTCAAAGAGGGTAAGCGGTCGCATGCGTATTCGGGCGAAGCGGCCGGCGCCCGTGTGGCGCGTGATGTCGTCCGGCGGTACGGCGGATCCAGTGAGGAGGAACTGGCCGGGCGCTGTGGCATCGTCCACGGCGCGACGGACGTGGTTCCAGATGACCGGTTCCTCCTGCCATTCGTCGATGAGTCGGGGTCTGTCGCCGCGAAGGAGCCTCCATGGGTTGACGCCTGCCATTCGCCTGGCGTTCTGGTCGACATCCAGCAGGACCTCGCTGGCTGCGAGCTGTCTCGCGGTAGCCGTCTTGCCGCACGTCTTCGGGCCCTCGATGACGACGGCGCCGATTGCCTCAAGGCGTTCCCCGAGTTCGGCTTCGACGATGCGAGGCAAGTAGTCCATGAGCTGAGAGGCGCCAGGAGAAGGGTCTCTCGGTTTGTCTGGACGATAGCGCGATCAACCAGGACAGACAACCGGCAGGGGCAGTATTGGTGTCCGCGCAGGGGCACGTATGGCGATACTGAAGAGGTGGATTTGGGTACAAGGCACGGGTGTGAACGCCGCCTGTGTGGGGCCAGAAATGGCGAAACCCCAGGGGCAGAAACGGAGGGTTGCGCTTGGCAGCTAGGATCTTGCCGCTGGAACGGCCGGATTCGAAGAGGGACAGAGGCCGCATGCGGAGGCGAGCGAAACGCCCGGCCCCTGAGTGCCGCGTCACGTCGTCCGTGGCCGCGGCGGAGCCTGTGAGAATGAACTGGCCCGGGCCGGTCCGATCGTCGACGCTGCGACGAACGTGGTTCCAGAGCGACGGGCTCGAGTTGCCATTCGTCGATCAGCCGCGGCGTCGCGCCGGCGAGCGCGGTGGCGGGATCGATGCCGGCAAGTCGTCGCGCGTTGCGGTCCGTATCGAGCAGCACCTCGCTTGTAGCCCTCTGTCTCGCGGTGGTGGTCTTTCCGCAGGCCCTTGGGCCTTCCACGACGACGGCCCCGGCAGCGGCCAGGCACTCGTCGAGTTCCCCTTCGACGATTCGCGGGAGATAGTGCATCAAGGAAGTGCGGCGGGCGAAACGGACAGAGTGCAAGGGGCGAAACGGATAAACCGTAACGGGCGAAACGGACAGATCTAGCGGGTGCAACGGACGCAGTCCAGCGGGCGAAACGGACCGGCCTGCCTTGCGTCGGTCAACACAGGTCGGCAGGCCCGGCGGACCGCTCGCCAGGTCAGTCTCTTGGCGCCCGCCTGTTCGTGATTGTCGGCTCGGCAGCCAACCGACGCCGCCAGTCGGCGACTTCCCGTGGGGAGACGTTGAGCGCCGACGCTGCGGCTCCGTCGATGATGTGACGGGCTTTACACCGCTCGGCGTCCCTGAGCGGCAGGAGTTCCATCGTGCCGGTCTCTCGGAATGCTTCGGCGAGGGCCGGCCATGCCGGGTTGTCGGCCTTCGGAATCGGGATGCGCTGGAGCTGGGCCAAGGACCAGCTTGGGTAATCGAGGAGCTTCGTTCGCTGGTTCAGGAGTAGAAGGCGGGTTGGCGTCGCATTCCACCAAGCGGCCAGAGCCTGGGCGGAGTCTCTTTCTCTCATTGCCACCGGAACCCATCCAGAACCTATGGAGGGTTCCGGCGTCCACAGAGCTGTCACTCGGCCTGTTGTAGTCCGGTACTTTTGGGCGACGAGGACTTGGCTCCTCTGCTGCCAGTAGCGCGCTGCGAGGTGTTCCTTGCCGGACTTGGCGATGCGCCAAGCTTCGGGCGTGCCGAGCATCGACCGACGCAGTTTGCTGTCAATGCTCCAGAAGAGCCGAGCGGCACCGTGTGTCCCAGCGTCACACTTCGTGAACGAGTCGCGGCTTCGCTGCCCGGCGGGGCCAACGTTGTGCCGCAATCCCACTTCCTCCAGCCGTCGTCGGGCGACCTGGAGGCACTCGTTGATGCTCGTGTTCTCCGAGAAGCTCAGTGCCTTGGGGTCGTGACTGGTGATGATCAGTTCGACGTGGAACCGGCTCGCCTGGAACCGCCGTTCCGGTTGGCCGGAGGCGTTGGTGCAGGCTGTTACGGGCAAGACGCTTGCGAGTGCACCAGTCTCTTGGTTCAGGAGCCGGTCCATCAGGGGCGTGAAGAATGTCCGGAGGCTGTTCGCGTCGATCACACCTCCGGCGGCGGCATCGCGCGCTTCAAGGTCGTCCCGAATAGCCATCTCATGGCGCTGCATCTGCTTGACAGTTACCTTGTCGAACTGACGGTGACGTTTGTCGTTGCTGGTAAAGGGAGGATTCATCACGACCAAGTCGAGTTCCGAGAGTGGGAAACGGATCTCGCGGTTTCGGTTCACCTGCTCGGCTTCGACTCCGGCCAGGTCTCGGAGGGGCCGGCTGAGCGCTCGCAGGGAGTGCTCGCGGTCTGCCGCGACGAGGATCTCTAGAGACCCTGAGCGGACACTCCCATCCTCCTGCGGCCCGTTCCGGACGGTCAGCAGGTTCATCCGACGGTAGTCGACGGTCGGCGCGCCGAGCGTCAGGTTGCAGGCGGCGAGTTGCACGGCGTGCCGGTTGATGTCGAGCCCGCAGAGCGTGTCCTCGACCAGCCGGCGGTGCAGGGCCGCCACGCCGCCGTCGTCGAGCTGTTGTGCTTCTCGGGCCCGGGCCTTGATCACATGGAGAGCGGCCATGAGAAGGGTGCCGGTGCCGCAAGCCGGGTCGATGATGCGGAGCTTCGCCACGGCCTCAGGGTCGCTCCAGTCGACGAACTCTTGTTTGAGGGCGAGGCGCGCCAGCATCAGGGCCGAGAGGTTCTTCGTGTAGAAGGCGCCCTCGCTCTTCGCCGAAGGCAGGATGCGGTGGTATAGCGGGCCGGCATGGTCGTAGCCGAGTTCGCTCAGCGAGTCGGCGACGCGGTTGGCGCACTCCACGAGGCTGAGCAGGGCGTTCGAGACGAGCCGCCGCCGCGGCACTTCCGGACGCTCCGGGAAGTCCAGCTTTTCCAGAACTGCCAGCGCCGGCTCGAAGACGGGCGCGTAGTCGCGCTTGAGTATCTCCTTCCATGCGCTTCGCAGATCCGCGACCGGATCCTTGGCTCCGCCCAGGCCACCGAGCTTCGGCAGGGATTCCATGCCGGGCAGGTCCGCGAGTCTCTTGTGGAGCAGGCAGGCGTTCGCCAGCAGGAGCGCCGCGATCACCGGGATGCGGCCTTGCCCTTCGGCTTCGGCCAGTCCGAGAGCCTCTGCCAGGGCGTCAGCCAGGGCTGCGTCGCCGAGTGCGCGGCCTGCTGCCTTCACGACGCTTTCGATGTCCTGTGACGTGCGCAGTCCCGGCTTCCCGAGTCCTGATGCCGCCACGACCTGGGCGAACAGGCCGGGGCTCACGTCCTCGAGATCGAACACGACCTGTTCGGGGCTGTCGGTGTGCCCGTTTCCCTTCCCGTTGACGCGGGTGGCGTAAGACTGAACGAAGCGGAGGGGCTCCTCGGCAAGGCGCCCATCGTGCGCCTGAAGTGCCCGCAGCACCTTGCCGACGGATTGGTAGCCGGTCTGGCCTGCGGAGAGAGCGCCGGCGATGTCCCCGCCGGGTTCGATGGGTACGGGCACGCCGATGTAGCCGAAGCGCTTGCCCGTTTCTGCCCGGGCTTGTCGATCGCTTTACCTTCGACGATGCCGTTGATCGCGAACGAGGTACCCATGACGCGGGTCATGTCCTCCTCGCGGAGGATCATCGGCCTGCCGCCCTTCAAGTCCTGTTCTTCGCTGAGCGAGACGAGCCCCCGGCGAATACCGGGCGTCACCAGGTTCTCGTGGACGCCGAGGACGATCACGCGATAGTCCGAGAGGATGCCGGCGTTCACCGCTTCCTTGAAGGTCAGGTTGTGGAGTTCCGGGCCGTAGATGTCCAGGTCCCCCATGTCGACCGTCACGATGCCCCTCGCCCTGAGCTTCCTGACGGACGACTCCTTGTAGATGCGTGGAGTGGCAGTCATGTAGAGCCGTCTTCGGCTCTTGAGCCGGTCGTCCCGGTGGACGCTCTGGAATCCGGCGTCGTTCGAGATTCCTGAAGCTCGCCTATCCACGCCGGTAGTTCGGTGCGCCTCGTCCATGATCGCAAGATCGAACGGGGGCGCGTTGTGCTCGAATTGGGCGGCGGTGATGTGCTCGAGCGACTGGTAGGTGCTGAAGATGACGCGGACTTGGGAGTCGTCGTCGCGCAGCAGAGCTGCGATCTCCTCCCCGTCCGACGTCACGGGACACTCCAGTTCGTGGATGCCGATGTCTTCCGTCTCGCCACGGCCTCCGGCGGTTCGGTCGGAACAGACGACCCTGCATTCTCGATTGCGTCTTCCTGGAGCGGTAGGGGGTTCTGGACCGGACGTCCCGCGGCTTCGGCGGCTATCGGGTCGTCGAGATGGCGCCGGAAGTCGATCTGGCGGACCGGCGGCTCAAGGTCGTCGATCTCTTCCTCTGCGGCGGCGGTCCAGCGGCAGGTGGCGACGACCCAGCGGTGGCTGAACGGCGCCCTGCTCGAGAAGCCCAGGAAGGAGTCGATGGCTGTCTTGCCGACCGAGTCGCTCTCCTGGTAGCACTTGCACTGAATTGCGGTCCAGCTTCCGTTGCGATGCTGCGCCACCAGGTCGATGCCGAGATCACGGGCGTCCTTGCCGGTCAGGTCGAACCGCTCGGGCCAGTCGCGCCATCGATGCACCCGGGCGACTTCGTACTCCGGGTTCTCCGTCAGAACTCGGGCGACGAGTTCCTCGAACCAGCGCCCCTTCTCCGATTCGTCGCGCGACTCGCGACGAATGCGGCCAAGCACCTGGCCGACGGTCGTTTCTCCGGGCTGCAGGTGAAGGCGGATCTGTTCCTGGGGCATGACAGATTCTCCGAGCGAGCAGGATGGTACGGCGAGTGCAAGCCGGGGTCAGCCACCGGGCGGCTCGACACGTATCGGGTCCTCTTGGGGGCCTTCTGGTGTCGGAAGCGCGGTCGCGCCGCCCCGCTGCCTGGGCTCAAGCGCCCCAGACGGTCACGGGCCTGCCGCCTGACGTCTCCTCACGGCGGAAGATCCTCTGCTCCCAGGGCACGGTCTCGGACCGGTCGAAGACGACGAGGTGGCCGGATTCGGCCTGGCAGCGGTCCATGTAGTCCAGCGTCTGCTCGACGCCTTCACGGATCGTGGCCTCAAGGCTGTCGCGGAGAATCTTGCACTCGACGACGTAGCGGCGCGGCGGTTGGGCCGCTTCGCTGCCGCCGGCGAAACGGCCGGGCGGCCAGACGATCAGCAGGTCGGTGCGCCGGCGGCCGAGCGCATACTCGCGCTCGATTCGGCCGCCGCCGTTCACGATCCGCTGCAGGAACGCCTGCAGCAGCAACTGCGGCCCCGCCTCCCTGTACTGGAAGCGCTCGATCCAGTGTTCCGAGTGCTCGCGGAAGAAGCGCTGGAACGCCTCCAGCAGGCCCTCGACGTTCAGATCGCCATTCGGATTGACGTACCACTCGGTTTCCTGGGCGATCTCGTCCTCGCGGGCGTACATCAGCTCTCGGGGGATCACTTCGCGGTAGATGGGATTGGCGATCCTGCGGGTACCCCGGCGCGCTATCAGGCCGAGGTCGCGCACGTACTCGACATCGTCCGGGCTCACGCCAACGGTGGGGCCGCTGCTCAGGATGGGCTCGATCACTCGCCGTACCCGATCCTCCCGCAGCTTGTCCGCCAACTGGTGCAGATGCGTCTGTCGACTGAGGATCAACTCCTCTCTGGCTTCCATGATCGCTTCTTCGCCGATCGTCCGCGAGCGGTCGCGGCCGCCTCGGTCCTTGAAGCAGGCCTGGTAGGCGAGCGCGTTCACCAGCCATGGCTGGCCCCGGGACTGGTTCCACACCGTCGTGATCGCCGCTTGCGTGAACTCCTGACCGGTCTCTTCGGTGTGCTGGCCGAGCAGGGTGTGCACGTGGGCCTCGGTGAAGTTGCCCAGGCGCAGAGATTCCGCCTTGATGTTGAAGGCACTGCCGCCGGCGATGACCTCGTCGCCGGACTCGGAGTGGATGCGGTAGTCCCGCACGTCCCGGACGCCGCAGAGGATCACGCTTTGCGGAAAGGCGCCGGGCCGATTCGTGTAGCCGGCGCGAAGTTGCCGGAGCACGGAGATCAACGTGTCGCCCACGAGCGCGTCAACCTCGTCGATCATCAGAACGAGCGGCGTGGAATCGGCTCGTGACCAACGGGTCAGCACCTCCTGCAGGGCGCCGTAGGGGCCGGCCAGCTTCAGAGCCCCCTCGACTCGTCGTTCAAGGACGCCATCGGCGAACGTCGTGCTCGCCGCGATGCGGAGTCCGTTCAGGATGGCGCGCATCGCCTGCTCGACGTCGCCTCGTGCCGCTTGGCCGGTCTCGACGTTCACATACAAGGAGCGGTAGTTGCCGCTTGCGTTCAGGACGTCGGACAGGGCAAGCAGGGCCGATGTCTTGCCGGTCTGCCGCGGAGCGTGGAGGACGAAGTAGCGCTTGGCGCGGATCAGGCGCAGGACCTCGTCCAGGTCCAGGCGCTCGAGGGGCGGTACGCAGTAGTGGTCCGCTGCTTCGACCGGGCCCGAGGTGTTGAAGAAGCGTTCGGCCATCGAAGCTCGGTCGGCAGTGCGTGACACGTTGCTCGATCGTACCGCGAGGAAGCTCCGGCCGGCGGACCGAGCGGAGGCGCCGGGTTACGTTTGCGGACGCAGGTCGTAGGCCACCGCTTCGCGGTCGTTTCGCACGAGCAGGATGCCCTGGGCGATCGCCGGGTTGTTCCAGGTGCGGCCCGAGACGGCGGGCAGGGCGGCGATCTCCTGGTGGCTTTCCGGCGTCGCGCGCACGAGGACGAGCTGGCCCCGTTCGGTCGTGATCAGCAGGTGGCCCGAGGCGAGCAGGAGTTGGCCGTGGCCGTACCGGCCGCCCTTCCACATCCGGTCGCCGGTCTCGGGATCGACAGAGGCGAGGATGCCCTCGTCCAGACCGTAGACGTAGCCGTCGTGAAGCACCGACGTGGAGAAGGTGTTCTTCATCCGGTTGTTGTACCAGCGCTCGGTCACGGTCGCCGTGCCCGCCTCGACGTTCGCGTCGACCTCGAGCACGGCGGCGCCCTGGCCGTAGCCGGACGAGACGAAGACTCGGTCGTCGGCGACCTGGAGTGGCTGCGCGGCGTTGATCCCGTTCATCGTCGTCCACGGGTGGCTCCAGTAGGTCCTGGCGCCGTCGGTCGCGAGCGAGATGACCTGGTCCGCTCCGATCAGGACGATCTGGGCAAGGCCGTCCAGGGTGAAGACGGCGGGCGCCGTGTAGGCGCCTTCCGCGTCGAGTGCGCGCCAGCGGATCGCGCCCGTGTCCAGTTCGTAGGCGATCACTGCGCCGTCCGGGCCCCCCGGCGCGGTGAGCACGGCGCCGTCGAAGATGGAAGGTGAGGCGGCCATGCCCCAGATCAGGTTCCTGGCGCCCGCGTCGTCCAGGATGTTCGCGCGCCAGATCTCCTCGCCGGTCGCGGCGTCGAGCGCGCGCAGTTCGCCCGTTGCGCCGAGGGCGACCAGCGTGTTCCCGTAGAGGGCGGGCGTGGCGCGGGGGCCGTCGCCGCCCATGCTCTCCTCGAAGCGCGCGTCCCAGCTCACGTTCCAGCGTTCGACGCCGGTCAGCAGGTCGTAGGCGGCGACGACCTCCTGTTCGCGCCGCTGTTCGATCGTGTAGGCGAGGCCGTGACCGACCACGAAGGAGGCGTAGCCGCCGCCGACCGGGATGCGCCAGAGCTCCGGCGGGCCTTCGCTTGGCCAGGCCGTGTTGATCGGCTCGGGGTAGTGGCCGTCCATGTGGAGGCCCCGGTAGTAGGGCCAGGAGTCCGGGGGGAGTGCTTCTTCGACGAGCGGTTCCGGCTCGAAAACGCCTTCCGCTTCGGCAATCGAGAAGGTGGCGTCCCCGCTCTCGCCTGGACCGTCGGCCGCGGCGCCGACTTCGGCCGTGACGAGGTCCGACGCGACGACGGCGCCTGGGGGCTCGGCTTCCGACTCCGGCGGCGCCGATGCGGCGGCGACCGGCGCGCCTTCCGCGGTCCGGCCCCGATGCGCCTCAAGAGCGCGGTAGTGACGGTCCTCGTGATGGAAGTCCAGTCGCGGCATGAAGTTGCCGGTCATATCAAGGTGCATGCCGGTGGTCAGGTTGAGCACCAGCGCGAGTCCGGCGAGCCCGGCCACGGAGATGCCGGTCCACTTCAGGAAGGCGAGGAAGCGGCTTCGTTTCCTAGTCTTGGTCATCTGCCTGGCATCCTACTCGTTGATCTCCAGTCATCATTGCTACGCTGCCTCCCCGCTGTGAAGCCACCGAGCATCCACCTTCGCTTCTCGCCGGCCTTGCTGCCAAAGAGCGCAACGAAGCTGCGCGCGCAGGTTCGCGACCTGCTGGCACAAACGCGCGCCGAGGGCATCTGGTTACCCGACGGACTCTCCTGGTGGGGCCGGAACCCGGTGCTCAGTCGGGCGCTCGGCGATGCGGGGTTCATCGGCATGACCTGGCCGTCGGAGTACGGCGGTTCCGAGCGGAGCTACCTCGAGCGCTACGTCGTGACCGAGGAACTGCTGGCGGCGGGAGCGCCGACCGCGTTCCACTGGTTCGCCGACCGCCAGATCGGTCCGAGCATCCTGAGTTACGGCACCGAAGAGCAGAAGCAGCGCTTCCTGCCGCCGGTCGCCCGCGGCGAGATCGCTTTTGCCGTGGGCATGAGCGAGCCTGACTCGGGTTCGGATCTCGCCTCGATCCGGACCCGGGCCGAGCGCACCGACGGCGGCTGGCGTCTCAATGGATCGAAAATCTGGACGTCCTACGCGCACCAGGCGGAGTACTGCGTCGCCCTGGTCCGAACCGAACCGAAGTCGGACAAGCGGCACGCCGGTATGAGCCAGGTCATCGTCGATCTGAAGCACTCGAACGGGATCATGGTGCGGCCGATCATCGACCTGCCGGGTCGTCACGACTTCAACGAGGTCTTCTTCGAGGACACGTTCGTGCCGGACGACTGCCTGCTCGGCAGTCCGGGCGACGGTTGGGCACAGGTCACGTCCGAACTGGCCTACGAACGGAGCGGTCCGGAACGCTTCCTGACCAACTTCCATCTGCTGCGGGCGCTTGTCGAGGTTCTGGGCGAGGGCGCTTCGCCGGCAGCCCGGCGTGAGACGGGGCGGCTGGTCAGCCGGCTCTGGGCGCTGCGCGCCGCTTCGGTCTCCGTGGCGGCAGCGCTGGAGGCTGGCGGCACGCCGAACGTGGAGTCGGCCCTGGTGAAGGACCTGGGCACGAACTTCCAGCAGGAACTGTCTGAGGCGGCGCGACGGATCGCGGCCGACGAGGGGCTCCGCGATCGGACGCTCCTCGACACCCTGCAGCAGGTGGTCATGGCCGCGCCGTCCTACACGATCCAGGGCGGCGCGACGGAGATTCTCCGCGGCATCGTCGCCCGCGGGCTGAGACTGCGGTGAGCGGGCTGCGCGCACTCCTGCTCGACACGGCGAACCGGCTGTTCGAGGCGGCGACGGACGACGCGGTCTTCGAGAGTGTCGAGGCTGGGCGCTTCCCCGCCGAGCACTGGCGGGCGGTCGAGGAGAACGGTCTCGTGGACATGCTGCTGCCCGCGGAGGCCGGAGGCGCCGGCGTCGACCTCGGCGACGCGATGGCCGTGGCGCGGGCGGCTGGAGCCTTCGCTGTGCCGTTGCCCCTCGTCGAGACAATGATCGGTCGGCGGGTGCTCGCAGATGCCGGTCTGGAGGCGCCGTCGGGGCCGCTGGGGCTCGTCACCGGTGCCGGCGAGGCGAACGTTCTCTGGCCGGACGAGATCAGCGGGTTGGTGATCGTCGACAGGGACAACGCGGTGGGTCGGGTCGCTGCCGGCAAGGTCGACTTCGAGCCCGACACGAACAGCGCCGGCGAACCGGTGGGGCGGTTGGGTGCGCCGCCGTCCATCCCGGAGGGCCAGACGGGCAGTTCGGCCGCAGGGCCATGGGCCTCGATTCTGATGGCCGCCGCCCGCAGCGCGATGATCGCGGGCGCCATGGAACGCATCCTCGATCTGACGATCGAGCACGTGCAGGGCCGGGTCCAGTTCGGGCGGCCGTTGGCCCGATTTCAGGCCGTGCAGCAATTGGTTGCCGTCATGGCGAGTCAGGCGGCTGTGGTCGGTGTCGCATCGGACACAGCGATCGCGGCCATCGAGGGCGCATTTGATGGCGGCAGCGCCGACGCCGCCTTCATGGCGGCCTGCGCCAAGGCGCGGGCCAGTGAGGCCTGTTACGAGGTGACCCGCATCGCTCACCAGCTCCACGGAGCGATCGGCTACACCCGCGAGCACGATCTGCACCGCTTCACTCGCCGGCTTTGGACGTGGCGCGACGCCGACGGCGACGAGGGTTACTGGCAGCAGAAGGTCGGTTCTTTGGCGGTCGAAGCCGGTGGCGCCGGTCTGTGGCCGTTGCTGGCCAGTGGGTAGTCGTCGATTGGCAGCGATAGGCTTCCGGCTACACCTAAGCTAGGCCGCCCGTAGATGGCACTGACCTTCGAGCACGTCCACATCATCTGTGAGGACCCGCACGCTTCCGCGCGCTGGTACCGGGACATTCTCGGCGCTGCGATCGCCGGGGAGTACGAAGTCCGGGGCGCCCCCCAGATCCGCATCGAGGTAGGCGGCGTCCTGGTGCTCCTGCGCGGCAGGCGGCCAGGGGAGGAGCCGGTCAAGACGCGGCCGATGCGAGAGTACGAGGGCTACTCGAGCCACGACGAGTGGGGGACGGACCACTTCGGCTTCACCTACCACGGGGACCTGCTGGCGTACTGCGAGGAGCTGCGGAGCAAGGGCGTGGAGTTCGCGGTGGAGCCCTGGGAGTTCGCGCCCGGCACCTTGCTCTGCTACCTCGCGGCGCCCGACAACGTGAGCATCGAACTGGTGCAGGCGAAGTAGGAACTCGGGAGGACGTGATGGATCAGTCGAACGGGAACGGGCCGTACGTCGGCAAGCGCCTGAGCACGGGGACCTTCGTCGTCGATGACGCCGTGCTCGCCGACTACTACGGCGGCCTGGAACTCGAGCCTCCGAGTTCCGGCCTCGTGCCCTCCACGATCGCGAGCGGCCCGGACGGCGACTACTTCCGCGAGATCGCCTTCGCCAACCAGACCGGACATCTTTGGATGCGCGAGGAGTGGGCACTCTCCGCGCCGCTGGTGGCCGGCGCGATGTACGGCGTCGAAGGCGACATCTGCGATATCTACGACCGGCGCAACCGCGTCGTCGTCGACTACCGCGTCCGACTCAGGGACGGCGGCGGCCGCCGGGTCCTGGAGACCCACCATCACCAGAGCTTCCTGCGCGACCAGGAGTACGCCGGCGACGTCGAACTGCGCGACCCGCGAAAGAAGCCGGGAGCACGTCGCTTCGACGTGCCGGAAGGGGAACGGTTCGGCGGCCTGGAGCGCACGATCTCACTGGAGATGTGCGGCCAGTTTTTTCACGGCAACGCGAGCTACCACACGGACAAGGCAGCGTCCCGGGAACTCGGCTTCCAGGACGTCGTGGTCGGCGGCCGGATGACGATGGGCTACGTGGGCCACATCCTGGAGGAGCGGTTCGGCGAGGCGTGGTGGCGGAGCGGCTCCTTCGACCTCAAGTTCACGAACCCGGTGTGGCCGGGGGACAGGATCACCGTCAACGGCGTGGTGACCGGCCCCGATCCGGACGATCCCGAACGCACGGCGGCTTTCGTCTGGATCGCCAAGGTGGACGGCACGGTGGCGCTGATCGCCCGCGCCGGCGTTGCAGCCTGATTCTCGACACATTCCGTAGAGGAGCACTCATGAAGACCCGACCTTCCGCCTTCGCGCTGCCGTTGCTTCTCCTCGTTGCCGCACCGCCCCTGGCCGCCAACGACACAGGCCACGACTGCCGGGGCCTGGTCGCCCTGACCGATCTCGACCACGCGGTCGAACCGGGGTTCCGGGTGCCTGCTTCGGAAGGGGTGCCGGCCCACTGCCGGGTGCGCGGCGTCGTCAACCGGGCGATCCGCTTCGAGGTCACCCTGCCCGACGACTGGAACGGGCGGATGATGTTCAGCACCGTCGGCGGCGCCGCGGGCTTCATCGGCGACACGACGAGCCTGCTCGGCCGCGGCTTCGCGATGGCCTCGACCGACACCGGCCACGAGGGTCAGGACCGCGACTACATGCGGCAGCCCGAGGCGTTGCTCGACTACGCCTATCGCGGCGTGCATCTCGCAACGGGGGCCGCCAAGCGGGTGATCCAGCACTACTACGGTCGGGAGATCGACTACTCCTACGTCAAGGGCTGCTCGAACGGCGGCCGGGCGGCGATGCTTGAGGCGACCCGGTTCCCGGACGACTACGACGGCGTTCTGGCCGGAGCGCCGGCCTTCCGTTTCCAGGAGTTCGTGCCCTGGATGATCGGCGGCGCGCGACTGCAGGCGAAGCATCCGTTGACCGAGGAGTCGTTCCAGTTGCTCGGCAGGGCGTCCCGCGAGGCATGCGACGCCCTGGACGGCGTCGAGGACGGCGTGATCGACGATCCGACGAACTGCACCGCCGACGTCTTCGACCTGAACGCGCTGCAGTGCCCGCCGGACTCGACGGAGAACTGCCTGACCGCGGGCCAGTTGCAGACCGCCCGCTACATGTGCGAAGACGTAGTCGACGCCGACGGCAACATCCTCTCGCCGGGCGTGCCGCCGGGCGCCGAGGATGCGGGCGACTGGGCCAACTGGGTACTGCCACGGGCGCTCGGCGGGGACCAGTCCCTGATCGCCGGCATGGACGCGCTGCTCGACGCCCTGATGCGGTTCGAGCCGGACTTCGACGTCGAGGCGTTCGATCCGGTCGCCGACCGCGACCTGCTCGCCGCGGCGACCGCGCCGCTCGACGTGCTGACCGCGGACCTCTCGGCGTTCCGCGAACGCGGCGGCAAGCTGTTGATGTACCAGGGCTGGAACGACTATCCGCTGCGTCCGCAGCGCGCGATCGACTATCTGCACGCGGTGGAGAAGGAGAACGGCGGCGCCGAGGCCGCGGCGGAGTTCTACCGCCTGTTCATGGTCCCCGGCATGATCCACTGCGCCCGCGGCCCCGGCGCCTGGGTAGCGGACTACGTCGACCCGCTGGTCGCCTGGACGGAGAAGGGCGTCGCGCCCGAACGGATCGAGGCGAGTCGCCCGGGACCGGCGCCCGAGTTCACGCGGCCGCTATGCGCCTATCCCGAGGCCGCGAAGTACAACGGCGAGGGCGACGTGAACGACGCGGCGAACTGGAGTTGCCGGTAGCTGGCGCCGCGGCAAACAGGGAGAGGAACCTGGGATGAAGACACCTGGCTGGCCGATCACGGCTTCGACCATCGCTCTGGCACTCTCGGTGGCCGGTTGCGCTCCCGCCCCGGACGCGCCGGACGAACCGTCGTCTCCCCCCAACGTGATTGTCATCCTCGCCGACGACCTGGGCTACGGCGACATCGGCGCCAACGGATCGACCGTCATCTCGACGCCGCACATCGACGAACTGGCGGCCAACGGCGTTCGCCTGACCGACGGTTACGTCTCGGCGGCGGTCTGCAGCCCGATGCGGGCGGGTCTCTACACGGGGCGCTACCAGAACCGGTTCGGCTACGAGTACAACCCGACCGCGAACTACGTGCGCAACGCCGACGCCGAACTCGGGTTGCCCGAGGACGAGACGACGCTCGGCGACATGATGCGGGGGGCCGGCTACGCCACCGGCCTGGTGGGGAAGTGGCATCTTGGTTTCCGCGAGCAGTACCACCCGCTGAAGCGCGGCTTCGACGAGTTCTTCGGCCACCTGGGGGGCGGCACGAGCTACGTCGATCCCAACGACCAGACCGCTCATAGCTGGCCGCGGCGGGCACCCGCCGCGACGGAGCCTCACACGATCGGCCCGGCAACGCCCGTCACCGGGGACCGCGGCGACGGCCCGCGCGCGATCATGGATGGCTACGAGGTCGTCGAGGTCGACGAGTACCTGACGGACGTGTTCGCCGACCGTGCCGTCTCGTTCATCGAGCGCCACGCGGAGGAGCCCTTCTTCCTCATGCTGGCGCCGAACGCGCCCCATACGCCGATTCAGGCGACGGACAAGTACGTCTCCCGCTACGCCCACATCGAGGAAGAGGGAGCGCGCATCTTCGCGGCGATGGTCTCGTCCGTCGACGACATGGTGGGCCGGGTCACGGCGACGCTCCGCGAGCACGAACTGGAGGAGAACACGCTCGTCGTCTTCATCTCCGACAACGGCTGCATCAACTACATGCCGGCCGTCATCTGCACGAACTCTCCGCTCTCCGGTGGCAAGCGCTATCACCTGGACGGCGGCATCCGGGTGCCGTACCTGGTCAAGTGGCCGGCGGGTCTGCCCCAGGGCGAGGTCTACAGCCAGCCGGCGAGCGCGCTCGACCTGTACGCGACGTTTGCAGCGGCAGCCGGGTCGGACGCAGGTACCGAGGACAGCGTGAACCTCCTGCCGTACCTGCGGGGCGAGATCGAGGAGGCGCCGCACGAGTACCTCTTCTGGCGGTCCCTGCCCAACGCGGCGGTCCGCTCGGGTAAGTGGAAGCTGTGGCGGGTCGACCTGACGGACCAGGATCCGGCTTCCGTGCTCAGCCGTGGCGGCCGTTTGCTGGCAGAGGAGGACTACCCGCCCGTGTCGGCTCACGGCCAGATCACGGTGCTCCACGACCTCGAGGCGGACATCGGCGAGCGGGAGAACGTGGCCGGCGAGCACCCGGAGGTCGTCGAGCGCCTCGAAGCGGCCCTGGCCGCCTGGGAAGCGGAACTGGCCGAGCCGATGTGGATCAGCAAGCGCTCGACGCTGGCGGAGTTGCACGGTCAGGCGATCCAGCTCTACTTCTGACGAACGGCCGAGTGGCTGACAGATTCAAAGTGCCACTTTGAATCTGTCAAGGTCGATCTGCTGTCAGGCGGCGAGTTTCGACGCAGGTAACATCGCTGCCCCCCTGAGTTGAAATCCGCGACCCTGCACAAGAGGACCGACCATGCACGACATCGCAATCCGTAACGGCCGCATCATCGACGGCACCGGCGCCCCCGAGTTTCAGGGCGACATCGCCATCGACGGCACGACGATCACGTCCGTTGGCAACGGGACCGGCAAGGCGCGCCGGGAGATCGACGCGGAGGGCAAGCTGGTCGTCCCGGGCTGGATCGACATCCACACCCACTTCGACGCGCAGGTTTCCTGGGATCCGTACCTGACGCCGTCCTGCTGGAACGGGGTGACGACGATCGTCATGGGCAACTGCGGGGTCGGTTTCGCGCCGGTCAAGCCGAAGGACCGGGACTGGCTGCTTGAGCTGATGGACGCGGTCGAGGACATTCCGGCGATCGCCATGTCGGCGGGAATGGAGTGGAAGTGGGAGACCTTCCCCGAGTATCTCGACGCGATCGACGGCAAGCCGCGGATCATGGACGTGATCACCCAGGTGCCGCACTGCGCGCTTCGCACCTACGTGATGGGGGAGCGCGGCGCCGAGGACGTCCACCCGACGGATGACGAACTGGCCGAGATGGCGCGCCTGGTGCGTGAGAGCGTGCGTGCCGGCGCCTTCGGCGTCTCGTCCAACCGGCTGCTGGCCCACCGCACGAAGGAGGGCGAGATGATCCCGGGCACCTTCGCCCGCTACCCGGAGCTCGAGGCGATCGCCACCGGCATGAGCGAGGCCGGCGGGGGCGTGTTCCAGTTCGTCGGGCCGTTCGAGCGCGAGTGGTTGCTTGGCCTCGGCCACAAGGACGGGATCACCGTGACCTATCTCTCAGGCGAGGCGGCGCAGGAGACGTTGACCGCCCTCGAGGCGCGTCGCTACAAGGGGATCCGGGTGTTTCCGCAGATCCGGGGCCGCGGCACGACGGTGCTGATGAACCTGGAGGGGTCGCTGCACCCCTACGTCCTGAACTACGCTTTCCGGGAGCTGGTCGGCGACCTGCCGATGCCGGAGCGCCTCGCGCGGATGCGCGACCCGGAGGTGCGAGCGAAGATCCTGGCCAGCGACTGGGACATGACGAACGACGCCCGGCGCAACAGCCCGGAGGACGTTGATCACCCGTTCCTGGTCGACGCGACGCCGGGCAGCCTGCTGCCGGGCCTGCTGGAGCTCATGCACACGCAGCCGGAGGCCGTCTACGTTCTCGGCGACCCGCCGAACTACGAGCCGGACGACGAGGCAAGCGTCGCCACCTACGCGAAGCGACACGGCCTCACCGGGCCGGAGGCGTTCTACGATCTCCTGACCCAGGGCGACGGCAGCACGCTGCTGCTCTTCTACCTGGACGGCTACTCGAAGCGGAACTTCGACTACATGGCCGGCCTGATGCGGCACCCGCTGACCTGCAACGGCCTGAGCGACGCCGGCGCCCACGTCGGCGCGGTCAGCGACGCGCACATGCCGACCTGGAACCTCTCCTTCTGGGGACGCGACCGCACCCGCGGCGACCGGATCGAGCTGGAGACGATCGTCCACAAGCAGACCGGCGCGAACGCCGCGCTCTACGGCCTGACCGACCGCGGCGTCCTGGAAGCTGGCAAGCGTGCCGACATCAGCGTGATCGATTTCGACCGGCTGTCGTCCGAGGCGCCCTACCTCGTCTACGACCTGCCCGAGAACGCGAAGCGCTACATGCAGCGCCCGCAGGGCTACGATGCCACGATCTGCGCCGGCGAAGTCGTCCTGGAGAACGACGAAGTCACCGGCGCCCTGCCGGGCCGGCTCGTCCGCAGCAGGCCTGTTGCTTAGTCGCAATCGCCTGCCAGGCAGGTACTTGTGACGATGCGCCGGATCGTCAGCTTTCCCTGATCCCCTTCCAGGGCACTCCCCTAAGCCGAGGCATGATCTCCCCGAAGGTCCATTCAGCCGCGGCGTCGAGATCCCACGTGATCCCCGGAGCCAGGAGAGGCTGGAGATCGGCGAGAAACACCGGGTCCTGGAGTTTGCCCGCCAGGTTCGCTTCGAACTCGGCTCGGGAAACGCTGTGTCCCTCCGCTGCGAGGTACTCGACAAAGCAATGAACGACGCGATCGAAGTCGACCTCGACCTGCTGTGAAGCCCACCAGAGATCGAACAGGTCACGACCCTTCTTGCGCTGGTACAGGGCGCGCAGCTTCGTTCCGAGTAGCTCGTCCAGGGCGTACGTCGGAATCCGAGCCGTGCCCGAGAACCAACGGGATCGGATTCTAAAGCGCTTGTGAGCCAGATCCAGGACGTTGAAGTGCTCCCGCGAGTTGATCTCGATCTTGAGACGCAGTGGAAGAGGGGGCGCGTCCTCCGACGCGAACCGATAGAGGAGGGTCACTCGCCCTTCCTTGAAGGAGCGCCTCGGCTCGCCGAGCCAGGAGTCGAGCCGATGGCGCAAACGGTCGAGGGTCGGGCCTATCGGCTCGGCGACCGTTTGGACGAGGTCGATGTCTTCTGAGTAGCGCGGCGGTGGAGCCAGATAGAGCTTGAAGAGCGCGGTGCCTCCTCGAAAGGCGAGAGCTCTGGCCAGGTGATCGTCGGCGAAGATCTCGACCAGAGCTCGGCTGATGACCAGATCCTGTTCCACTTGCGACTCCTGGACCCACGGGACCTGCTCCCGCCATTCGGCGATGAAGTCAGCCGGGATCAAAGGTCCGGTTCCAGATCGGCGTTGACCAGGAGCTTCCAGCGGGCATTGCGGTTGGCAGAGGCCTCGCTTCCGCCGGGGACCAGTACCGTTGTTTCCGTAGCGCGGTTCTTCACGAAGTCGGCCAGAGCCCTGCTCCGGGGTGAATGTCCGACCAGATCGAGGAGAAAACCGAGCCGCTGGGACCAGGGGATGGGCGAGAACTCACTGAGCGACGAGAGTTCTTCCGGATCGAGACTCTCTCCCAACTCGGAGAGAACAGTGGCTACGTTCTCAAGCCCACCGCAGTGCCTTTGGTAGCCGACGAGGTCGTAGGCCGTGGCCTCGGGGGACGAGATCCGGAGGAAACCCCGCGGCGTGTTCACCCTCTTTGTCGGCATCGCGGCCCCGTGGCGGCGAGCGATAAATGCGACCTTGACCAGTCCACAGTGGATCGGCGGCCGGTTCTTGGGGACGACGACCTGGAAGACTTGCGGCTGCTGGTGCGCAGCTCCGTAGTACCGAGCGGCCGTCAAGAGCCCGGCATAGTAGAGGATTCCAAGCCGGTCCATGAGTTGAGGCACAAACTGCTCGGCGGGCAGACAGCCGAGTACCTGGTGCTCCGCCGGGATAGCGACGTGAAAGCCTCGGTAGGGCGTCGCCACGAGCCCCTTCTTCTTGAGACGTCTGAGCCCTGACCTCGCTGCCGTCAGCGAAACGCCGAGTTCGTCGGCGAGTTCCTCTGTCGAGAAGTGATAGCTACCGCGGGAGGCCCAGTCACGAAGCAGGTCGGATGCCCTCCGGCGACTCGGTTTGGATTTCACTCATGGAAAGTACCGAATAAGGGTACATTTGTCGAGCGAAACCCGGCGCTACGCTGAGGAGTTCGGTGTCCCTAGTCAACCGCGTCCAATGGCGGATCGTGTGCGTACTTCTCTCCAGCCTCCACGGCCACCGGCAGCCGATTCCGCGGCGTCGCCAGAGGACAGGTGGCGAACTCGCTGAAGACACAGGGCGGGTTGTAGGCCTTGTTGAAGTCGAGGACCGTGGTGCCGTCCTTGTCCGGAAGGTCGGCGGCGAGGTAGCGGCCGGCGGGGTAGGTCGCGTCGCCGGTTGTGCCGTCGGCGAAGACGATGAAGAACCCATCGTTGGATCGGTAGGCCTCCAGTGACAGGGACTGGCCCCGAGCCTCGAACTCGAGGGTGCCTGGAACGGTCGGTTCCCAGCCGAGTCCCTGGACGACGGTGGCCAGCCGGATTTTCCGGGGTTCGGGATAGGCCTCGAACCTGGCGACAACCCGCCAATCGGGGTCAGCGGGGTAGGACTCGATGCCTTCAAAGGCAGCGATGGCTGGGTGGTCATAGTCCCGAAGACGGACCCCCACCCGATCCATGCGCCGGATCACGGTCCAGGCCAGGGAGCCGTGAGTGAGCAGGGTGGGCTCGCCGTCCTGATCGTCCGTCAGAAGCACCTCGGTGACGGGTGACTCGCCGTGGAACACTTCGACGCCTGGTTCGGTTACAAAGGTCACCATGCCGTCGTCGACCACGAAATCGCCGAGCTTCGGTTGCGCTGAGCCTTCGGGCGCGACGAGGTCGTTGCCGGCCGCCGTCCCAAAGCTGTTTGGGCCCTCTTCGAGCCAGTACAGGCCGGCCAGGTTCAACCAGCCATCTGGGCCCTTGAGACTCGCCAACCGATCTGCACGCCATTCGGCGAGAGCGCTCTCGTATAGGGCGGCCTCTGACTCCTCGCCCACTGCCGGCTGAGCGAGGACGACCGCGGCCACCAGCAGTACCCGGACTCGATGGTCAATTCCTATCACCGTCCGAAGATTCTAGAGGCGCGGAGCGGAAGAAACCCAGGAAGTACGGTTTATTGAAGATGCGGCGACTGGACCGGCTGTTAGACTGCCGCGCGTATCGTTGTATGCAAAACTGGTCTTCAGCCTGGAAGTTGGAGATGCGCCACCCACGACGCAGGAGCAGTCGTCGCCCTCAGGCGATTCGCGTGGCTGTCGTGTGTCTCGGGGCGCTTCTTGCGGCGGCTGGATCGACTGCAACTGCCGGGCCCCCGCCTGCGACGCCGGTGGCCGCCCCGGCGTTCGACGCCGACGCGCCGCACCGCGTCCTGATCTCGCGACACTGCCTCGGTTGCCACAACAATCGGCTCAAGACCGCCGGACTCGAACTGGACGCACTGGTCGAGCAGCACACGGGCCTCGACCGCGCGACCTGGGAGAAGGTGGCCCGCAAGCTCCGCGCGCGGCAGATGCCGCCGCCGGGCCGTCGCCGTCCGGACGAGAGTGCTTACCGGGAGGCGCTGTCGTCTCTCGAGGGAGAACTCGATCGAATCGCCGCGGAGCAGCCCGACCCGGGCCGTACGGAGACCTTCCGCCGGTTGAACCGCACCGAGTACCACAACGCGATCCGCGACCTGCTGGCGCTGGAGGTCGACGTCGCCTCGCTGCTGCCGACGGACTCCGCGAGCTACGGATTCGACAACGTGACGGTCGGGGACCTCTCGCCGACCCTGCTGGAGCGCTACGTGGGCGCGGCGGAGAAGATCAGCCGGCTCGCCGTGGGCCGAGTGGCCGAGCCGACGGGCATCACCTTCCGGACAGATCCCGATCTGACCCAGGAGAAGCACGTCGAAGGTCTGCCGCTCGGCACCCGGGGCGGCCTGCTCGCGACCTGGAACTTCCCGGCCGACGGGGTCTACGAGTTCTCGATCCGGCTGGCGCGCGACCGGAACGAGCACGTCGAGGGCCTGCGCGAGCCGCACGATCTGGAGCTTCTGATCGACCGGGAACGGATCGAGACGTTCACTGTCGCGCCGCCGGAGTTGATGGACGACGTGGCGCTGAACTACCAGCCTTCGCAGGACGATGTCGACGATCACCTGGTCATCCGCGTGCCGGTGACGGCGGGGCCGCACGACGTCGGCGTCACGTTCCCGGCGCGCCCCTGGGTGCTGCTGGAAACCGCCCGCCAGCCCTACGAATCGCACTTCAACTACTACCGGCACCCACGCGTGCAGCCGGCGATCTTCTCGGTGTCGATCGTCGGGCCGTACCTGCCGCTCGGGGCGGGCAATACGCCGAGTCGCCAACGGCTGTTCGTCTGCCAGCCCGAGAGCGCTGCCGATGAGGACGGCTGCGCGAGGGAGATCCTCGCCAACGTGATGCGCCGCGCCTACCGCCGGCCGGTGACGGACGAGGATGTGGACGGGCCGTTCGCCCTCTACCGTCAAACGAGCCTTGAGCACGGGTTCGAAGCCGGCGTCGAGATGGGGTTGGCCGCGGTTCTGGTGAGTCCCGAGTTCCTCTTCCGGATCGAACGGGAACCCACCGGAGTGGAGCCGGGAAAGCCGTACCGCATCAGCGACCTGGAGCTTGCTTCGCGCCTGGCCTTCTTCCTCTGGAGCAGCATCCCGGACGACGAGCTGCTCGAGACGGCGTCGGCCGGCCGACTGAGCGCACCGGGGGAGCTGGAGCGCCAGGTCGAGCGCATGCTCGACGACCCGCGGGCCTCGAACCTGGTCACGAACTTCACGGCCCAGTGGCTGCACCTGCGCAACCTGGAGGGCGTCACGCCCGACAAGCGCCTGTTCCCGGACTTCGACGACAACCTGCGTCAGTCCCTGCGGCGCGAGACGGAACTCTTCTTCGACAGCATCCTGCGCGAGGACCGCAGCGCACTCGACCTGCTGCGGGCCGACTACACCTTCCTGAACGAACGGCTGGCCAAGCACTATGGCATTCCGCACGTCTATGGCAGCCGCTTTCGGCGGGTGGAACTGGGTGACGACAGCGTGCGCGGCGGCCTGCTACGCCACGGCAGCATCCTGACCGTGACCTCCTTCGCCAACCGCACCTCGCCGGTCGTGCGCGGCAACTGGGTGCTGGGCAACCTGCTCGGTGTACCGCCCCCGCCGCCGCCGCCCGACGTGCCGGATCTGCCGGAAGCGAAGATCGTCGCCAAAGAACTGCCGATGCGCGAACGGCTGTCGGCCCATCGCGACAATCCGGCCTGCTCGGGCTGTCACCGCCTGATGGACCCGGTCGGCTTCGCGCTCGAGAACTACGACGCGATCGGCCGCTGGCGCACGGTGGATGCGGGATTCCCCATCGACGCCTCGGGCGAGCTGTGGGACGGCACCCCGCTGGGCGGCGTCGACGAACTGGAGTCGGCGATGCTGGCGCGGCCCGAGCTGTTCCTGACCACGCTGACCGAGAAGCTGCTGGTGTTCGGCACCGGCCGCGGCGTTACGGCGACCGATGCGCCCGCCGTGCGCGGCATCCTGCGCCGCGCCGAGACCGACGACTTCCGTCTGTCGTCGCTGATCCAGGCCGTCGTCGCCAGCGACCCCTTCCAGATGAGGAGAGCATCGTCATGATCCTGACAAAGAAGTCGCTCCCGCGGCGGACGTTCCTGCGCGGCATGGGAGCGGCGATCGCCCTGCCCCTGCTCGACGCGATGGCGCCGTCGATGACCGCGTGGGCGAAGACGGCGGCCAAGCCGGTGCGGCGCCTGGGTTTCGTCTACGTGCCGATGGGCTCCGACATCACGCGCTGGCGGCCGGCCGGAGGTAGCGGCGCGCTCGGCGAGCTCTCGCCGTCCCTGAGCCCGCTGGAGGCATTCAAGAAGCAGATCTCGGTGATCAGCAACCTGGAACTCAAGAATGCCTATCCCGGGACCCACGCCACCTCGAACGCTGCCTTCCTGAGCGCGGCCAAGGCGAAGTGGACCGAAAGCACGGACTACTACCTGGGTACGACGGTCGATCAGATCGCGGCGCAGCAGATCGGACAGGACACCCAGTTGCCGTCTCTCGAACTGGCGATGGACCTGATGGACATGGTCGGCCAGTGCGACAACGGTTACGCCTGCGTCTACCAGAACAACCTCTCCTGGTCGTCGCCGACCACGCCGCTGCCGGCCGAGGCGCATCCGCGGATCGTGTTCGAGCGGCTGTTCGGCGAGGGCGGTACGGCTGCCGAGCGGCGCGCGGGGCTGAACCGCAAGGCCAGCCTGCTCGACTGGGTCCACGAGGACATCACCCGGCTGCAGGGCATGCTGGGCCCCGGCGACCGGGTCAAGGTCAGCGAGTACCTGGACTCAGTGCGCGAGGTGGAGCGGCGTATCCAGAAGGCGGAGACGCAGACCGATGACGGCGCCCTGCCCGACGTGGACCGGCCGGTCGGCGTGCCCCCGGCCTATGCCGACCACGCCCGGCTGATGTTCGATCTGCAGGTGCTGGCGCTCCAGGCCGACGTGACCAGGGTCATCACCTTCCAGCTTGCCCGCGAGTCGAGCAACCGGACGTACCCCGAGATCGGCGTGCCGGATCCCCACCATCCGACATCGCATCACGGCAACGACCCCGAGAAGGTGGCGAAGCTGGCGAAGATCAACCAGTTCCACGTCTCTCTGTTCACCCACTTCCTGGAGAAACTGGCGTCCGTGCCGGAGGGCGACGGCACCCTGCTCGACAACTCGCTCTACCTCTACGGCAGCGGCATGGGCAACCCGAACGTCCACGACCACGTGGATCTGCCGATCGTCGTCGCCGGAGGTGGGGCGGGCAATGTCCGGGGCGGCCAGCACATCGTCTACGACGAACCGACCCCGATGGCGAACCTCCACCTGACCCTGCTCGACAGCGTCGGCGTCCGGCTCGACTCCTTCGCCGACAGCACCGGCAGGATCGACACCCTGGCCGAACCGGTCCACCTGGCAGGCTGAGGACGAGAGATTGCGTAGTTTCGCCCTCGCCCTTTTGCTCGCCGTTCCGGCCGCGGCCGCCACCACCACCGCCCCCCTCGCCGACGCCGCCGAACACCTCGACACCGCCACCCTCGAGCGCCTCCTCGCCGCCGCACCAACCCCCGACGACATCAACGCCACCCAGGTCGACGGCATGACCGCCCTCCACTGGGCTGTCTACCACGACCGCGGCGACCTCGTCCGCCGCCTGCTCGACGCCGGCGCCGACGTCTCCGCCGCGAATCGCTACGGCATCATCCCGCTGTCCCTGGCCTGCGCCAATGGCAACACGGAAGTCGTCGATTCGCTCCTGGCGGCTGGCGCGGATCCGAACTCCGTACTGCCCGGAGGCGAGACGGTGTTCATGACCGCGGCGCGGACGGGCCGGATCGAGGTCGTCGAAGCCCTCTATGAGGCCGGCGCCGACATCCACTTGCGGGATCCCAAGCGCGGCCAGACCGCGCTGATGTGGGCGGCGGCAGAGGGCAACCTGGAAGTCGTCGAACTGTTGCTCGAGGTGGGCGCCGACCCGAACGCGACGCTCGACTCCGGCTTCACGCCCCTGCTGTTCGCGGTGCGCGAAGGCCGGATCGGGGTGATGGAAGCGCTCCTGCGCGCAGGTGTCGACGTGAACGCGGTGACGCCGCGTAAGCCCGTGAAGCGCGATCGTCCGCTGCCCGGCGGACGCTCGGTGCGACCCGGTTCGACGCCCCTGCTGGTCGCGGTGACCAACGGCCACTTCGAACTCGCGTCGCGGCTGCTCGACGCGGGCGCCGACCCGAACGCGGCCCACCCCGGTTACACGCCGTTGCACATGCTGCCGCGGGTGCGCAAGCCGGGCACCGGCGACAACAACCCGCGGCCCGACGGTTCCGGCTCGATGGACGGCCTGGACTTCGTCCGCGACATGGTCGCGCACGGCGCCAACCTCGACGCCCGGATGACGACCAGGGCGCGCCTGAACAACACGAGCCTCAACGAGCTGGGTGCGACGCCCTTCGTCCTGGCGGCGCTCGTTGCCGACGCGGACCTGATGCGCGTCCTGGTGGAGGTCGGCGCCGACCCGTTGACCCGCACCGACGATGGCTCGACGGCGCTCATGGCCGCGGCCGGTCTCGGCACCCGCTCGCCCGGCGAGGACGCGGGTACCGAGGAGGAAGTTCTCGAGGCAGTACGGACGGCGCTTGAGTTCGGCGCCGACATCAACGCGGTGAACGCCAACGGCGACACCCCGATGCACGGCGCCGCCTTCAAGAATCTGCCGCGAGTCGTCCAGTTCCTGGCCGAGAAGGGCGCCGACATCGAGGTTTGGAACCAGCGGAACAAGTACGGCTGGACGCCGCTGACGATCGCGCGCGGATACCGGTTCGGCAACTTCAAGCCATCCCCGGTGACCGTGGCCGCGATCGAGACGATCATGCGCGCCGAGGGTGTGCGTCCGCCCACGGAAGAGGAGGAGGACGCCAAGGCGGTCGACATCTACGCCAAGCCTCCGCCGAAGCCGGCGGAGGCCGAGCCGAAGACGGACGATCTGGACAAGCCGCCCGCCCCGCCCTGAGCGGTCTTGTATGAAACTGGCTGCCCACTGGGTGCGCCGGCGTCCCCGCCGGCTTCTGAGGAAAGCGCGCCGCGAAGCGGCGACCACCATGCGACTGGCGTTCTCCTTCGCCTCTGCTGCACTCCTGGCCGGCGCGCCGATCCCCCCGGCCCAGGAAACCCCGCGCCCGGTCCGTAACGACATTGCCCGGGCCGGCGAGGAGTTCCTCGTCCTCCGCCACCAGAAGCTCGAGAAGGGCGCACACGAGCGGTTCTTCGAGTTGAGCCGCGACGGCGTCTGGCCGATCTTCGAGAAGATCGGCACGCGGATCGTGGGGCAGTGGCGGCGCGTCTACCCGACACCGGATGCGCTCGACCGCGGTGGAACCGCACTCGGCGCAACGGAGAGCGCGGATTTCGACGAGGTCTACATGATGGCTCGATACGCCGGCTACGAGCACTGGCAGGCGACCCGGCCCGCCGTCATGGCGCGGCTCGGCGGCAACGGCCCCGACTACCAGGCGTGCGTCGAAGCGCTGGAGCGCCGGCGCGACCTTACGCTCGAGACAACGGTGCGGTTCCTGCGCGGCCACTTCTACGGCAGTCCGCCGGTCTACCTGCCGCCGCTGGACGAGACCTACCGCCGCGTCCGGTAAGAGAGAGTCGGGTGTTTACGTTTCGAACCCGGTCCGCCCTCTTCGGTCTGTCGGTTCTGCTCGGTGTCGCGGCGGGCACCGCGGGCGCTGCCGATCGCCCGAACATGATCTTCATCCTTGCCGACGACCTCGGCTACGGTGATCTCGGGTCCTACGGCCAGCAGGTGATCCGGACGCCCAGCCTGGACCGGATGGCGGCGGAGGGGATCCGGTTCACACAGTTCTACGCTGGGGCGACGGTCTGCGCGCCGTCCCGCAGTGTCCTGATGACCGGGCAGCACACGGGGCGCACGCACGTTCGGGGCAACGCGAGGGGAGCCGCTCAGTCGCTTCGCGACGAAGACGTCACAGTCGCCGAGGTGCTCAAGTCCGCCGGCTACGCCACCGGTCTGTTCGGCAAGTGGGGCCTCGGCGAGGTTGGCATGGAGGGCCATCCCCTCAGCCAGGGGTTCGACGCCTTCTTCGGCTACCTCAACCAGGTTCACGCCCACAACTACTACCCGGAGTTCCTTTGGCGGGGTCTGGAGAAGGCGCCGCTCCGGAACAAGGTCGAGAGGACGCCCCGCCCCTATGGCGGTTTCGAGGGCGGGTGGGCGACCGAGCGCAACGAGTACTCCCACGATCTGATCATGCGCGAGGCGCTGGCATGGGTGGACGAGCAGAAGGACTCACCCTTCTTCCTCTACCTCGCCCTGACCATTCCGCACGCCAACAACGAAGGCACGCGGGCAGTCGGCGACGGGGCGGAGGTCCCGGAGTACGGCGTTTACGAGGCGGAGGACTGGTCGAACCCCGACAAGGGACAGGCGGCCATGATCACCCGGATGGACCGGGACGTGGGCACGCTGCTCAGGCGGCTTGCCGAGCTGGGGATCGCTGAGAAGACGCTCGTCATGTTCTCGTCGGACAACGGACCGCACAACGAGTCGAACCATGACCTGCTCCGGTTCAACCCGTCCGGCAACCTGCGGGGCATCAAGAGGGACCTCTACGACGGCGGTATCCGCGTGCCCTTTCTGGCTTGGTGGCCGGGGAGGATTCCGGAAGTGGTCACGGAGATCGAGGAGATCATGGAACAGGCCCATGTTCCGCATCCGAACTGGCAGACGCCGGCTGGAAGGTAGGCCACGCAATAGGTCGAGGCTCTCGGGAGGCCGGGAGCACCGAGGGCGCAGGTGCTAGGTTCCGCCAATGAAATCAACGCAGCACACTCGAATCATCGTCGCCGCCGGCCTGGCGCTGGCAGCGCCCGTCGCGCTGAGCGCTCAGGGGAGGACGCCCGTGGACGTCTCGTCACTAGGACCGCAAGTGGGAGAGCGGGTCCCCGACTTCGCCCTTCCCGACCAGCATGGACGAGTTCGAACGCTCGACTCGATCATGGGCGAGAAGGGGGCGATGATCCTCTTCCATCGCTCGGCCGACTGGTGACCGTACTGCAAGGCGCAGCTCGTGGAGTTGCAGGAACGGTTCGAGGAGTTGCGGGCAGAAGGGCTGGGCGTCGCCGCCATCAGCTACGACTCGGAGGAGGTGCTGGCCGCCTTCGCCGAGCGGCACGGCATCGAGCACGTGCCGCTGCTTTCCGATGACGACTCGGCGGTGATTCGGGCCTTCGGCATCTACAACCACGTCGCCGAGGAGGGTCTGGGTCCCAATGCCGAAGATCCGCAGGTGAAGGCCGACGTGCTGCGCTACGTTGCGGTCTTCGGCGCCATGCCGATCGTCGTCGGCACGCCGTTCCCCGGGACGTTCGTCGTCGACCGGCAGGGACGGGTGACGGCGCGCTTCTTCGAGGAGTTTTACCGCGAGCGGAACACCGCGGCGAACATCATGCTGAAGCTCGGCACGCCGCTCTCGGGCATCGCCGGCTCCAGCGGCGAGACGGCGCATCTCGAGATCAGCGCTTCTCAGAGCGATCCCGCCATCGGGGTCGGCAGCCGTTTCCACCTGGCACTCGACATCACGCCGAAGCCGGGCATGCACGTCTATGCGCCGGGCGCCGGCGTTTCCGGTTACCGGGTCATCGGCCTGGCGCTGGACGTGCCGAGCTTCCTCCGTGTCCTGCCGGCGGAGTATCCAGAGTCGGAGATCTACTACTTCGAGCCCCTCGACGAGCGGGTAGCCGTCTACCAGGAGCCGTTCCGCTTGGTGCAGGAGGTCGTCGTGGAAGGCGATCAGGAGTCGTCGGCCCAGATCGCCGAGATCGACGCGTTGACGCTCACCGGGCGCCTGGACTACCAGGCGTGCGACGACAGGGTCTGCTACGACCCTGCGTCGGTGCCGCTGAGCTGGACGCTGACCGTGTCGCCGCTTGACCGGCGGAGGGCGCTCGCGTCATCGCAGTAGCCGCACCCCCCAATGGGGTGGCTATCATCGGCGCCACTCGGTTCGGGAGCTATGTTGTTAGAATAGTTGGCCTTACAGGCGGGCGAGTTGGTCGCGAGGTCGACTCTGGTGCCCCCAACCGCCGGTGTGTGTCACTTTCAAGAGCAACGCTGGCCCATGATCACGAACACGGATGGACGTTCGCTGAGTCCTAACGGTCAACTGCCGCCCTTCCCGGAGGGCTGGTACTTCGTCGCGGATCGCGAGTCGATTCTGCGCAAGAAGCTGATCGAGAAGACCTGGATGGGGCAGGAGATCGTTGCCTGGTGCGACGATGAAGGTCGGATCTGCGTCTCGGACGCGGTTTGCCCCCACCTGGGCTCGCACCTGGGGCCGACGGTGGGCGGCAAGGTCCGCGACGGCTGCCTGGTCTGTCCCTTTCACGGCTTCGAATTCGACGCGACGGGCCAGTGCGTGGCGACGCCACACGCTCCGCCGCCCAGCGGCGCGAAGCTGAACGTCTATGAGACGGCCGAGATTCTCGGCATGGTCTTCGGGTGGTGGGGCGCCGCCGGACGGCCGTCCCAGTGGCGCCTGCCGGACGAACCGCCCGCGGGCGACGAGTGGAGCGGGCTGCGGTCCTGCACCCTGCGATTCCGGGGCCATCCCCAGGAAACGACGGAAAACTCCGTGGACGTGGAACACCTGGGCTACACCCACGGCTATGACAACGTGGAGCCGGTCGGCTCCGTAGCTGTTGACGGTGCGTACCTCAGGAGTCGCTTCGATTTCACCGCCACGCAGACGATCGCGGGACTGAGGCTGATCGTCACTCACATCTCGGCCGACACCCACGTCCACGGGCTGGGCTACTCCTTCGTCGAGTTCCATGAGAAGACGATCGGTATCGACTCGAGGCTGTGGGTCCTGGCCACACCGGTCGACGGGACGTTGTGCGAAGTGAGGCTGGTCAGCCAGGTGCACAAGCTACGCAAGCCGGGGCGTTTCCTTGCCGGTCTCCGCTTTCTGCCGGTAGCCCTGCGCCATCGGCTGCTCAACTACGTGATGAACTGGCAGGAGAAGCGCTACGTCAAGGAGGATGTCGTCATCTGGGAGAGAAAGCAGTACAAGTCTCCCCCCCGGCTGTGCCGTGCCGACGGTCCGATCGGCAAGTTCCGCCAGTACTGCCGCCAGTTCTATCCGGAACTCGAGGCGGAACGCAGGCCGAAACTGCGGGCCATCTGAGGGGGAGGGACGCTTTCCGGGTTCCTCCGAACGCGAGTTGACATGAGATTCGCCGAACAGCTCCTTCTGCTGCTGCACAGCCAGGACACGGGGTACTTCGTGCCCATTCCCGAGTGGAGGATGTCCTGCGCACTCGCGGGCGCGGTACTCATGGATCTCGCGATGGAGAACCGGATCGACTCGGACGTGGAGACACTGACCGTCGTCGACAAGACTCCCACAGGGGACCACCTGCTGGATCCTTCGCTCGAGGAACTCGGTAGCGAGGACAAGGTTCATCCGCCGCAGTACTGGGTGGAGCGGCTGGCCCGGCGGGGCGACCAGATCAGCGACGATGCGATCGAGAGGCTGGTCCAGAAGGGCATCTTCGAATCCGACGCCGGCGGTTTCTGGACCCTGTCGAAGAAGGTGACCCGTACCGGCCGCTATCCGCTGGTCGACGGCTGGGCGGGGGAGGAGATCAAGGGTCGCATTTTCCGCACCCTCCTGGACAACGAGTTCCCGGATCCCAGAGACATCGTGATCATCGGTCTCGTCCACTACTGCGACGGCTTCAAGGCCATGATGGAGCCGGAGGAGTACGAGGCCGCCGAGGAACTCATCGAGCTCTACAGCAACATGGACCTGATCGGCAGGGCGATCGGCCCTGCCGTGCGCAGTTCGTACCGGCCGCCGGCAAGCATGCGCGCGTCGCGGCGGCGGCGAGCCATGCCGAGGGTGGGGCTTCGCGACGCCCTCGCCTCGAAAGCGTTTCGTGGCGGGAACCTACCCAAGTTCTTCGCGGACACGGCTCAGGAGGTGGGCCCGGTCTTCGAGATGAGGTTCCCGGGCAAGCGGTTCGTCGTGCTCGCCGGTGTCGAGGTCAACAGATGGGTAGCCAAGAAAGGCCGTCTCCATCTCCGGACGCGCGACTACCTGGAGGACTTCCAGCAGGAGTGGGGTACGGCGCGTTCCATCGCCAGCATGGACGGGGCGGACCACTTTCGCATGCGCAGGGCGGTTCGAGCCGGCAATTCCCGCAAGGTCGTCGAGGACCGGCTCGACGAGTTGCTGGCGCTTTGCCGGGGCTCCTACCGACGGTGGGGAATCGGAAACGTGCTGCCCGGCGAGATGACCTGCCAGCGGCTGATCGGCGCGCAGGTCGCCCGGCTCAGCGTGAGCTTCGATCCCCCGACCGACCTCCTCGATGAACTGATGCACTTCGAGTATCGGGCGCTGCTGGTCCATACACATCGTCTGCTGCCCGAGTTCATGCTGCGCACGCGCAGGATGAAGCGTTACAAGCAGCGTGTGCTGGAGCTCTACGCCATGATCCACGCAACCCACACCGAGGCGCAGCGTGCGGGCAAACGCCGCGACCTGGTCGACGACCTGATGGAGCTACACCACGCGGACCCGCAGTTCCTGCCCGAGACGGACCTGGGGTTCGCGTTCATCGCTCCGATCATCGCCGGCCACTACACCGGTAGCGCGGTTGCTTTCTCCATCTACGAACTGCTGAGGCACCCGGACTACCGGGAGCAGATCGTCGCTGAGGCGGACGCACTGTTCGCGGACGGAGACCCGACCGCGGCGGACCTGACTCCGGAAGCGACCGATGCGTCTCGCCGCTTCATCATGGAGGTGCTGCGGCTCCACGAAGTCGTCCCGATGCACATGCGCACTGCGATGAACGCGTTCGAGATCGAAGGCATCGAAGTGCCGGTCTCCAGCACGTTACTGATCTCTTTCTCCGCGCCGCACCACATGGAACAGTACTTCCCGGAGCCGGAGAAGTTCGACATCGATCGCTATCTGGAGCCGCGCAACGAACACAAGGGTGCCGGGATCTACGCTCCGTTCGGCGTCGGGACGCACGTCTGCGGCGGAGCGAACTGGACCCGGCTGCAGATGGTGATGAACGTGCTGGCGCTTGCCCACTACCTGGATTTGGAAATGTCGCCCAGCGACTACACGTTGAAGCGGAGCCCGCTGCCAAAGAACAGCGTCAACAGGAAGTTCAAGTTCCGGGTCACCGGACACCGGCATCCGCTCGTCAGAGGCCAGTAGGCCGCGCAAGAGCATTGGGGCGAGTGATGGAAACAGGGGCAAGTCCGCGCAGAGTCGCCATCATCGGCGGCGGCGTCTCGGGTTTGGGCGCCGCCTGGGCGCTCCATCACAGCTCGGACCGGTTCGACTTCCGGTTGTTCGAAGCCCAGGCCCAGCTTGGCGGCAACGCGATCACCGCCGACATGCCGCAGGACGACGGCAGCACGATCCCCTTCGACATCTCCGTGACTGCCTGCATTCCTTCGGTGTACCACCACCTCGTCCTGCTGATGGAGAAGTTCGGCATCGACCTGCTCGACACCAGGTTCAGCTACAGCGTGAAGTACCGCGGCCAGGTCTATGCCCACGACTTCGACTCGGATATCCGGGAGGAGTTGCAGGTTGAGATTGCGAAGTTCCAGCGGCTCCTGAAGCGCCTGCACTGGTTCGGCCGCTTGACCCACTCCCGGTCGAAGTTCCTGAACGCCCTCAACCCGTACAACTACATCAGCATGGGAACCGTGTTGAACTGGGGCGGGTTCTCCGGCGACTTCAGGTACAAGGTCCTCAAGCCGATGTTCGTCAACTTTCTGATGGCGACGAACGTGTTCGACATGCCGGCGTCGCTGTTCAGCAGGTACCTGGAGTTCTTCGACATCGAACGCGCGACTCCCATGCAGACGTGGGACCAGGGAACCCGCCGCATCTATGAGAACCTGTCCGCCGGCTTCCGGGACAAGATCTACCTCAGCCGCCCGGTTCGAAAGGTGGTTCGGCGGTCATCCGGCGTCGTCGTGAAGGACGAGAACGGCGTGGAGGAGACCTTCGACGAGGTGATCTTCGCCTGCAACGCGAATCAGACCCTGATGATGCTCGACAAACCCACGTTCCTCGAGCGCTACCTCCTCTCGTCGATTCGCTACGAGAGCGAGCTCCACAACCACGCGATCGTCCATTCGGACTCTTCGGTCTTGCCCGAGAGCGACGTCAGGGCACTAGAGACGCGGAGCAACCACATCGAGCAGTACGGCGCCAGACCGGACAACTACGAGATCACCTACATCATGCACAACCAGCAGCCGTGGGCCCATGGCTCGGACAAGCCGTGTCTGGTGACCTACAACCCGATCAGCCGGATTGACGACGAGAAGGTCGTCAAGAGGTGGTGGTTTCAGCACGTCGTCCATGACGTGCGCCAGGTAGCGCTACTGGTGCCCCTCTTCCGCTTCATTCAGGGCAAGAAGGGCGCCTGGCACTGCGGCGCCCATACGCTGATCAACAGCCAGGAGACCTGCTTCGTTACCGGGCTCGCCGCGGCGCGGCAGATCGGCGCGGACTACCCCTTCAACGACGCCGAGGCGCGGGCGTCGTTCAACCACTACGGCGGCATCCTGTACGGCTGGAGGTTGAGGAAGGCGAAGGGCTGATCCCTGGGATCTTGCGCCGCAGGAACTGGGTGCGCCGGCGTCCCCGCCGGCTGCCGCCGGAGGCGGCCAGGAAGACGCGCCGCGAAGCGGCGACCATCCTGCGGCGCTAGCCCGCCGGCTGGGGTTCCATTGCAGCCTCGGGAGCAAGGGTGTCGCGGTGGGCGCCGGTGACGTGCAGGTGGAGTGCCGATAGCGCCGGCACGACGAACATCAGGATGGCCGTCGTGATGACGATGCCGCAACCGAGCGACGCGGCAAAGGGGACCAGGAACTGCGCCTGGATGGCCGGCTCGAGAATGAGCGGCGTGAAGCCGAGGAAGGTGGTCAGCGAAGTGAGCATGATGGGGCGGAAACGCCCCTTCGCGCCCTCGATGATCGCGGTCCGCGCGGGGGCGCCCTCGCGGAGTTTCTGGTCGATGAAGTCGATCATCACCAGGGAATCGTTCACGACGACGCCGCTGAGGCCGAAGATTCCCATGAATGAGACCGCGCTCATTTCGATTCCGAGGATCAGGTGTCCGAGGATGACGCCGATGAATCCGAACGGAATGACGGCCATGATGATGAACGGCTTGGTGTACGAGCGGAGGGGGATCGCCAGCAGCGCGAAGATCAGGAGGAGGGCGATCGCGAACCCGCGGTACAGCGAATCCACGGACTCGAGCTGCTGCTGCTGCTCGCCGCCGAAGCTGTAGGTCAGCTCGGGGTCGGCGGCGACGAGTTCCGCAAGGATCGTGTCTTCGAGGATGCCGTTCGCCTCACCGCCGCTAATCACCGTGGAGTCCACATCCGCGGTGACGGTAACGACGCGCTGGCCGTCCTCACGCCGAACGGCGGGCGGCGATGTGCCGGAGCTCAGGCTCGCCACTTGGTGGAGGGGAACCTCGGCCCCGTTGGGGGTACGGAGCAGGTAGCCCTCGATGTCCGTGATCGCGTTTCGTTCATCGGCGGGTAAGCGCACGTAGACCCGAACCTCTTCACCGCCGCGCTGTACCCGCAGGGCCTCCGAGCCGAAGAAGGCGTCCCGGGCCTGTCCGGCCAACTGGTCGACTGTCAGGCCGAGGGTCTGCGCTTCGGGCCGAAGCGCAAGCTGAATCTCGGGAACGCCGGGTGTGTGGTCAGAGCGGATGTCGAAGACGCCGCCCAGTCCCTGCAGGCCGTTCACTACGGTTTCGGCGGCGTCGACGAGTTTCGCCGGTTCCGGGTGGGAAAGTACGGCCGCGACGGGGCTGCCGAGGTCGATGATCTCGCCGCTGAAAGTGATGCCGCGCACGTACGGCAGCACACCGACCTCCTCGCGCCACGCCTGGACGACCTCGCCGCTGGAGATCTGTCGTTGTTGCGCGCTGAGCAGCTTGAAGTCGATCGTGGCGACGTTGGCTTCCGGATTCAGGCTGGGTTCCGGGCTGAGGCCGCCGCCTTCGACCCGCGGCCTCTGGCCGACAGTTACCGTGACGCCCGACAGCAGCGGCGGCGCGTCCGGTGGCCGGTCTCGGGAGAGTCGCTCGATCACCCGGTGGCCCGCCGCTTCCAGTTCCTGCGCGACTTCGTACGTCCGTTCTGCCGTCGTGCCGTCAGGCATTTCCAGACTTGCGGTGGCGAAGTCCCCCTCGACCACATCGGCGAACGTCGTCGGCACGATGCCGGCCGGTAGCAGGGAGATGCTCAGGATGAGCAGTCCGACGGCTCCTGCCATCGTTACGGCGGGCTGGTCCGTCGCAAACTGCAGCCCTCGATCAAGCGGGCCCTGTACAAACCTGTTCAGCCCGAAGTCCACCCCGCCCTGAATCCGCTTGATGAACCGCTCGACGGGGTTCGTCGGCGCTCTTGCCGGGTCGCGCAGATGCGACAGGTGGTTGGGCAGGACGAACACCGATTCGACGAGCGAGAACAGCAGCATCGAGATGAGGATGACCGGCAGGGCGCCCCATATCTCGCCGATGCCTCCGGGGATGAAGAGCAACGGAATGAAGGCCGCCACGGACGTGAGGACGGCGAAGGTCAACGGCGCCACGATCCGCCGGGCGCCACGGATCGCGGCCACGACACCGGGGGTGCCCCGCTTCCGTTCGGAGTAGATGTGATCGGCCACGACGATCGCGTCGTCGACGACGATGCCGATCGCGAGGACGAACGAGAACAGGGAGATCGTGTTGATCGCGAGATCGAGCGCGAACATCACGGCCAGCGCGCCGATGCCCGAGATTAGAAGTCCCGCGGCGACCCACACGGCGAGGCGGATCTCGAGGAAGAGACCCAGCGCGATGAGAACCAGCAACAGCCCCAGAACGCCGTTCTTGAGCAGGAGGGCCGCGCGCTCCGCGTAGGCGGAGGATTCGTCGTTCCAGATCGTGACGCCGACGCCGTCGGGCAGGGAAGGGATCACGTCGTTCGCGATGTGCTCCTGGACCGCGTTGGCGACGCTCATCACCTTCTCGTCGTCGGCCCGGTAGACCTCGATGAAAACCGCCGGCTGGTCCTCGTGCCGGACGATCAGGTCGATGTCCTGGAAGCCATCGCGGACCTCGGCGATCTCGCCCAGTCGCAGCACGGTGCCGTCGGGTCGGCTGAGGACGACGACGTCCTCGAACTCCTGCTGTTCGTAACGCTGGCCGAGGGTACGGACTCGCACCTGCGATTCGCGGGTGTCGATGCTGCCCGCGGACAGGTCCAGGGAACTGCGGCGAACCGCGCTGGCTATGTCGCTCAGGGTGAGTCCGAGAGCTCGAAGTTGCCGCAGCGGCGCCTCGATGGAGATCTCGTAGTTCCGCACGCCGCTGATCTCGACCTGGGACACACCGGAAAGGGAGGTGAGTTCATCCTCGATGCGATGCGCCAGTTCCTTCAGCGAGCGTTCCGAGGCGTTGCCATAGACGATCAGCCTCATCATGCTCTGGCGGTTCGTCATCTCCCGAAACTGGGGACGTTCGGCTTCGCCCGGGAACGACTGGATCCGGCCAACCGCGGACTTGATTTCGTCCATCGCCTGGCCCATGTCGGCGCCGGACTTCACCTCCACCCGGACGGAAGCCATGCCCGGAGCCGCGATCGACTTGACCGACTTCACGTCGTCCAGGCCGCTGACCTCGTCCTCGATCTTGACGACGATGGATTCCTCGACCTCCTCCGGGGTCGCGCCGGGGTAGGCCATGGAGACTTCGATCTGGAAGAACGGCACCTCCGGCCACGCCTCCCGCTGGAGGCCGGTCAGCGACACGACTCCCGCGGCGATGATCCCCCACATCAACAGGTTGGCGGCGACGCTGTTGCTCGCCATATAGGCGATCGGTCCGGACCGCTCGCCGTGATTGCTTCCGTTGGGAGTCACTGTGGTCGGGCAACTCTAGCGCGACGGGTGCGCCGACGCTGGCGCGGACTCCGCCTTCGAAGCTAGAACCGCACTCGCAGACCGCCGTTGATCACCCGTCCGTCCAGGGGCGCCCAGGCGTCGACCGTCCAGCGTCCGTCGGGTGCGCGCTCGGGGCGCAGCGACGAGTGCCAGCGGTGCTGCCGCACGTCGGTGAGGTTCTCCAGGTTGACGAAGAGGCGGACCGGTCCGAACCGGCGCTCCAGCAGGACGCCGACCAACGTGTAGGGCTCGCTCGAGTCGCGATTTGGGTTCGCCTCCAGCCGTTGCTCGCCCGTGTAGTACACCTCGACGCCGATCCGGCCATCCTCGTTCTCGGCCATCGCGACGGCGCCCAGGCTGTGCCGCGGGGTCTGCGGCACGTCGAAGGTCGCGTCGCCGACCCGTTCGCGCGCTTGGACATGGGTGTAGGTGACGGTGACGCCGAACGGCGGCCGCCGGTAGGTGCCCAGCAGTTCCACGCCGACGTTCGTGGTCGGCTGATCGAGATTGCGCAGCACGAAGGCCTCCCGGTCGACATGCAGCGGGTCGGCGATGCGCGATGTGAACAGAGTCGTGGTGAAGGCGAGCGGACCGTGGGTGCGGGTGAGGTCGATCGAGGCGCTGCGTCCCCGCTCCGCCCGTAGCGGGCCGTCGACGGTGAGCCGCGTCAGGCCGGCCGCTTCGGCTTCTTCCGTCAGCGGCGTCGGCCCGAAGAACCCGGTCCCGGCCGACATGCGGGTCGACCAGTCGCCGAAGCGGAGGAGCGCCGAGACGCGGGGGCTGAAGAACCAGCCGTACTCGCTGTGGCGGTCCAGCCGGCCGCTGATCGACAGCGCCAGCCGCTCGTTCACGTCGATGTCGTCCTGGACGAACACGCCCGGCGTCGTGAAGGAGTAGTCGAAGCGGGGAACGTCGCGAGGTTTGTACGTGTCGTGCTCGACCGCGGCGCCGGCGACCCAGGTGTGCCGCCCCGCCGCTCGCCGCACCGTGACTTCCGCGAAGCCGGTTTCGTGGCGGTCGCGCTCCAGGGTCGTTCCGAACCGGTGTTCGTGCCGATTCTGCGCGATGGCGGCGCGCGCGTTGATCACGGAGCCTCCGGCCACGGTCTGCCACAACGCTCCGAAGTCCCGGCGGCGGGTGTCGAGCGCCTCCCGGTAGGGCGCACCCGTGGCCGCGAGCGTGTGGCCCGGCTCCGTGCCGCCGCTGCGGGACTCGCGGGTCGCACCGGCTGTGAGCAGGAGCGACCGGCCTTGGCCGTCGTCCCAGAACACGCGCGGCCGCACGACCCCGCGCGCGTAGCGGGCCATGTCCGCCCAGCCGTCGCCGTCGATGTCCGCGAGGCTCTGCCAGTGTCCACCGCCGACCAGGGTCATTCCCCAGTTGCCGGACAGTGGGGTAGACAGCCACAGCACACCGTCCGTGCCGCCTTGCGTCGACTGGTTGAGCAGGATCTCCCGTTCCGCTTCCTCGCCCGGCCGCCGGGACAACAGGTTGACCACGCCTCCCATCGCGCCGGCTCCATGCAGGGCGGACGCGACGCCCTTGATCACCTCGACCTGCTTCAGGTCCATCGGCGGAATCTGGAGCAGGCCGAGACCACCGGGCTGAGCGCCGTAGAGCGGCAAGCCGTCCGAGAGAATGCGCGTGTAGCGCCCCCGCATGCCCTGAATGCGCACGCTCGCGGCACCGAGCGAGGGTGAGGTCGCCTGCACCCGCATGCCGCCCATCTCGTTGAGCATCATGACGATGTCGCCCGGCGTCATGAGCATCTTCTCTTCGATCTCCTCCCGGTCGAGCACCTCAACCCTCATCGGCTGGTCCTCGATCCGGCGACCGGTGCGGGTGCTGGCGACGACGGTCACCTCTTCCTCGATCTCTATTGGCTCGGGCTCGCCCTGCGTCTGGTCCGGTTCCTGCGCCACGGCGTTGGCGGACAACGCGGCAAGCAGCAGGACGAGTGCGACCAGCCTCGTCATGGGATTGGCTGCGGGGTGAAGGGCTGACCGGGCACGGCGAGGCGCGCCCTAGGCGAGCGCCGCGCTCCAGAACGCCATCATGTCCTCGTGGAACGCCCGCGCCTGGTCGCCGGCGGTGCCGATCCGTGCGCCCCTGCGCCCGTACGGCGACTTGACCTGGTAGATCATCGCGTCGCGTTCGGTGAAGCTGGGATCGGCCGTCCCGGTCACCGGTTGCACGAGGGCGCCGTCGTCGTTGACGTAGATCGTCGGCGAGCCTGGGCTGACCGATGCGTCGGGCACGAGTTCCACGGGCGTGTCGCGGTCGAAGCTGTGGTGCGTGTCCGGGAAGAGCCGGAAGCTGGCGTCGCATCCGCACAGCGTCATCGCGTGCATGTGGGCCTGGACCTGGAGTGGCAGGCACCACTCGTCCAGGTCGCCGATGACGGAGCGCACGACGGTGCCGCCTACGTCGGGTCGCAGGAACTGCATGCCCGACCACGGGTACGCCGCGTAGACGGCGGCGAGTTCGGGCGCCCGCTCCGGGCCCAGAATGGGGGACAGGCAGGCCGCGGACAGCACCGCCGAGCCGCCGCGGCTGTGGCCCTGGGCGCCGACGCGCGCGGCGTCGATGGCCGCGTGTTCGACCAGGACCGCGGCGGTCGCGAGCACGTCCCAGGCACTGGCCGCGAAGGAGTACTGGGCCTGGTTGGCGACGGTCGAGGTCACGCCGCGCGTGCCGAACGGATCGATCACGCAGCAGGCGATCCCGGCCTCTGTCAGCAGGTCCGCCTTCGCGACGTGGGAAGGCGCGACGCCGAGACTTCCCGGGACGACGATCACGACCGCCCACGGGCCTTCGCCCGGGGGCAGGAACAGGCTGCCGAGGATTTCGGTGGCCGGCATGGCGCCGGGCTCGGAGATCGTTTGGTGGAAGCCGCTCGGATCGGCGGTGGGGATGCGCAGCACCTCGCCAGCGATGCCGTTCTCGAGGACGACCAGGCCGTCCGTCAGGCTGACCGTTGCACTGCCGCTTGCTGGCACTTGGCTACCTCCGCCGCCGTCCGTGGCCGCTTGGGCTGTCAGCTTACGCTCTCGCATGGAAGTGGCCGCGAAACGGAGCCGGCCTTCGGCCGGCGCACCCAGTCCGCGGCTGGTTCCCTGCGCAAGCCCTACAATGGACGCATGATCCTCACTAAAGCGAAAGTGTCCCGCGAGACGTTCGAGGCCGGCACGGGCTGGCAGCTCAAACCTGAAGGCGCCTGCAAGGGGACGGTCTGCGTGCCGCTCGCCGACGGTGCGGTGGCGTCCCAGAGCCACGTGGACGGGGTTGCAGTCGCCGAGGCCATCGGCCTTCCGGTCGTTCACGACGAGGAACACGGTGTGTGGGCCATCGGGCCCGAGTCGATCGGCTCGCGGGCGCTGGTTTCGGCCGAAGACGCCGACTTCGAGTTGCCGAGCCTGGAGGGGAAGCCCTTCCGGCTCTCGGGCCTGCGCGGGCAGAAGGTCCTCGTCTACGCCTGGGCGCCCTACTGAGGGTGCTCGGCCCACCTGCCCGGGTGGCAGGAGTTGCGCGACGAGCTCAATCCGCAGGGATTCGAACTCGTCACGGTCGGCCTCGACACGCTGGGAGCCAAAGGCTGCCGCCGCTTCATCGAGGCCGCCAAGCCAACGCACCCCGCGCTCGTGGATCAACATCACCTGCTGGCACGGCTCTTCGGCGTGATCAACATCCCGAGTTCGGTGTGGATCGACGAGTCGGGCACGATCGTCCGGCCCGCGGAGGCCGCACCGGCGCCTCCTCGGGACAAGGCGCCCAGCTTCGGCTCGTCCACCGGGGGCACCGATCGTTTCAGCCAGATGCTGGAGGAGGCGAGGAAGATCCCCAATGACACCGGCGCCTACCACCGGGCGCTCCGCGACTGGGTGGAGAAGGGCGCGGCGAGTCGATTCGCCCTCTCCCCGGAACAGGTGGTCGAGCGATCCCGACCGCGCAACGCCGACGTGGCCCTCGGACACGCCCACTTCGAACTCGCGACGCACCTGGAGAGCGAGGGGCACCACGAAGCGGCCGTCAGGCACTTCCGCGAAGCGCACCGGCTGGTTCCCGATAGCTGGAGCTTTCGCCGCCAGGCCTGGTCGCTCGAGGAGGGCCCTGGAGGACCGTTCTCGCGGTTCTGGCAGGGCCCGAACGAGGCCGACCCGGAGGCATGGCCCTACGAAGGGGACTGGCTCGCCGACATCCGTTCGGTGGGCGCCGAGAACTACGGCGAGCGCTTCGAGCCGTAGTTGTAAGATCGCCGGACTCACCGGGGAGACAGCCACGTACGGAAGAAAGTCAGTGCTGCTGGCGTGCCTGGCGCTGCTGATCTCGGGCTTCGTCCCGGGCGGCGCCGACGCCGGTTCATTCGAGGCGGACGTAGCGCCCCTCTTGGAGGCGTCTTGCCTCAAGTGCCATGTCGGAACGGAGACGACGCCGCTCGACCTGACCGCCCTCGGCCATGACCTGGCCGACCGGGAGACCTTCCGTCTGTGGGAGCGCATCTTCGATCGCGTCACCGAAGGCGAGATGCCACCGCCCGGCGCTCGCAGGCCGGCCCAGCGCATCGTCGACTCGGCGCTTGGCGCGGTGAGAGAAGCGCTGCTTGGAGCGAACCGCGCGGAACGTGCCGGTCAGCGAACGCCGCTGCGGCGGCTCACCAGGCTGGAGTACGAGTACACGATCCAGGACCTGCTGGGGATCGATCCCGATGTCGCCGCGAGCCTGGCCAACGACCTGCCGGAAGAGACGGACACCGGCGGTTTCGACGTGGTGGCCGAGAACCAGGGCATCTCGCCGCTTCACGTTCGCAGCTTTCTTTCCGCCGCGGCCGGCGCGCTCGACGAGGCGCTCAGGACCGGCCCGCGGCCCGAGACGCGGACCGTCGAGATCGACTACCCGAAGTCGCCCTACCTGAACGGAAACTCGGTCGGCAAGTACCTCGGCGCCGGCATCGTCAAGATCGTCGACGACGCGGCGGTCATGTTCTTCGAGGGCGGCTCGACCTACACCTTCCACAGCATGACCGAGGGCTTCCTCGTCGACATGCCGGGCCGGTACCGGGTGACGATCGACGCCTACCCCTACCAGGCGACGTCGCCGATCACGTTGACCCTCTTCCACGGCAACCAGCAGGGCGTTGCGACCGCCGCGCTGAACAGCCTGATCGGCTCGTTCGACCTGGTGGAACCCGAGGGCCGCGTCGTCGAAGTCACGCCCTACCTGCGCCCGCGTGACCTGGTCGCTCCCTCACTGGCCGACGCGTACCGGCCGCCGGACGACAAGGTGTCGTACTTCGCGGCGGACCGCAACGTGCAGGACTACCCGTGGGAGGGCATCGCATTCCGGACGATGACGATCGAGGGGCCGCTCTTCGACGACTGGCCGCCGCGCAGTGTGCGGGCACTGCTGGCGGGGATCGAGTTCGACGAGGCCGGCAAGCCCGTGCTCACGAAGGTGCCCTACGAGCACGTCGTCGATGTCGTGGGGCGGTTCGGGCCGCGCGCGTTCCGGCGGCCGCTCTCAGAGGGCGAGCTGGAAACCTACGCGGCCCTGGCGAAGCCCGCCCTCGAAGACGGCCTGCCGTTCCTCGAGGCGGTCCGCGAGCCGCTACGCGCGTTGCTGATCGCCCCCGCCTTCGTCTACCACGTGGGCAGCCAGGGGACGGCGCTCGACGACTTCCAGATCGCGACACGGCTCTCCTACTTCCTCTGGCGGTCGATGCCCGACCAGGAACTCTTCGATCTGGCCGCCGCCGGCCGGCTGTCGGATGACGACGTACTGGGACGCCAGGTCGACCGGATGCTCGACGATCCGAAGAGCGAGCGCTTCACCACGGACTTCGCCGGTCAGGCGTTCCGGCTCTACGAGATGAACGCGACGACGCCCGACAAGGCTCTCTATCCCGAGTACGACAGCCGGCTCGGACAGGCGATGGCCCGGGAGACGCTGCTCTTCCTGGCCGAACTCGTGGCGGAAGACCGGAGCGTCGGCAACCTGATCGACTCGGACTTCACGTTCCTCAATCGTCGCCTCGCCGAGCACTACGGCATCGAGGGGATCACGGGCCAGCACATGCGCAAGGTCGCCATCCCCGAGGACAGTCCGCGCGGCGGCCTGCTGACCCAGGCCAGCATTCACAAGATCACCGCCAACGGCACGACGACGTCGCCAGTGCCGCGCGGCAACTTCGTGCTCGCGAACCTGCTCGGCCAGCCGGCGCCACCGCCTCCGGCGGGCGTGGAGGGTCTCGAACCGGACACCCGCGGGGCCACGACGATCCGCGAGCAACTCGACAGGCACCGCACGGACACGGTCTGCAACAGTTGCCACCGGAACATTGACCCGCCGGGCTTCGCGCTCGAGTCTTTCGACCCGATCGGCGGCTTCCGCGAGGCGTACCGCATCCCGGGCGAGGAGGGCGCCGGCAGCTATCGCAAGGGGCTTCCGGTCGACGTGACCGGCGTCACACCGCAAGGACAGGTCTTCGTCGGCATCGAGGAGTACAAGAAGCTGCTCTACGGCAACGAGCTCGACCAGGTGGCGCGTCACCTGGCGTCCCAGTTGATCGCCTTCGCCACCGGCGCTCCCGTCGAGTTCGCGGACCGCGAAGACGTGGAGAGTCTCCTCGGCAAGCTCGAGGGCGAGGGCTATCCGCTCCGCAGCATGATCCGGGAGGTCGTAAAGAGCGATCTCTTCGCCAGCCTCTGAGGCAGCAGCCACTACGGGAACACGACATGAGCAAATCAATCGACAGACGGACCTTCCTGCGCGCGTCCGGCGTCGCGCTCGCCCTGCCGCTGCTTGAGACGATGCAGCCCGGGCTCCTGCATGCCGCGACCGGTGGTTCGCCACGGCGGATGGTCAACATCTGCAACACCCTCGGCATCTATCCCGAGGCGTGGCGGCCGAAGCAGACGGGCGCCGGCTACGAGACGACCGAGTACCTGTCGCTCATCGACAAGCACCGTGAGCACTTCTCGCTGTTCTCGAACTACTCGCACGAGGACCAGACGGGGCGCCAGCCGCACAACTCCGAGGTCACCTTCCTGACGGCGGCCCGAGGCCCCGGCCGGGACGGATTCAAGAACTCGATCTCGATCGACCAGGCGGCCGCCAACCATCTCGGCTACGTGACGCGTTTTCCGTCGGTCACCCTGGGAACGGCCAGCGGGCAGAGCCAGTCGTACACCGCGAACGGGGTGATGATTCCTGCCGAGACCAGCCCGGCGAGGCTGTTCAGGAAGATGTTCCTCGCCGGCGAGCCGGAGGAGGTCGAGCGGGAGTCCCGCAACCTGGCGAGCGGCGGCAGCATTCTCGACCACGTGAAGGCCGAGGCCTCGGCGCTGCGCCGCCGCGTGAGTTCCGCGGACCAGGTGAGGCTGGACGCCTACTACGCCGCGGTGCGCACAGCCGAGCAGGAACTGAGCGAGGCCGGTGCCTGGCTCAAGCGGCCGAAGCCGGTGGTGGTCGAGGATCAACCCACGGACATTCCCGACAAGGCGGACCTGATTGGCCGCGTCCGACTGTTGTTCAACATGGTCCCGCTGATCCTCGAGACGGATTCGTCGAGGGTGATCAGCATCATGATCCAGGACCACGGCGTCGTGCCGAAGGTGCAGGGTGTCAACGGCTCTCACCACAACCTGTCGCACCACGGCCAAGACGAAGCGAAGATCGCGCAACTCAAGAGGATCGAGACTCAGCTCATCGGCGAGTTCGATGGGCTGTTGACGAAGCTCAGGGAACGCGGCGACAGCCACGGCCCGCTGCTCGACACAACGTCCGTGCTCTTTGGCTCCAATCTCGGCAACGCGAACTCGCACGAGCCCAAGCACCTGCCGATCCTTGTCGCCGGCGGCGGCTTCAGGCACGGCAAGCACCACCGTCACGACGGCGACCACGACGCGCCGCTCAGCAACCTCTACGTCACGCTGCTGCAGGCGATGGGTGTCGAGACGGACCAGTTCGGCCAGAGCAGCGGCTCGCTGACCTGGTCGTAGGCGGGGCGAAAGAGCGGGTGCGCCGGCCCTCTGAAGAGCTGGGTACGCCGAGGTCCTCGGCAGCCTCCGGCACTGGGTGCGCCGACGTCCCCGTCGGCTTCTGAAAGGGCGCGCCGCGAAGCGGCGACCATCGCGCAGCGCTGGCGAACCGTTTCTGAGACGATTGGCGCGTGACTGGATCGCAACGGCGGCCGCCGCTTGACGGCGTCCGCGTCCTTGAACTCGCTGGCGGCGTAGCCGCCGCGTACTGCGGACGGCAATTCGCCCTCTGGGGCGCCGACGTGGTCGTCCTGGAGCCCAACGGCGGATCGCGGCTCCGCCGCATGGGACCGCATGCCGAGGCCGAGGCCTGCCGAGAGCCTGAGTCGTTGCTCTGGCAGACAGTAGCCGCGAACAAGCGGGCGATCTCGCTGTCCTCTGCGTGCCCAGGCGAGGACGCGTTGCTCGATCTGCTGCGGCGCGCCGATGTCCTCGTAACCGACTGGACCGACGTCGACCTCGGCCGCTGGGGTCTCAGCCTCGTGGATCTGCGTGAGCGGTTCCCGGAACTCGTTCTGGTGTCAGTCTCCCCGTTCGGCCTGAAGGGCCCCTATGCCGGTCTCTCCGGCTCGGAACTGGTGGTCCAGGCGCTGTCGGGCTACGCCGGCCTGAATGGTGAGAAGGGCCGAGCCCCGCTCAAGGCGCCCGGCCACATCCTCGGCTACACCTGCGGGGTCAGCGCCTTCGTCGCGGCTCTCGCGGGGCTGATCGCGCGCCTTGGCAATGGGTGCGGGCGCTTCATCGAGGTGTCCGAGATGGAGACGCTGGCCGCCATCCTGCCGCTGCTGCGGATCGAGTACACCGGCGTGCACCCCGAGCGCGACGGCGGTCCCTCGACCGGCGTGCGGGCGCATCGCTGCCGCGACGGATGGGTGACGTTCGTTCCGCCGCCCGAGGACCAGCTCGGCGACTACGGCGCGGCGCTGGGCGTCGAGGACGAGGAGTGGCCGCAGCCCGTGGAGGGTGAGGACCCCGTCGCGCGTATCCGACGCCTGCTTCCGTTCCTGGCCCGGCGCGTGCGTGACAAGACGACGCAAGAAGTGTTCCACGATCTCCTGGAGCGGAAGATCGTCTGCGGCAAGGTGGTGAAGCCCGCCGAACTGCTCGTTGACGAGCACCTGGCGGCTCGCGGTTTCTTCCGAACCCTCCGCCACCCGCACTTGGGCGATCTCCCATTCGCCGGCCCCGCTGCAAGGTTCGGACTGACGGACGCGGTACCGCCGGCGCGAGCCCCGACAGCGGGTGAGCAGACGGATCCGTCGGCGCTCGACTGGCAGCCCGTCGAGCCGCGGGCCGGGGCAGGGGAGGAGGACGAGTCGCTGCCGCTGGCCGGCGTCGAGATCGTCGACCTGACCCAGGCCTGGATCGGTCCCTTTGCCACGATGCTCCTGGCCGACCTCGGCGCCAGCGTGATCAAGATCGAGTCTCACAACCGGCCGGACGTGTGGCGGCGGTGGCTGGCGAGTCCGGTGCCGATGGTGAACCCGCCTCCAGGCCTGGTGAACTCCAGCCCGAACTACAACAGCGTCAACCGGAACAAGCGGTCTCTTTGCCTGGACCTCAAGACCGAGGAGGGCAAGGACCTGCTCCGACGCCTGGCCGCCGGCGCCGACGTGGTGATGGAGAACTTCACGCCGCGGGTCATGGAGCGTTTCGGACTCGAGTGGCCGGAGCTCTCGGCGGAGAACCCGGGGCTCGTCATGACCCATTGGTCCGGCTTCGGAAAGACGGGACCGCTGAGCGACTACAAGGCGAACGGAACCTCGATCGAGGCGCTCGCCGGCTGGGACTGGCTCCACCGCTATCCCGATGGCGACCCGATGGTCATGGGCTTCTACCAGGCCGATGCGATCACCGGCATGCAGATGGCGGCGACGACTCTCGTCGCGCTCTTCCACAGCCGGCGCACGGGTGAGGGGCAGTCGATTGACGGCAGCATGGTCGAGGCGGCGACCGGGTACCTGGGCGAAGTGCTCCTCGATGCAGCCGTCGGTGGCGACCAGACACCCGCGGGCAACGCCGATCTCGACCACGCCCCGCACGGCGTTTACCCGTGCGCGGGAAACGACCGCTGGATTGCCGTGGCGGTCGAATCCGATGAGACCTGGCGGCGGCTGGTGGCGGTCTCAGGTTCCGAAGGCTTGGCGGAGTCTAGGTTCGACCGACACGCCGACCGAATCGCCAACACGGAGCAGCTTGAGCACGCGATGGCCGAGTGGACGTGTACTCAGCAGGCCGAGCAGCTGATGGAGCGTCTGCAGGCCACCGGCATCTCGGCCGGCGTCGGGCGCACGACCGCCGAGTTGATGGCCTGTTCCCACCTCGACCAGCGGGCCTGGTTCCGCAGGATCAAGCACGCCGACGCAGGCGAGCACCGCTACGCCGGCCACCCCTGGCGAATGGATGGCCTGCTGGAGCGGTCCGACCTCCCGCCGCCCCGCCTCGGCGAGCACAGCCGTGAACTGTTGCGGGAGCGCCTCGGTCTCTCCGATTCTGAGATCGACGACCTCCTCGAACGCGGCGTCACCGGCGCTGTGTTCAGCTAGGTTGCCTTGTGCGTCTCATTGTGCGAGTATCCGCACATGGCGACGAACCTCGCGATCGATCCTGAACTCCTGAACAGAGCCCTCGAAGTGAGCGGCGAGAAGACGAAGACGGCTGCGGTAACCGTTGCCCTCCGCGAGTTCCTCGCGCGACGGGAGCAGGCCGGCATTCTCGATCTGTTCGGAGCCCTGGAGTGGGACGAAACCTACGACTACAAGCAGGAGCGATCGAGAAGGCTGAGGTCGCCCGAGGTCGACCAGGGCTGACGCCGAAGCCGCCGGCGCATGAACTTCCTGGTGGACACGAGCGTCTGGTCGCTGGCTTTGCGTCGAAGCGAACCCGGAGCCGAGAGAGAGGTGGCGCGGCTTCGTGAAGCGCTCTTCGAGCGAGAGTCGATCTACACCACGGGGCTCATCCTGCAGGAGCTACTGCAGGGATTCAGGGGCCCTCGTCAGCGGGACGCGATCCTGCATCGTTTCTCTGCGCTGCCAACGATCACGCCGGACCGCGACGACCATGTCGAAGCGGCCGAGGTTCGCAACCGCTGCCGGCGCAATGGTGTTCAGATAGGGACGATCGATGCCCTCCTGGCTCAGCTCGCGATTCGACACGAGTTGGTCTTGTTGACTACGGATCAGGACTTCCGTCACGCGGCCGCGCATGTGCCGCTGAAGGTGTGGCGTTAGCGAGCTATATCTGGTCGCCAGACGGTTGACCAACGTGTGAACTGTGGTTTACAGTTCCTCGTGGTCGAAGTCCTCGAGAGCGCGACGTTCAGACGCTGGATCCGCAGGTTGCGCGACCGAGTCGTGGTGGCACGCATCAACGCGCGGTTGCGGAACGTCTCGCTCGGCCACATGGGGGATGCCAGGACGGTGAGTGAAGGCCTGTTCGAGTTGAGGGTGCACCACGGCCCCGGATACCGGCTCTACTGTCTACGCGACGAGGCGACCGTCCTCGTGTTGTGCGGTGGCGACAAGGGCAGTCAGCAGCGGGACATTGAGCTAGCACAGCGACTGGCGAAGGAGTGGAGGGAGACATGACCGAGAGATTCACGAAGTGGGACGCGGCCGAGCATCTTGGAACTGGGGAAGACGCTCGTCTCTACCTTGAGGCGTGTGCCGAGGAAGATCCGGGCGACGGCAGCCTGATCCGGGCGGCGCTCAACGACATCGCACGGGCAAGGAACATGAGCGGGCTGGCTCGCGAGGCCGGCTTGAGCCGGGAGGGGCTCTACAAGGCGCTTTCCCAGGACGGCAACCCGACGTTTGCCACTGTCATGCGGATCACACGGGCGTTGGGTCTGCAGCTACGCGTGACCGCGTAGGCGGCTTGGCCACGTCACGCCCGGCAGGCTACGGCCGGTAGCTCGGCCCCGCCGCCGGTCCGAGAAGCTCCGCCGCCACGACTCGGCGCGCCGGTCGGGGTGAGTGTTGAATTTTCAGCATTTTGCGGCTATGGTGTCTCCAGGGCGTCGGGATGAAGGCTCCGAGACCTGGAATCGGGCAGGCGAGGGGATCGTGAACGAACTACCCCAGCTCAGCAGACGAGAGCGCGAAGTCATGGACATCGTGCATCAAGCTGGAACCGCTACGGCGGCTCAGATCCGCGACCGCATGGCCGAGCCGCCTACGTACTCGGCTGTCCGTTCGGTGCTTCGCATCCTCGTCAACAAGGGGCACCTGGTCAGTGAGCAGGACGGCGCCCGCTACCTGTACTCGCCCGCGGTCCCGGCCTCACGGGCGCGGCGTTCGGCCATGCGGCACGTCGTGAGGACTTTCTTCGGCGGCTCGGTGGAGGGCGCGGTGGCCGCGCTCCTGGACCTTGAGGACACGAGACTCACGCCGGAAGAACGAGCGCGTATCGAGGCGCTTATCGAGCGGGCGTCAAGGGAGGTGGAGGCATCGCTCGGAAACTGAGCCACCCA
>LXNI01000416.1_pt1 | contig 50368 bp, 47 predicted proteins | sample 809091 | NCBI WGS metagenome assembly LXNI01 (sample SAMN04870527, study PRJNA318959) | sponge metagenome | biome: 01000161; feature: marine sponge reef; material: water | host: Sarcotragus foetidus | place: Greece: Milos, Mediterranean Sea | collected 2013-05-29 | depth 5-7 m
AGAGGGGGAAGTGGCCGAGCGCAGCGCGGTCGATGGGGGCGGGGGGCGGTGATCGCTCATTACCACCGGACTGTCCGTGCCGTCAGCCGGAAACCCGGCGCCGCATAGTCAGATATATAATTCCCAAAAAATTTTTGCGTTTGGTCGGAATGACGGCAGGAGGCCCGGCGTAGCCGGTTCGGGACCGGATGTCCCGGATCGTCGGGGATGTCGATGTCCGGCGGCAGGGTGTCGGTCGCGCCGGACGGGAGGCCATCCGGGCGGTTTCGTGGTAAGACGGAGCGCAGGCGTCCGGGTCGGCAGGCCGGTCCTGCGGGCCGGTCCTGCGGAGGCGGGCACGGGAACGCACACGCCGCTGAATCTTTCTTGAGACATTCCGGGGACGAACCATGACCGTGTCTTCCGATTTGCCCCGCACGCTCTATTCGCCGGACCACGAAATGTTCCGCGCCTCCGTGCAGTCGTTCCTGGAAGCCGAGGTCGTCCCGCACTACGCGGACTGGGAGGACGCGGGATATACGCCGCGGGATATCTGGCTGCGCGCCGGCGAGATGGGTCTGCTCGGCACCGGCATACCCGAGGAATATGGCGGCTCCGGCGGCGATTTCCTCTGGGACGCCATCGTCATCGAGGAGCTGGGCCGATACGGCCTTGCGGCCCCGGCCTGGGATATGCATGGGCACATCATCGCGCCGATGATCGCCGCGCACGGCACCGGGGAGCAGAAGCGCAGACTCCTGCCGGCCATGGCGGCCGGCGAATCGATCTTCTGCATCGGGCTGACCGAGCCCGGCGGGGGCAGCGACCTGGCCGCGCTGCGGACCCGGGCGACGCCGTCCGGCAACGGCTTCCTCGTGAACGGTTCGAAGACATTCATCACGAACGGGCACATCGCCGATTACATTCTCCTGGCGGCGAACCGGCATCCGGACCGCGGCGCGAAGGGCATATCCCTGTTCGTCGTGCCGCTCGATTCGGACGGCATTACTCGCGGCAGGAATCTGAAAAAGATCGGCAACAAGGCGCAGGATACCGCCGAACTCTTCTTCGACGACGTTCGATTGCCTGGATCGGCGCTGCTCGGCGATTCGGACCAGGGCTGGAGCCAGCTGATGCATGGCCTGGCCCGCGAACGGATGGTCGTCGCCGTGCGGTCCATGGCGATCGCCGAGGCTGCCCTCGAGCAGACCGTCGCCTACACCAAGGACCGGACCGCCTTCGGCCAGCGTATCTTCGATTTTCAGAACACCCAGTTCAAGCTGGCGGAACTGGCGACGGCCTGCACGGCCATGCGCCCGTTCGTCGACCAGTCGATCCAGTTGCTGGCCCGGGACGAGCTGAGCGCCGAGCGCGCCGCAATGGCAAAACTCGCGCTGACGGAGCTTGCCGACCGGGTGCTCGACGAATGCCTGCAGCTCCACGGCGGACACGGCTACATGTGGGAGACTCCGGTCGCCCGGGCCTGGGCGGACGCCCGCATCCACCGGATCTATGCCGGCACCAACGAAATCATGAAATACATCGTCGGGCGGTCGCTGTAGCGGCGCTGGCGCCGGTTATGCCGCGCCATTCCCGCCCTAGCGCGAGCGGCGGTAGAGGATGGTGTAGACGATGATGAACAGCCCGATCAGGGACAGGGAGAACAGGGTCGAGGCGGTGCCGAGCGCGAACAGGGTCGGGCGGATGCGCTGGGTCATCGAGGCGTTGATATCGAGCGGCAGCGTATTGTATTCGCCCGAAAGCAGGGTCGTCCGGGCGAACTCGTCGTAGGAAAGCGTAAAGCCGAACAGGCCGGCCGCCACGATGCCGGGCAGGATCAGCGGCAGGGTGATCTCGCGGAACACCGTCCATTCGCCGGCGCCCATGTCCCGGGCGGCCTCCTCCAGGCGGGCGTCGAACCGGTTGAACACGGCCATCATCACGAGAAAACCGAACGGCAGGGTCCAGACGACATGGACGCCCAGGCCCGACGACCACCAGGCCGGCGGAATGCCGATCTGGCGCAACAGGGTGGCGAGGCCGAGGCTGAGCAGCACGCCGGGCACCATCAGACCCAGCATGATCGTGTAGAACAGCAGATTGGAGCCGCGGAATTTCTGCCGGAACGCCATCGCCAGCATGGTCGAGAACAGCGCCGTGATGACCATCACGACCAGCGCCAGGATGATCGACCGGGCGAGCGCGCCCTGCAGGTCGCCGATCGACGACGGCTCCAGCAGCTTCTCCCACCAGTAGGTGCTGAAGCCGCGCATCGGGAAGCTGGTGCCGCCGCGCCGCCCCTGAAAGGACAGGGCAAACATCGCGATCATCGGCCCGAAGATGAAGATGACGAACAGGATGTAATAGATGCTGAAGCCGGTTTTCACGGCCAGCGCCTTGGTCCGCCGCCTGGTCCAGCGCGCCATCGCCTACAGCTCCTTGCGGATGTCGACGACGCGCAGGATGAAGAACACGCCGATCATCATCGCCAGCATCAGCATGATCGCGTTCACCGCTGCGAACGGATAGTTCGCGGTCGCGTAATAGTTCAGGATCACCGTGCCGGTGGTCGATGTCTTGCCGCCATAGACCACGACGGCGGTAGCGAACTCGCCCATCAGCATGACGAACAGGAAGATCATGCCGATCGCCACGCCCGGAAGGGAGAGCGGCAGGATGATTTCGCGGAACACCTGGAAGTTGCCGGCGCCCATGTCCCGGGCCGCCTCCAGGATATCCTTGTCGATCTTGGCGAGCGAAAAGAAGATCGGCCCGATGCACAGCACGACATAGAGCTGCGCCAGCGCCATCGTGTAGCCGAACTCGGAATACAGGAAGAAGGAGCTGGGCTTGTCGATGACGCCCAGATTCATCAGCATCTTGTTGAACAGGCCGCGCCGGCCGAGCATCGGCAGCCAGGCGACCGCGCGGATCAGGTAGCTGGTCCAGAACGGCACCATCGCGACCAGGAACAGCGCGAGCTGCCATTTGAAATTCTTCACCTGCATCGCCAGGAAAAAGGCGATCGGGTAGCCGATGATCAGGCAGACGACCATCACGGTGAAGGTGAAGCGGAAGGTCGTCCACAGGGTCGTGATGAAAATGCTGAGCTTCAGGAAGTTGCGGTGTTCGGAGTCGAAGAATCCTTCCTGCCGGAAGAAGTTGCCGAAATTGATGAGTGTGAAGTCCGGCGTCATGCCGCCCCTGACCGGCGCCCAGAAGCTGAACACGACGATGCCGATCAGCGGGACGACCAGGAAGACGATCAGCCAGATCGATGCCGGCGCGACGAGCCAGCCGGGATGGACGGTCTGGTCGCGTTTGCTTTTCTTGAGGCGAGCGGCTTCTTGCGGCGGTGGCGCGGGCTGGTCGCCGATTAGGCCGCCATGATGCCGTTTTGCGTGCGGTGGCGCAGTCTGGAGCATGTCGGCGTCACGCGGCGCCGGCCGGAGCGGCCGGGCGGACGGGAAGAGAAAGGGCGGGACGGCGCCGCAGGGGCGGGAATCGGTCCCGCCCCTGCTTTGCCGCTTCGGTCATGAAGACCGCGGTTTTTGAGCCCGTCAGGCGCTCAGGAATTCCGTCCAGCCTTTGACGAGGTAGTCGTTTTCCTTCATGAGCGAGTTCCAGACGGCGATATTCTTGAAGCGCGCCTCGTAGGAACCGCCGTCGCGGATCTCGCCCTTCTTGACGATCGGCGTGCCGAACGGATCGGTCAGTTCCTTGGCGGCCGGCTTGCCGAGATACCAGAAGTCCCATTCCTCTTTCGAGAGATGGTTCTTCGAACTGTCCGGCGCCGACATATAATAGCCCTGGCGGGCGACGAAGGCGCCGGCCCAGCCGTCGAGCCACCAGTTGAGATACTCGTAGGCGGCGTCCAGCTTCTTGCCGGTGACCCTGGCGGAGATGGCGCAGCCGCCGTGCCAGCCGCGCATGCCTTCCTTCGGCGACGCGTAGATGCAGGGCACGCCTTCGGCCTTCACGGCGGTGACCGCCGGCGACCACATGCTCTGGATCGCGACTTCGCCGCTCACCATCAGGTTCACCGACTGGCCGAAGGTTTCCCAGAAGGCGCGGAAGTGGCCTTCCTTTTTCTTCTTGATCAGGAAGGCGATCAGCTTGTCGATCTCGGGCCTGGTCATGTCGCCCTTGTTGCCGAACTTCATCAGGCCCATCGCCTCGACGCCCATGGCGGCGTCCATCGTGCCGATCTGCGGCGCATTCACCAGCGCGACCTTGCCCTTGAAGTCGGGGCTGAACAACTCGGCCCAGCTCTCGATCTTGCGCCCGGTTTCCTCCGGGTTGTAGCCGATCGAATCGGCGTTATGCCAACCCGGCAGCATGGAAATGTAGCGCGACGGCCCCTTGGTCGGGTTGGCGTCCTTGTCGACCCAGAGATGGCGGAACGGCGCATCGCCCTGGCCCAGGCTCGAGCCGTCCGTCAGACGCCCGGTCTTGGTAAGGTTGGAAACCTTGTCCCAGTGCTTGATGCGCTTGGTGTCGATGGCCTGGAAGACTTTCGCCGGGACCAGCACGTCCATATCGTTGAAGTAGCCTTCGGCGACTTCGTACTGGTCGTTCTGGTTCAGCATCTTGCCGACCATGGCGCCGTAACCCAGCGCCTGGCCGCGGATCTTGTCGCCGGTGTCCTTCGACGCCCGGCTCTGGATCTCGTTGATGATGCTGACGCCGAGGCCGATGGTGCGGATCGTTTCCGCGCCATAGACGATGGCCGGCGCGCCGATCATCGTTCCGGCTGCGGCGGCGCCGGCAGTGGTGAGCACGAAGCGCCGGCGCGACAGCCCCGTCTTCATTTCGTGCAATGTCGGTTTTTTCGGCATGGTCATTCTTTCAATCCTCCCATACTCGGTCCAAAAAAGGCGGCTCACCCCGCCGGCGCACCCACCCGGCGGCGGGACGGCAACGCGGAACGGCACAACTTGTCACACCATACAAGCCAACAGGGAAACCGCAAACCGAAAAGCCGCGCAGCCTGGAAGTGCGGGCGCCTAAGCATTCAGGCGCGCTCGGTGCTGAATGGAACCGAAAACTGTGCCCCCGTTCCGGACCGATGGCGGCTCACGCCGCCGCACGGGCGAGCGGGAGTCACGCCGCCTCCAGGGGGACGATGTCGGAGAGATCCAGTGTCTTCCGGGCTTTGGCGAGGTCGTAAGCCCGCTGCAGGTTCATCCAGAACTCCGCGGTATTGCCGAAGAATTTCGCGAGCCGCATCGCAGTATCCACCGTCAGCGACGTCTCGCCCTTGACCAGCCTCTCGATCCGTGTCCGGGGCACGTTAAGGCGTGTTGCGAGCGCGATTGCGCTCATGTCGAGGGGCATGAGATATAATTGCTCAAGCACTTCGCCTGGGTGGGAGGGATTTTCCATCGATACCGGCTCCCGCTCCTTCAATGATAGTCCACAATCTCGACCATCGCCGGTCCTTCCTCGGTCCACACGAAGCAGATACGCCACTGGTCGTTGATGCGGATCGAGTGCTGCCCCGCTCTGTCGCCTTTCAATGCCTCAAGACGGTGTCCCGGTGGAAACCTGAGATCGTTCAGGACCGTAGCGGCGTTCATAGCCGAAAGCATGGCCCGTGTCCGTTTTACCAGGTCGGTCGGGAAGCCCTTGCCATAACGGTCCCGAATTGCTTCGGCCGCGAACCTGCCCCTTGTGCTTACGATCATAACGAGGAATGTATCGTATCATGATACATGGCGGGCCGCCAAGCAGCGAGCGACAATCATGGTGCGCGATAAAGGCGCCGGCCCGGAACACGCAGCGGAGGCGGCTCAGGCGCGCTCGGTGTGGAAGCGGACCAGCTTGAGCAGCCAGAAGATGATCGAGAACACGCCGGTCAGCACGATCAGGGCCAGCACGGCGGCGATCCGTTTGCCGAGGTCCGGCCCGAGGACGACCGGCTCGCGCACCAGGTAGACGATCAGGGTCTGGACCGATTGCAGCGTCGCGCCGGCGCCGATCAGGATGGCGATGAAGGTCGAGCCGCGCAAGGAGCTCAGCACCATGTTTTCCATGCTGCGCTGCTCGACGATATGCAGCCGGTAGGCCCGCCAGTGATAGCCGCAGAAGCCGACGATGCCGGTGAGCAGCGCGGCCCAGAACACGACGTTGTCGAAGGTCGTGTCCGCGATGATGAATGTGAACAGCTCTTCGAACGGCTTGTAGAAGAACAGGAAAATCAGGACGACGATGTAGACGAGGAAGCCGACGAGCGTCCAGAACCACCCCCAACCGCTCATCGCTCACCCCCGTTGCCGCCGTTCCCCGCCGGGCGGAATGCCTTCCGCGCCGGTTCGTGCTGAATAGCCGAAGACGGAAGGGTAAGGCAAATCGGCAATGTCGATCCTGCCGTCACTGCCCGTCCTCCACGGGCGGGCGGCGGGCGGCCCAGCCGCTTGCCGCTTCGAAGCAGGCCGCGATCTCGAGCAGCGCCTCGTCGCGGTTCCAGTCGCCGATCAATTGCAGCCCGGCCGGCAGCCCCTGCGCCGTCAGGCCGGTCGGAACCGAAATTGCCGGCTGCCCGGTGAAGGACGCCAGGCGGGCCAGACGGCCGAGCACTGCGGCGCCATCGACCGGCGCGCCGTTCAGGTCTCCCCGGCCGTCTTCGGCGTCGGCTGCCGGGATCGGCACCGTCGGCAGGACGAACGCGTCAAACCGGCGCATCAGGCCCGAAACCTGCGCCTGGACGGCCTGCCGGACCGCCAGCGCCTTTTCGATGTCCGCCGCCGAAATGTCCCGCCCGGTCAGCACCCGGTCGCGCACGCTGGGCGCCAGTTTGCTGTCCGGCGCCTCGGCGCGCGCGCCGTGGACGGCATAGGTCCGGCCGAGCGCGATCGTGTTCCAGGCCGCCGTCGCTTCGGCGGCAAACGGCAGGTCCAGGACCTGTATTTCGGCGCCGAGATCGTCGAGTATTCCGATTGCGGCGCGGGTCAGCCGGTCGATATCGGTGTCGACGCCCTCGGCGAACAGGCCTTCGAGGACGCCGATCCGGATGCCGTCGATCGAAGGCAGCGCCCGGTGGCCGCCGAACCCGCCGTCCGGGTCGAGCGCCTGCATCATCAGCGCCGTATCGCCGACCGAGCGCGTCATCGGCCCGCCGGTGTCGAATTCGCCGGCCAGCGGATAGATGTCCTGCTGGCTGACGCGCAGATGGGTCGGCTTCAGTCCGACGATGCCGCACAGCGCCGCCGGGATGCGCACCGAGCCGCCGGTATCCGTGCCCATGGCGCCGGGGACGAGGCCGGCCGCCACGGCGCAGCCCGAGCCGCTGCTCGACCCGCCGCACACCCTGCTCCGGTCCCACGGATTGCGTGCCGTGCCGAAATGCGGGTTGATCCCGGTCGGGCCGAAGGCGAACTCGTGCAGGTTGGCCAGTCCGACGACGATGCCTCCGGCCGCGCGCAGGGCGGCAACAGACTCGGCGTCCGCTTTGCCCGGGCCTTCGTCGATCAGGCGCGAACCGCAGGTCCGCACCATGCCGCGGACGGCGAACAGGTCCTTGATGGCCAGCGGCACGCCGTGCAGCGGGCCGGGTTCGCCGCCGGCCATCACCGCGGCCTCCGCCGCGCGGGCCTCCGCCAGGGCTTGCTCCGGATAGACCGAGATGAAGGCGCGCAGCCCGCCATTAAGGCGCTCGATGCGGTCGAGACAGGCCTGCATCGCTTCGACGGGCGATACCTGCCGCTTGCGGATTCTTTCCGCCAGTCCGGCAATCGACATCCAGGCCAGATCGGTCATCGCGTGCGTTATCCTTCGGCCGCCGGGACCGCCGAGATCAGCGTGAGCCCGACGAGCACGACAAAAATGGCGTCCTTGATCGCCGGGACGGCCTGTTTCTCGCGGTCGCTCGACGCAATGACGGCGATCAGCTCCAGGACGAAAAAGATCACACCGAGGAAGAACAGCGGCCAGATCGTGCTCCACCAGTCTGCATCCTTGGCGGCCGGTATGCCCTGCACGGCGCGCCAGATCAGGAGCAGGATCGGCAGCAGCAGCAAGTAGAAGTAGGCGGCGAGGAAGCGGAACCGCGTCAGCCGCCGGTCCAGCAGCCAGAAGACCAGCAGGAACGCCGCCAGATGGAGCATGTCCCAGATCAGCGACTCGTATTTGGCGCCCGCGTTCGACTCCAGCAGGTTCAGGAAGCCGAGGATCAGGAAAAAGACCAGCAGATCGCACAGCAGCCATTCGCGGAAGGATTCGCCGCCATTCTTGGCGCTCCACGACCGGCTCGCCTTGTCGAACAGCATGACGAGGGCAACCGCGAACGTCGCCGGATACAGCAGGTAGAGCATCAGCGCGTATTGCCGGTCCGGAATCAGATAGATCCAGCACAGCAGCAGGATCGCCGCGATCGGCAGCAGCAGACCGAACAGCCGCGCCGCCGACGGCATCTCGACCGTTGCGGGGGCGGTTTGCGCCGCCGCGTCTTCGTCGTCGGCGGGCGTTGCAGCCAGTCTGGGGTTGGCCCGGATGACCAGCGTCGCCAGAAAGACCAGGATCGCGCCGGCGGCGACCGCCAGCATGATGATGAAGAAGGTTCGCGCATCGGCATCGCTGCGCCAGCGCCCCCCGCCCGCGGTTCCTTCGGCCCCGTCGAGCGGCAGAAACTGCCACAGGACGATCAGCGCGACGACGATCAGCAACACGACCGCCAGCAGGATCTGCGGCCAGCGGATATTGAGCTGCCGTGCGCCGGCGGATGTCGCCATGCGGACGCGGCCGGCGAAAAACAGCACCACGAAGGCCAGCACGCCGACGACGGCGATGCCGATCATGACTTCGAGAAAGGCGGTCGACCTGTCGTCCATCTAAAATCCGGGCTGTAATCCGGGTCGGAAGAGCGGCCGGCCATCCGGTCCGCGGCGGGACGTTAGCCTGTTCGGCGGCGAATGCCAAACCGGATTGGCCGGGATCGGATCGGGCATTCAACGGTTTGGACTCAGGCCCCGGAATCTGTTTTGTTGTCGGCCATGACCGACAACTCGACGGAAACCTATATTGACCGGACCTACGGCGCCGCCGGGATCGGCTATGGCGACCGGCCGGGCATCATCGTCGTCGATTTCCAGACCGCCTTTACCGAAGCGCAATATGCGCTGGGCGGCGCACCGCTGATCGAACGCGCCGTCGGCAATACCGCGCGGCTGCTGGAAGCGGCACGCCGGGCGAACGTGCCGGTCGCCTCCTGCTATACCGCCTATTCGAAGACGGGCCGGGACCGTCCGTACTGGAAGGTGCAGGCCGTGATCGAAGACCTGGTGCACGGCCATCCCGCGACGCAGCTCGATCCGCGCATCCACGATCCCGATTACGATGTCGCCTTCTGCAAGTCCGGCGCATCGATCTTTTTCCAGACGCCGCTGGTCTCCTTCTTCGCGAAAGAGCGGGTCGATACCGTGATCGTTACCGGCTGCGTGACCAGCGGTTGCGTGCGCGCCTCGGCGGTCGACAGTTTCCAGTGGGGCTTCCGCACCATCGTCCCGGAGGATTGCGTCGGCGACCATCACGAAGGGCCGCACCGCGATAATCTCCGCGATATCGGCCGGCGCTATTGTGATATTACCGAAGCCGACGCGGTCATCGACTGGCTGGAAGAGTGGCGCGGCCGCAACCGCCCCTAGCCGACGAAATACGAGAGACGCCCGATGAGCAGTTCCGATAGCGATCTGACCAGCTGGTTCGACAGCAAACTGGCCGATCTGCAGGACCAGATCGAAAAGCTGGGCAACGGCGATACCGCCGCCCGCACGAACGGCGGCCCGGAAGCGCGCGCGCCTTCGGCGCCGGCCCGCGAGCCGGTTCCGGAGACCGTCCGCGACACGGGCCGCGACACGGACCGGGGCAACGGCGGCGCGGCTGCGATCGAATCGCGCGAGGCCCGTGAGGTCCGTTCCGGCCCCGACAGGGCCGTTGCCGCCCGGCGGCCGGCCCCGATGGCAAGGCCGCGCCGGCGCACGACCACCGGCGGCGGCTACCGGCTCGGCGTCGATGTCGGCGGCACGTTTACCGACCTGCTGCTGATCGAAGAGGAGACCGGGCACGCCTGGACCGCCAAAGTGCCCTCGACGCCGCAGGATTCCTCCCATGGCGTGCTGCACGGCATCGAGCGGATCTGCGGCTATGCCGGGATCGAGCCGACAGATATCGGCGCGGTGATGCACGGTACGACGGTCGCCACCAACACGATCCTCACCCACAGCGGCGCCCGGGTCGGCCTGGTGACGACCAAGGGCTACAAGCAGACCCTCCAGATCGCACGCTCCTATGTGCCGGGCGGCCTGGGCGGCTGGGTGATCTTCAACAAGGCCGATCCGCTGGCGCCGCTCGAACTGACCGTCGAGGCCGACGAACGGGTCGGCGCGAAGGGCGAGATCGTCGAGCCCCTGAACGAGGAGGCGCTCCGGCGCGAGTTGCAGAAACTGGCCGGCGAGGGCATCGAGGCGCTGACGGTCTCGCTGATGAACGCCTACGCCAGCGGCGTCCACGAGCAGCGCGTCCGGCGCATCGCCGAAGAAATCCTGCCCGGCGTGCCGATCTCACTTTCTTCCGAGGTCGTGCCGGAGATGTACGAATACGAGCGGACCGAGACGACGGTCGTGAACTCCTACATCCGCCCGGTCGTCTCCCGCTATATCGAGAGCCTCAACGCCGAACTCGACCGGCGCATGAACGGCGTGCAGCTGCACATCCTGCGCTCCGACGGCGGCCTGGCCAGCGCCGACGCCGCCAAGGCGACGCCGGTCAACCTGCTGATGAGCGGCCCGGCCGGCGGCGTTTCCGGCGCCATCTGGATGGCCCGGCAGGCCGGCTACGACAATCTGCTGACCTTCGACATGGGCGGCACCTCGACCGACGTGGCGCTGATCCAGAAAGGCGTCGCCCAGACACGGCGCGAGACCAGGGTCGGCGACGTAACGGTGCGGGCGTCCTCCGTCGATGTCCGCACGGTCGGCGCCGGCGGCGGCTCCATCGCCTATGTGCCGGAGTTGACGAAGGCGCTGCGTGTCGGGCCGCAGAGCGCCGGGGCTGAGCCGGGCCCCGCCGCCTACGGCCGGGGCGGCGACGAACCGACCGTGACCGACGCCAACGTCGTGCTCGGCTATCTGCCGTCAGGCGCCCGGCTCGGCGGCGATATGCAACTCGACTACCGGGCTGCCGAGGCGGCGGTCGGCAAGGTCGCCAAGGCGATGGACCTGCCGCTCAAGGCGGCGGCCGAAGGCATCGTCAACATCGTCAACGAGAACATGTTCGGCGCCCTGCGGCTGGTCTCGGTCGAGCAGGGCTTCGACCCGCGCGATTTTGCGCTGATCGGGTTCGGCGGCGCCGGCCCGCTGCACGCCAATGCGCTCAGCCGGCTGATGAATTCCTGGCCGGTCATCGTGCCGCCGGGGCCGGGCGTGCTGTGCGCCTACGGCGATGCCACCACGCGGGTGCGCGACGAGGCCTCCCGCACCTTCGTGCGCCGCTTCGACGAAACCACGGACGCCGAGGTCGCCGAAGCGCTGGAGGCGCTGGCCCGGCAGGCGGCGGAGGCGCTCAATGCCGAGGGCGTGCCGCGCAACGAGCAGACGACGCTCTACCAGATCGACCTGCGCTACCACGGCCAGGGGATGCAGCTTACCGTGGACGTAACGCCGGAGGACTTCGCCCAGGGCGGCCTGCGCGATGTCGCCCGCCGGTTCGACGAGTTGCACGAGCAGCTCTTCACCTTCCGGCTCGACACCATGCACGAATCCTACAATCTGCGCGCCCTGGTGCAGGGCCGGGAGAGCGCGGCGAGCGCCCAGGAACTGCCCCAGGGAACCGGCGATCCGTCCGGCGCGGTGCGCGAGCAGACCCAAGTGTACATAGAGGGCCGCGAGCACCCGGCGCAGATCTACGACCGCGCCCTGCTCAAGGCCGGCGACCGCATCGCCGGCCCGGCCATCGTCACCGAGATGGATTCGACGACCCTGATCCTGAACGGCCATACCGGCGCCGTCGACGAGGTCGGCAACATCCTGATCCGCCCGATGAACGGCCGATAGGGAGGACAGCACCATGCCAGCCCGCCTGATCCAGACCAACACCGCCCCGTTCAAAAAGGTCGATGTCGATCCCGTCACCCTCGACATCATTGAGAACGCCATGCGCAACGCGCGCACGGAGATGGACGCCGTGCTGTTCCGCACCGCCATGTCGCCCGGCATCCGCGAGCAGCACGACGCCTTCCCGATGATCGCCAACGCCGACGGCAAGATGGTCGTCGGCCAGTTCGGCTCCTTCTTCTGGGGCTTCCAGCAGGGCTACGACGGCGAGATCGAGGAAGGCGACGTTTTCCTGACCAACGATCCCTATTCCTGCAACGGCGCGATCAGCCATCTCAACGACTGGCTGACCATGATGCCGATCTATATCGACGGCCGGATCGTCGCCTGGGCCGCCATGTTCGGCCATATGACGGATATCGGCGGCAAGGTGCCAGGCAGCCTGCCGACCGACGCGGCGCAGATCTTCGAGGAAGGCATCCAGATCCCGCCGGTCAAGATCTACCGCAAGGGCAAACTGAACGAGGAAATCCTCGAGCTCATCCTGCGCAATTGCCGCCTGCCGCACTGGAACCGCTCGGACTTCAACGCCGTCGTCGCCGCCCTGCGCCTCGCCGAGCGCCGGGTGCACGAGATGGCCGAGCGCTTCGGCGTCGACGAGCTCAACGCGGCGATGGCCGAGATGCTCGACCGCAACAAGCGGGCGATGAGCGCGATCCTCCAGATGGTGATCCCGGAATCGCGCCAGTATTTCGAGGACTTCATCGACGACGACGGCCTCGGCATGGGGCCCTACAAGGTCGCCTGTACCATGTGGCGCGAAGGCGAGAAGGTGTTCTTCGATTTCGAGGGCACCGATCCGCAGTCGATCAGCTCGGTGAACTTTCTCCTCAACGAGGAGATGTTCAAAATGTTCCTCGGCTCCTTCTTCATCAACATTTTCGATCCGCAGATCCTGTTCAACGACGGCTTCTACGACCTGGTCGACGTGCGCATACCGCGCGGCACAATCCTGAAGCCGATCCGCCCGGCCGCGCTCAGCTCGCGCACCCACATGCTGGCGCGTATCTTCGACATCATGAGCGGCCTGCTCGGCCAGGGCTCGCCGGACGCCCTGTGCGCCGCCGGCTTCTCCGACAGCCCGCATTTCATGTATTCGGGCTACGACAAGAGCGGCGAGTGGTACCAGCTCTACCAGATCGGCTTCGGCGGCGTGCCGGGCCGGCCGGCGGGCGACGGGCCGGACGGCCATTCCCTGTGGCCGTCCTTCACCAACGTGCCGAACGAGTTCCTCGAGGCCTATTTCCCGCTGCGCATCGTGAAATACGAGACCATCGCCGACAGCGGCGGGCCCGGCCTGCACCGCGGCGGCAACGGCCTCTCCATGGGCTACCAGTTCCTCGAGACGGGCGAAATCTCGATCCACGACGACCGCTGGCTGACCCATCCCTGGGGCGTCAGCGGCGGCCTGCCGGGCGCGCGCAGCACCAAGCTGATGGTGCGCGCCGACGGCTCGGAGCAGTGGATGGAATCGAAGGCCGACCGCGTCCATGTCGAGCCCGGCGACACGCTCTACTTCAACACCTGGGGCGGCGGCGGCTGGGGCGACCCGCTGGAGCGCGACGCCGAGAAGGTGGCGCTGGACACGAAGCGCGGCCTGGTCACGCAGGACGGCGCCCGGCGCTACGGCGTGGTGCTGAACGACGACCTGAGCGTGGACGCGCGCGAGACCGAGACCCTGCGCAGCCGCATGGCCGCCGAGCGCGGCGACGTTCCGCTGTTCAGCACCGGCGGCACGGTCGAGGAGCTCAAAGCCCGCTGCAAGGCCGACACCACCCTCGACCCGCCGCGCCAGCCCGTCTTCCAGAAATGGATGCAGCAGGCGCAGCCGATGAAGCTGGCCGCGGAGTAGGGGGCGTTAGCTCGCTCGCGCCGTACCTTCGCCCGTCATTTCGACCGAAGCCGCCCAACGGGCGGCGAAGTGGAGAAATCTACCCGGCGCTCCGCCGGCGCCGACGCGCGTTGCACGCAGCCGGTGCCCGTCGCCAGCCGGATTTCTCCACTCCGCGGCTTCGCCGCTCCGGTCGAAATGACGGGTGAGGATAGGAAGCGCACACACCGGCGGTCGCTCCGGCCCATATTGACGACGGTAGGCCATTGGCCTACATATTGCCCATGGAATTCGAATGGGACGATGCGAAGAGCAACGCCTGCTTTGCGCATCGCGGTTTCGACTTCGCGTATGCCGTCCGGGCGTTTCTCGATCCGAACCGGATCGTCGTGCCGGACAGTCGGTGGGATTACGGCGAGGACCGCTACCGGTTGCTCGGCAGCATAGAAGGGCGGGTTTTGTCCTGATCTACACGTTTCGCGGTCCCGCCGTCCGCATCGTCTCGGCCCGCAAGGCCAACAGGAAAGAGGTCGGGGACTATGAGCAAAACGCGCATCGCGATTGACCCCGGCGATCCGCGCAGCCTGCCCGAAGGCCGGGTCGATCATGCCGTTCTCGACGCAACGACCGAGCGGGACCTCGCCGCGCAGCAGGCGCAGGACGACGCCGAAGCGATGCGGGACATGGCGCGTTACGCCCGGCGGGTCCGCCGGCGCCTCGGCCTCACGCAAGTGGAGTTCGCCCGGCGCATCGACGTGCCGCACGAGACGATCCGCAACTGGGAACAGGGCAAGCGCTGCCCCACGGGCGCCGCCAGGGCCCTGCTCCGCGTGCTCGACAAGGCGCCGGAGACGGCGCTGCGAGCGCTGGGGTGAGGCGCAGAGTTAGCCTCAATCGTTCCGGAAATTCACCGAGTTCAGATAGGCCACGCACGCCTCCAGCGGCTCGACGTCGCCGAACTTGGCGTCGATGTCGAACAGGTTCCATTCGGTGGCGCCGGGAATCCGGTCGCCGATGGCCTCGCGGACGGCGATCGGGCGGAAGCCCTCGGCCAGCCCGTCGGTCACGGTGGCGCGCACGCAGGCCGAGGCGGTGACGCCGGTGACCAGGATGGTGTCGACGCCGGCGGCGCGCAGCCAGCCGGCGAGATATGTCCCGTGGAAGGCGCTCGCCCGCTTCTTGATCATCACCTGCTCGCCGTCTATCGGCGCGATCCGGCTGTCGATCGCCCAGATGTCCTCGTTCTTCTGGTCGGCGATCTCGATCGGGATCTTCCTGTGCCACAGGCCCATGTCGGTGCGCGGATCGTCCGGGTCCGGGTTCTGGTAGCAGACCGTGGTGTAGACCACCGGATGGCCGTTTTCGCGGCAGGCGTCGATCAGCTGGCGGGTCGCCGGGATGATCCGGTCGTCGATGCCCTCGCAGGTGAAGGGATAGCCCGGCCGGGTCCAGGCGTTGGCGAGGTCGACGTTGATCAGCGCCGGCTTGCGGCCGAATCCGACGCGGCGCTGGAAGCCGCGCTCCCGGTACAGCGCGGTCGCGGCGGCGAAGGCGTCTTCAAGCTTGGTTTGCAGGTCGTCCAGTTCGCGGTCCATGAGTTTATCCTTCAGGCGTGACGCATCAAACCGATCCGATAATGCGCCAGAGAATGATCACAGATAAAGCGAGATTGCATCCGACCATCCATTTGAGCAGCCGAAAACCGGCCTTCGTCGCGAGAGGCTCCACGAGCCCCCCGCCGAACGCAGCAGGCCGTTCATTGATGCTTTCGGGCAAAATTCTACTCATCCTTTCGCGGCCGTGACGGCCTTCAGGTCGATATCGAAGCCTTCGAGCAGAATTTCGCAGATCTGGTCGTAGGCGGCGCCGACGCGGATGGTTTCCCACGAGATCAGGTCGACGATCGAGCTGCCCAGCCCCTTGTCGTTGTGGAAGGGCGTCAGGCCATAGTCGATGGCGATGTCGGCGGCGGCGGTCACCTGCGCCTCGATATCCCCGAAGACGAACTTGCTGCCGGTGCCGGAGCGGTTGGCCGACGAGCCGACGACGGCGTAGGCGTTCTCGCGCGCCAGCCGGGCGATCTCGTCGTGCAAGGGGCCGGCGTTGAGCAGCATGTCCATGGTGCCGGCCAGCGTCGCGTTCTTGAGCGCGAAGGGCGGCAGGCTGCGGATCACCGGGTGGTTCGCATCGAACGGCGCGACGATGGAAAACGGCAGGTCGCGGTCGTGGATGACGGCGCTGACAACGTCGCGCGCCCGGTCCGGCACCCGGACAGCCTCGGTGAACAATTGCCAGTCGCAGAAGTTGCCGCACGGCTTGCTGAACGGCCGCTCCTTGGCGCGGTACATGCGCTGGACGGATTCTTCCTCATGCCCGACGATGGCGTAGCCGACGCTGACCGGAAAGATCGCAACGCCGCCGCTGCAAACGGTCTCGAAGATGCGCTGTGCGTCTTCCTGGATAGGCCGGCCTTCGAACACGCTGCTCCTCCCTGCTCCTCAAGCGGCGGCCAGAATAGGACCGCGGCCGAATTGCACAAGGTTTGCGTTCGGGGACTTGCATTCGGGGCGGCTTCGGGGATTGCTGCGGCATCGGTTCAGGCGAGGGGCGAAGAGACATGGCAAGACCGGATATTGCCGGGGATGCGCGGCGGGCGTTCGATGTCATCCGGGCGGGCGGCGTCGGCATCCTGCCGATGGATGTCGGCTACACGGCGCTGGGCGGCAGCGCGGCAGCGCTGCAACGGATCTTCGAGGCCAAGCGGCGCGCGCCGTCCAAGCTCAACGCCATGGTGGCGGACCGGGAGATTCACCGGGAGGTCCACATCGTCGACAGCCGCGGCGCCGAGATCGTCGCCTGCATCACGGAGGACTACGACCTGCCGCTCGGCGCCGTCGCCCCGGCGCGCATGGACCATCCGCTGCTCACCAGGCTGTCCGGCCCGGCCATCGAGGCCAGCCAGAAGGACGGCACCGTCGTCATGCTGCTCAACGCCGGCCCGTTCCACCGCGAACTCTGCCGCCTGAGCCGGGAGGAGGGACACCCGCTGTTCGGCTCGTCGGCCAACCTGTCGCTCGCCGGCACCAAGTTCCGGGTCGGGGACATCGAGCCCGAGATCGTGGACATCGCCGACATCGTCATCGATCACGGCCTGCGCAAATATCACCTCTACAAGGCGTCCTCGACCCTGCTCAACGTGATGACATTGGAAGTCGTCCGCTTCGGCTCCTGCTACGAGCTGATCGCCGATATCCTCAAGCGCCATTTCGGCATCGACCTGCCGCCCCCTCCGGCAGGCTCAGGGCAGGCCCCTTAGACAGGCTCAGGGCAGGCCCTCGATATGGCCCCTCGATACGGCCCCTGCGGGGCCTACTCGGGATGAGGGTGTACTTAATTTCCCACCTTCACCCTCACCCTGAGTAGCCGCCGCAGGCGGCGTATCGAAGGGCGGCGTATCGAAGGGCGGCGTATCGAGGGGCTGCCCCAGTCGCATCGGCGATACCCGGAAAGGCGGATACGCTTCGGCCCGACAAAGAAGGTCGAACGACGCCGTGCGCATGCTATTGTCGGCGCCTTGAACGCAATCGACGACCGGAAAACCGCCCCATGTCTTCCATCACCCGCACCGCGGCGGAGTTTGCCGCCGGCCTGTCCTACGGCGATCTGCCGCCGGAGGTCGCGCGCCGCGCGAAGCTGCTGATCTTCGATACCCTCGGCATCGCCCTGCGCGCGCGGTGGGATGCGGAATCGACCGAAAGCCTGATCGCGGCGGTCAACCGCCTCGGCATGACCGGCGACACGGCAACGGCGATCGGCGACCCGGCGCGCTACACCGCGGCCGGCGCGGCGCTGATCAACGGCGCCCTCGCCCATTCGCTCGATTTCGACGATACCCACGCCCGCGGCTCGATCCATGCCAGCGCGCCCATCGTGCCGGCGGCGCTCGCCGCGGCCGAAGAGGCCGGCGTGAGCGGCGCACGGACCATCGCCGCCATCGTCGCCGGCTACGAGATCCAGATCCGGCTCAGCATGGCCCTCGGCCCGAGCGACCATTACGAGCGCGGCTTCCACCCGACGGCGACCTGCGGCGCGTTCGGCGCGGCGGCGGCGGTCGGCAACGTGATGGGCCTGGATGCCGGGCAGATCGAGAGCGCCTTCGGCATCTGCCTCAGCCAGGCCGCCGGCTCGATGCAGTTCCTCGCCGACGGCGCCTGGACCAAGCGCTCCCATGTCGGCAACGCCGCCATGACCGGCCTGATCGCCGCGACGCTGGCGGCCGAAGGCTATCGCGGCCCGGCCCAGGCTTTCGAGGGCAAGGCCGGCTTCCTCGCCAGCCACGCGCCGAACCCGGACCCGGCCAAGGCGGTCGCCGGCCTCGGCGAAGCCTGGGAGACCATGCAGATCGCCGTGAAGCCCTATCCGTCCTGCCGCTACGGCCATGCAGCGATGGATGCGATTATCGGCCTGCGCAAGCAGCACGGTTTGCGGCCGGAGGATGTGCAGGAAATCGAGGTCGGCCTGCCCGAGACCGGCTGGAGCATCGTCGCCGACCCGCTCGCCGACAAGCAGGATCCGCAGGGAATCGTCGACGGCCAGTTCTCGGCGCCGTTCGTCGTCGCCGCCGCCCTGATCAACGGCGGCCTGGTGTGGGACGATTACGAACCGCTGCTGGCCGACGACAAGGCGAAGGCGCTGTACCGCAAGGTCCGCCCGGTCGTCGATGCGCGCGCCGAGGCCGAATACCCGGCCAATCTGGCCGCGGCAGTCAAGGTGACGACATCGGCGGGCACGTTCGAGGAATTCGTCGCGGTGCCCAAGGGCGAGCCGGACAATTTCCTCACCGAGGACGAATTGCGCACCAAGTTCGACGGCCTGGTCGGGCCCTATCTCGAACCGGCTGCCCGCACGGCGTTCGCCGACGGCCTGCTGGCGCTCGAAAAGGCCGACGACGTGTCGGCCGTGCTCCGGCTCTCGGCCCGCCGGCCGGCCGGGGAACCGGCCATCCGCGCCGTGGCCGGATAAGCGGCATGGTCGCGACGATGGTCGAGGTGGCGGCCGGGCGGTTCCGCGAATCCGCCGGGCGCTACTATGAGGATTTCACGGTCGGGGACATCTACGAGCACCGGCCGGGCCGTACCATAAGCGAGGCCGACAACACCTGGTTCACGCTGCTCACGATGAACACCCACCCGATCCATTTCGACGCCGAATACGCGAAGCACAGCGAGTTCGGGAAGCTGCTGGTGAACAGCGCGCTCACGCTGTCCATCGTCGCCGGAATGAGCGTCAGCGACCTCAGCCAGAAGGCCATCGCCAACCTGGGCTGGACGGACATTAAACTGACCGCGCCGGTCTTCGTGGGCGAGACGATCTACGCCGAGTCCGAAATCCTGGAAAAGCGCGAATCGCAGTCGCGGCCCAACCAGGGCATCGTCACCGCCAGCACGACCGGCACGAAGGCCGACGGCACGGTGTTCATGACCTACCGGCGCTCCATGCTGGTGCCGAAGCGCGGTTTCGGCGTCGACGACAAGGTGGCCTGAGCGCGCTATGGACGCGACACATTCCGATGGCGACGGCGCCATCCTCGACGCCATCGACCGCTTCGTCGAACGCAGCATCCTGCCGGTCGCCCACGATCTCGAAGCGAAGGACGAATACCCGCACGAAATCGTCGAGGAGATGAAGGCGCTCGGCCTGTTCGGCGCCACCATCGCGCCGGACTATGGCGGGCTCGGCCTGTCGGCGGTGACCTATTCGGCGATCGTCGAGCGCATCACGGCGGGCTGGATGTCGATCTCCGGCATTATCAATTCCCATCTCATCATGGCGGCGGCGGTCCAGCGTTTCGGCACGGAGCAGCAGAAGCAACGTTTCCTGCCGAAATTCGCCACCGGCGAACTGCGCGGCGGCATCGCGCTCACCGAGCCGGACTGCGGCACCGATCTCCAGGCCGTGCGCACCCGGGCCGAGCGCGTCGGCAACGCCTACATCGTCAACGGCACCAAGACCTGGATCACCAACAGCGTCGAGGGCGATATCCTCGCCGTGCTGGTCAAGACCGATTCCGAAGCCGAGCCGCGCCACCGGGGCATGAGCCTGCTGCTGGTCGAGCAGGGCGAAGGCGTAGCGACGAGCAAGCTCAACAAGCTTGGCTATCGCGGTGTCGATACCGGCGAGGTTGTGCTCGACCGCTGCCAGGTGCCGTTCGACAACCTGGTCGGCGGCGAGGAGGGGCGCGGCCTGCAGCAGATCCTCGCCGGGCTGGAACTGGGGCGCATCAACGTGGCGGCGCGCGGCGTCGGCATCGCCCGGGTCTGCCTCGAAAAGGCCGTCGAATACGCCCAGATCCGCAAGACCTTCGGCAAGCCGATCGCCGAACATCAGGCGATCCAGATCAAGCTCGCCGACATGGCGACGCGGGTCGAGGCGGCGCGGCTGCTGACGGGCGCGGCGGCCCAGGCCTACGACCGCGGCGAACGCTGCGACATGGAAGCCGGCATGGCCAAGCTGTACGCGACGGAGGCCGCGGTCGAGAACAGCCTGGAGGCCATGCGCATCCACGGCGCCTACGGCTATTCCAAGGAATTCGATATCGAGCGCTATTACCGCGACGCGCCGCTGCTGGCGATCGGCGAGGGCACCAACGAGTTGCAGCGCCTGATCATCGCGAAGCAGTTGATCGCGCGGAACCCGGTGTAGCCGCCGTGCTGCCGCTCGAGGGAGTCCGCGTCCTCGCGGTCGAGCAATACGGCGCCGGGCCGTTCGGCACCATGTTCCTCGCCGACCAGGGCGCCGAGGTCGTCAAGATCGAGAATCCGCGCGACGGCGGTGACATGGCGCGCACCGTCGGCCCGTATTTCTTCCCGTCCGGCGACAGCCAGTTCTTCCACAGCTTCAACCGCAACAAGAAGAGCCTGACCCTGGACCTGAGCCGGCCGGAAGCGCGGCCCGTGCTGCACGATCTGGTCCGCTCGGCCGATGCGCTGGCGAGCAACATGCGCGGCGACGTGCCGGAAAAGCTGGGCATCACCTACGACGCCCTGAAGGCGCACAATCCGCAGATCGTGTGCGCGCACCTCTCGGCCTACGGGCGCGACGGCCCGCGCGCCGCCTGGCCGGGCTTCGACTATGTCATGCAGGCCGAGGCCGGCTATTTCGCGCTGACCGGCGAGCCGGAGGGCGCGCCCGCCCGCTTCGGCCTTTCGATCGTCGACATGATGACCGGCCTCGCGATGGCCTATGCCCTGCTCGCGGCGCTGACCGGTGCGCGGGCGACCGGGCAGGGCCGGGACATCGACGTCAGCCTGTTCGATGTCGCGCTGCACAACACGGGCTATCTGGCGGCCTGGTATCTCAACGCGGGCTTCAACCAGCCGCGCCTGCCGCGCTCGGCCCATCCGTCGCTGACGCCCTGCCAGCTCTACAGGACGGCCGACGGCTGGATCTTCCTGATGTGCAACAAGGAGAAGTTCTGGCCCGCCCTGTGCGACGCGATCGGCCGGCCGGAATGGGCGGAAGATGCGCGCTTCCTGCGCTTCGCCGACCGGCTGGAGCAGCGCCCCCTCCTGACCGAAATTCTCGACGAAGCCTTGCAGGCCCGCACTACCGCCGACTGGCTGGCGCGCTTCGCCGGCATCGTTCCGGCCGCGCCGGTCAACGATGTCGCCGCCGCCCTCGACAACCCCTATGTCGTCGAGACCGGCCGGCTCCAGACCGTGGAGCACGGGGCCGACGGCCCCTACCGGCTGGTCGCGCCGCCGGTGCGCACCGCCGAGCCGGCGCCCGCCCGCCCGGCGCCCGACCTGGGGGCCGACACCGAGAGCGTGCTCGAAGGGCTGGGCTACGACGCCGCGAAGATCGCCGCGTTGCGCGCGAATGGCGTGATCTAGGGGCGGACGCCGCGGGTATGTGCCTTCCCGTCATATCGACCGTAGCGGCCCGAACGGGCCGCGGAGCGGAGATATCTTTCCCGTGCGGCGCAGGGTCCGGAGTCCGGCGCGGAAAGATTTCTCCGCTCCGCGCCTTGCGGCGCTCCGGTCGAAATGACGGACAGGGTATCGGGCGAGCCGGGGCAGCAATCCGGCACTGCTCCTATCTCCCCTCATCCCGAGTAGGCCCGGAGGGCCGTATCGAGGGACGCGCCCGAAGGCCCCGCCCGTGATCCCCCGCATCAAGGCGGCGATCTGGGTCGATGCGGAAATCCGGCGCTGCCGGGTGAACGGCATCGACGCCTATCTGGTGCGCCGGGGCGACGAGCATGCCGGCGCCATCCTGATCAAGCACAACCGGATCGACGCCGGCTGCACCGTCTATGTGCCCACGACGTCGCCGGACGGCGGCCGGGCCTGGCGCCGCGGCACCGGCGACGATGCGGTGCCGGAAGCCGACGCCGACGCCTACATCGCCCGCCAGCGCAACTACGACCCGGACCTCTGGGTCATCGAGATCGAAGATCCGCGCAACGCCTGGGCCCTCGCCGAGCCGGTGCTGGAGTAGAGCGTGACCGTTTCTATTCGAACCGCAGATGCAATTGAGGCGCGCCCTTCGATACGCCCCGGATCAAGGCCGGGGCTACTCAGGGTGAGGGTGAATATTGGGTGTTTTTAACAATCCCCTCATCCCGAGTAGGCGCGCCAGCGCCGTATCGAGGGGCGCTACGACGCCACGGTTTCCTCCAAGGCGGATATGTCTACGGCACGAACTTGTAGCCGCCGTCGGCGATGTGGGTCTGGCCGGTGGTGAAGCTGGAGCGCTCGCTGAGCAGGAAATGCACCAGTTCGGCGATCTCTTCCGGCTGGCCGAAGCGCTTGAGGGCCGCCGCTGCGGTCAGCCGCTCGTGCGCTTCGTCGGACACGTCGGCGGTCATGTCGGTCTCGACATAGCCCGGCGCGACGCCGTTGACCCGCACCGCCGGGCCGAGGGCGGCGGCGCACTGGCGCACGAAGCCGATAATCGCCGCCTTGGACGTGCCGTAGGCGAACATGCGCTCGGCCGCGATCGGGTTCGGCACCAGGCCGAGCACCGAGGAGATGCAGACGATCCGGCCGAAGCTGCGCGCCATCATACCGTCTTTCGCGCGCCAGACGGCGTGGAAGGTGCCGTCGAGATTGACCCGCATGATCTCGCGCCAGGTCTCGGCGGTCATGGACAGCGCATCGGCGGAGCGCGCGATGCCGGCGTTGGTGACCAGCAGGTCGACCGGGCCGAGGTCGCGCTCGACGGCGTCGAACATGGCGTCGGTCGCTTCCCGGTCTCCGACATCGGCGCGGTAGATTCCGGCCGTGCCGCCGGCGGCCTCGACGGTCGCGCGGGTTTCCTCGGCCGCATCCCGGTTGGCGGCATAGTTGACGGCGACCCGGGCGCCGCTCGCCGCCAGGCGCAGGCAGATCGCCCGGCCGATGCCGCGCGACCCGCCCGTCACCAGGGCCGTGCGGCCCGCGAATTCCCCATCGTTCGCAGGGTCGGTCATGGGGTATCCCCCGGTCCGGCGCCTGTCCCGTCCCCGGTTCAGGCGGAAGCGGCGGCGTCCCGCGGCCTACGCCAGGCCGAGCAGCGGCGCGACGTCGGTGCTCTCCCAGGCCGGTAGCGCCTCCATCCGGCCCATCCAGGCCTGGAGGTTCGGATGCTCGCCGAGCGGGAGTTGCTGGAACCGGTGCAGATGCATCGGCGATGCGACCGCGATGTCGGCGATGGTCGGCTCCGGCGTGCCGCACAGCCAGTCCTGCCCGTCGAGCCGGTCGTCGAGAATGCCGGCATGCTTGTGGAAGTTCGGCCCCTCGCCGTCGAGGATCGCCTGGTCCGGCTCCGCTTCGAGGATCGGCTTGACGACATTCTCGACCAGGTAGACGTAGCAGGTCGGGAACCAGGCGCTCGATTCCCAGAGCAGCCAGCGGTTGACGTCGGCCCTTGTCGCCAAGTCGCTCGGATAGGCCGATTCGGCGCCGACCTTGTCGGCCCCGTATTGCAGGATCGCGTTGGATTCCCAAAGCTTGAGATCGCCGTCGACCAGCGCGGGCAGCGCGGCGTTCGGGTTGATCGCCATATAGTCGGGCGACTGCTGCCCCTGCGCGAAATAGTCGACATCCACGGAGTCGAACGCGACGCCCATATGCTTGAAACCGGCCACAACCTTGCGGCAGTTCACGGTGCGCGGATCGTAATAGAGCTTCATCGGGGGCCTCCCTTCCGGATGCGGAAATCTGTTTCCCGGGAGACGGCGCGGCAGGGCCTGACGAACGATCTCCCGGACTGGCCGGACCCTAGCCCGCCGCCGCGCCCTGCCGCAAGGACGCTCCGTGCAGCGGCACATCCGGCGCATCGGACAGGGGGCCATTGCCCTGCCGTCGTCCCGGCCGAGCGGCGCGGCCCGGTATCGTTTCGGGGCGCGGCATGACGGATCATGACAATTCATGGCATTTCGTGACAGTCCGGGCATCCTCGCCGCACAACCGAAGGAGCCGCCATGACCGATTCGGAGACCAGCCGCCATGTCCGCCTCGAAACGGGCGGGCCGGTCGCTCATCTCGTGCTCGACCGGCCGGAGAAGCGCAACGCGCTCAACCTGGAGATGTGGCAGGCGATCCCGCCGCTGGTGGCGCAGGCCGGCGCCGATCCCGCCGTCAAGGTCATCGTCGTGCGCGGCGTCGACCGTACGGCCTTCGCCGCCGGGGCCGATATCAGCCAATTCCACGAGCGCTTCCGCAATCGCGGCACGGCGCTGACCTACATGAACGCGGTGAACGGCGCGGCCGGCGCGCTGGCGCACTGCCCGAAGCCGGCGATCGCCATGATCCACGGCGATTGCGTCGGCGGCGGCGTCGAGATCGCCATTGCCTGCGACCTGCGCTTTTGCAGCAGCGCGAGCCGCTTCGGCATCACGCCGGCCCGGCTCGGCATCTGCTACTCCATGGCCTCGACGCGCCGGGTCAGCCAGGCCATCGGGCCGTCCAAGACCAAGGACCTGCTGTTCACCGGCCGGCTGATCGACGCCGCGACGGCGCAGGAATGGGGCCTCGCCGACCGGGTCTATGCGCCGGAGGAACTGGACGGCGAGACCGGCGCCTTCGTGGATTCGATCTGCCGCAACAGCCAGTACAGCGTGCGCTTCGCCAAGTGCGCCCTGCGCGAGATCGCCGCCGGCGCGACCGAGGAGCCCGACCCGCTGCGCGAACTGCGCCTCGGCGCCTATGACGCCGGCGACCTCAAGGAAGGCATCGCCGCCTACCTGGAAAAGCGCAAGCCGGCGTTCGGGTGGAACGGGTAGGCGTCAGGAATATCTGCCGAACGAAACTACGAATCGAAATCGCTCAATTGTTGGTCGAAAGGGGCCCGAACAGCCAGTAGTGAACGGTGGCATCGACGCCAAATGCGTGGCCGGCGCAAATGCTTCCGGACGAATGTATCGGCAGATGCTCAAAATTTCGCTCAACTGCACATCTGAGTTCGTCGAAACTTTTCTTGGGTTTGTTTAGACCGTCAATATATTTTGCAATTCCTCTGAATTCGTAATTCGGACCAGTGTCCGTATCCGTAAGCAAAATCATCGCTAGTCGTACAATTTGGCCGTCCGGTTTGAAGTTCTGCATCTTTTCTACATCTTCATTGACTTTTTCGGGATACTTCGTCTTTGCATCATCGGCAAACATATCAAAACTGTACATTGCCTTGGCTTCAAGAATTAGTTTTGGAGCACCGTCGACAATAACAGCAAGATCGCCCCGTTGATATTGGTTGCCCTTGGTCCATTCCCTTGCTATGTGCCCTTCCGCATAATAGTCCCTGTGTAGACAGAACGCCAATTTGTCGACAATCGGGCGCTCGACCTTCGAAGTAAGCGCCAAAAAAGCCAGCTCATTATTGCAAAACTCTTGATCTATCATCTTCATTTTCTTGGAAATTCTATCCGTCCACATTTCATTTGCCATTTCGATTGCCTCAGGCGTTTATGGCGCGCTATCGAGAATAACAGCGAGCATACCTACAATGACCGCACACCAAAATACTCCCCACACCAGAAAACTGAAAAGGAAACGGAATGGGGAATAATTCGGCAGCCCAAATAAGCCGCGGGTAAGGATGACCGTTAGCCAATCGGGACGATCTGGCATTGAGCGGTCCTCGTGACTCCAATGTGAGCATCGGCGGTTATCGAGATAGTAAGCGGTATTCGCATCGGAAAAACCATTGCGCAATACTGCGCGCGACATTGAATCGCATATTCTGACCCGATAACATTCGGACCTGCGTCGCCAGCCTACGTAAGTTGGACCAATCCGGGACGAGATTGGCCGATTAAGAAAGCACAGCGTTGCTGCTCTCCATGCAACATATACAGATAACAACCGATCTGAGATCAGATAATAACTGACCTGAGATCGGATATTATCCGACCGAACGTCAGTTACTTTCGGTCACCCCGCTCCCGCCGCCGCCCGAATGCGCGCCGGCGGCGCCCTGGCTCATCAGGCCGCGGTAGATTTCGTCGTCGCCGATGACGCCGACCATCCGGCCGCCGTCCATCATCAGGACCGGCCGGCCGGTGCAGTGGCGCAGCTCGATCGCCGTGCGCATCCTGAGGTCGGGCGCCGCCGCGCAGATCGTGTCGCCGGCGAGCGTCGAGGTATCCATCTCCGGCGTGTAGTGGCGGATCGCGGCCGGCGCCGGCGCGATGCTGGCCTCGTCCGGTGCGCCCTTGTCGTCCAGCCGGAGCCGGTTGAGGCCGGACCAGTCGAGCCGCAGCGTCTCGCCGTCGCGCCGGATATCGGCGACCGGCGTCATCAGGGAGCCGCAGCGCAGCACGTTGAGCGCGTCCATATGGGCGACGAACTCGGCGACATAGGCGTTGGCCGGATTGAGCACGATCTCCTCGGGCTCGCCGAACTGGACGATCCGGCCGGCCTCCATGATCGCGATATGCTTGCCGAGCTTGAGCGCCTCGTCGAGGTCGTGGCTGACGAACAGGATCGTCTTGCCGAGCCGGCGCTGGAGATCGAGCAACTCGTCCTGGAGATGTTCGCGGATCAGCGGGTCGAGGGCCGAGAAGGGTTCGTCCATCAGCAGGATGTCGGAATCGGTCGCCAGTGCGCGGGCGAGGCCGACGCGCTGCTGCATGCCGCCGGAAAGCTCGTGGACATACTTGTCGCCCCAGCGGTCGAGATCGACCAGCTTGAGCTTCTCCGCAACGATGTCGTCGCGCTCGGTCCGGTTGCCGCCGCGCAGTTCGAGGCCGAAGCTCACATTCTCGTGGACCGTGCGCCAGGGCAGCAGGGCGAACTGCTGGAACACCATGGCGATGCGCTCCATGCGCATGCGGCGCAGGGTGGCGGCGTCGCAGTCGGCCATGTCGAGCGCGCCCGCGCCGTCCTGCACCAGCACCTGGCCGCGGGTGACGCGGCACAGGCCGTTGACGGCGCGCATGAGCGTCGATTTCCCGGAGCCCGACAGGCCCATGAGCACGCAGATCTCGCCTTCCCGGACGGCGAGCGAGGCCCCGGCGACGCCGAGCACCGCGCCGGTCGCGTCCTGGACTTCCTGGCGCCCGGCGCCGTTATCGAGCATCTGCAGGGCGGCCCGCTGGTCGCCGCCGAACAGGATATCGACATCCTTCAGGTCGATCGCGTGAATGGCTCAGCCCCGACGATTGCCGCCGCCGCGCTGCTTGCAGATGCGGTCGAGCAGGATGGCGACGATGACGATGGCGAGCCCGGCCTCGAACCCTTTGGCGATGTTGACCGTGTTGAGAGCGCGCAGCACCGGAACGCCGAGGCCCGGCGCGCCGACCATCGCGGCGATCACGACCATCGAGAGGCTGAGCATGATGCACTGGGTGACGCCGGCCATGATGGTCGGCATGGCGTGGGGCAGCTCGACCTTCCACAGCAACTGGCGGCGGGTCGCGCCGAAGGCCTCGCCGGCCTCGATCAGCGGCCGGGGCACGCCGGAGACGCCGAGATGGGTCAGGCGGATCGGGGCGGGAATCGCGAAGATCACCGTGGAGATCAGGCCCGGCACCATCCCGAGGCCGAACATGATCATGGTCGGGATCAGGTAGACGAAGGTCGGGATGGTCTGCATCAGGTCCAGCACCGGGCGGATGGCGTTGTAGAGCCAGGGCCGGTGTGCGGCGGCAATGCCGACCGGCACGCCTACGGCAATGCAGATCACGGTGGAGAACAGTATCAGGGTGAGGGTCTGGACCGTGTTCTCCCAATAGCCGAGATTGATGACCAGCAGCAGGGTGAGGATGACGGCGGCGGCCAGCTTCCACGACCGGTGCAGCCAGAAGGCGAAGCCGGCGAGCACGGCCACCAGCAACAACGGCGGCACGGACGTGGCGAGTTCGGCCACGCCCTCGATCGTGAATTTCAGGGCATCGGACAGGTAGTCGAAGAACCAGGCCCCGTGGTCCAGCAGGAAATCCACGAAGGACTCGATCCACCTGCCGAGCGGGATCTTCTCGTCCGTCAGCCAGTCCAAGGACTACCCCGCGGCACTGTCCGCCGTCCGGTCAGCCGTGCAGGCAGCAGCTGGTGCGCCGCCTGCACGGATGCCGGTGGGCGGTATAAGGCCGCTAGAGGCCCAGCGCCTTGTTGACGGCGGCCATGCCGTCGCCGCCGCTCATGGTCGTCACGCCCTTGAGCCAGCCCTTCAGGATGCCGGGATTTTTCTTGAGCCATGCCGTCGCCGCCTTCTGCGGATCCTGCTTGTCCTCCAGGATCGCGGTCATGATCTCGTTTTCCATCGCCAGCGTGAACACGAGATTTTTCAGCAGTTTGCCGACGTTGGGGCACGCCTTGGCATAGCCCTTGCGGACGTTGGTGTAGACCTCCGCGCCGCCGAAATTCGGCCCGAAGAAATCGTCGCCGCCGGCGAGATAGGCCATGTCGAACTTGGCGTTCATCGGATGCGGCTCCCAGCCCAGGAACACGATCCACTGTTTCTTCCGGTTGGCGCGCACGACCTGGGCCAGCATGCCCTGTTCGCTCGATTCGACCACCTTGAAGCCCTTCAGGCCGAAGGCGTTCTTGTCGATCATGCTCTGGATCAGGCGGTTGCCGTCGTTGCCCGGCTCGATGCCGTAGATCTTGCCTTCGAGCTGCTCGCGGTGCTTGGCGATGTCGCCGAAGCCCTTGATGCCGCCGTCGGCCGCCAGCTTGTTGACCGCCAGGGTGTATTTCGCGCCGGTCAGGTTCTTCGCGATGGTCTCGACCGAGCCGTCCTCGCGGTACGGCTTGATGTCGGCCTCCATGGTCGGCATCCAGTTGCCGAGGAAGACGTCGATATCGCCGCTGCTGAGGCCTTTGTAGGTGACCGGCACCGACAGCACCTTCGCGCTCGGATTGTAGCCCAGCGCCTTGAGCACCACGGACGTCGCCGCGGTGGTCGACGTGATGTCCGTCCACCCGACGTCGGAGAAGCGGACATTCTTGCACGATGCGGGATCGGCCGCCCAGCCGGCGGTCGAAAACAGCATGGCAGCAGCGGCGCCCAAAACCGCCAGTTGCACGCGTCTTGTCATTGGAATTTCCTCCCTTTACGGTCCCCGGCCCTCGTTCTAAATCCGGCATTTCGGGGGGCGGTACGGCTAGCACGGTGGCCATATTGCCGCAATAGCCGGCGCGGCGGGATACCCGGATGAGCGAAAATCGGGCATTTGACTATATCGTGATCGGCGCCGGCTCGGCGGGCTGCGTGCTCGCCAACCGGCTGACCGGGGACGGCAGCGCGACCGTGCTGTTGCTCGAGGCCGGCGGCAGCGACCGCAGCATCTTCCTCCAGATGCCGACGGCGCTCGCCATCGCCCAGGGCCGCCGGCGCTATAACTGGTCGTATTGGACCGAGCCCGAGCCGCATCTGGGCGGGCGGCGTCTGCATTGCCCGCGCGGCCGGGTAATCGGCGGCTCCTCTTCGATCAACGGCATGGCCTATGTCCGCGGCAACGCCCTGGACTACGACGGCTGGGCCGAAGGCGGCGCGCCCGGCTGGTCCTATGCCGAAGTGCTGCCCTACTTCCGCAAGGCCGAGAGCTTCGCCGCCGGCGGCGACGATTACCGCGGCGCGTCCGGCCCGCTCAACACCACGCGTGGGACCATGGCCAACCCGCTCTACGGCGCCTTTATCGAGGCCGGCGAACAGGCCGGCTACGGCCGTACTGCCGATATGAACGGCTATCGGCAGGAAGGCTTCGGGCCGATGGACATGACGGTCCATCGCGGCCGGCGCTGGAGTACCGCGAACGCCTATCTGAAACCCGCGCGTGGGCGGGCCAACCTGGAGGTTGCGAGCGGTGCGCTGGCGACCCGGCTGCTGCTGGACGGAAAGCGCGCGCGCGGCGTCGAATACCGCCAGGGCGATACGCTGCGCACCGCCGAAGCGCGGCGGGAGATCGTCCTGAGCGGCGGTCCGATCAACGCGCCACAGCTTCTCATGCTTTCCGGCATCGGCCCGGCCGGGCACTTGCGGGAGCATGGTATTGACGTCGTCCACGACCTGCCCGGCGTCGGCGGCAACCTGCAGGACCATCTGGAACTCTATCTCCAGCACGCCTGCACGCAGCCGATCACGCTCCATTCGGCGACCGGCCTGCTGGCGATGGCCCTGATCGGCACGCGCTGGGTCGCCTTCAAGTCCGGTCTCGGTGCGACCAACCATTTCGAATCCGGCGGCTTCATCCGCTCGCGGCCGGGCGTGCGCTGGCCCGATATCCAGTATCATTTCCTGCCGCTCGCGGCGTCCTACGACATGAAGGATCGGGTGCGCTGCCACGGCTACCAGGCCCATGCCGGGCCGATGCGCTCGAAATCGCGCGGTACGGTCCGACTCGCCTCGGCCGATCCGCAGGCGCCGCCGCAGGTGCGCTTCAACTATATGAGCCATGAGGACGACTGGGCGGAGATGCGCGCCTGCGTCCGCCTGACCCGGGAAATCTTCGCCCAGCCGGCCTTCGACCCCTATCGTGGCGACGAGCTTGCGCCAGGCGACACGGTGCAGAGCGACGACGAGATCGATGGCTTCGTGCGCGAGACCGTCGAGAGCGCCTACCATCCCAGCGGCACCTGCAAGATGGGCACCGATCCGATGGCGGTGGTCGATCCGCAGTTGCGGATGCACGGGATGGAGGGGCTGCGCGTGGTCGACAGCTCGATCATGCCGGCGATCCCCACCGGCAACCTCAACGCGCCGACCATCATGATCGCCGAAAAGGCCGCCGACGCAATCCGCGGCCGCGACCCCCTGCCGCCGTCGGACGCCCCGGCCTGGACGGCGCCGGACTGGGAGACCGCGCAGCGGTGAGCGGGCGAAGCGGTCAGCACACTTTCTAACAAGAGTCCTTGAAATTATAGCAAAATTGCTATAGAGCGAGGGCCAATGGAATGGCGCGTCGAAACTCTGAACGAAACGGTGGATGAAGAGCTTGACGCGCTGCCCGCCGAAATGCGCGCCTGGTTCGCACGAATATGCGGATTGATCGCGGCGGTCGGCCTGGAACGTGTCGGGGCGCCGCATGTCCGGCATCTGACCGGTCCTCTCTGGGAAATGCGCCTGCGCGGCCGGGACGGCATAGCGCGCGCGATCTATGTTGCGATCAGCGGCCGGCGGGTCGTGGTGGTGCGTGCGTTCGTGAAGAAGACCCAGCGAACGCCGCGTCGCGAAATCCGTATGGCGCTGAAACGCGCCAGGGAGGTTATCGAATGACCAGGATTGCCGATTTGCATGAGAAATGGAGCCGCGATCCCGAATACCGTGCGGCGTATGACCGGATCGGCGCGGAATTCGAGCTCGCACGCTCCCTGGTCGAGGCCCGCACACGGGCCGGCTTTACACAGGCCGAACTGGCGAAGCGCATGAAAACGACCCAATCGGTCGTAGCCCGGCTGGAGAGCGGTCGCATGTACCCATCCACACGGACACTCGAACGGGTCGCGCTGGCGACCGGCACAAGGCTTCGGATCACCTTCGATCCCTTATAGTTCGAACGCCGATCCTTCCAGGCAAAGGCCTCCATCGGGGCAGTAGTTGCTGCCGTCGAGAGCGCCAGCCGCCATGAACGCGCCCGCCGCAGCCCGCCTGCCGCCGCAATTCGCCGACTGGTTCGACGGGCGGGGTTGGGCGCCCTTCCCGCACCAGCTTGAAATGCTGGCCGCGGTCAAGGGCGGGCGGGACGCGCTGCTGATCGCGCCGACCGGGGCCGGCAAGACGCTCGCCGGTTTCCTGCCGAGCCTGATCGGCCTCGCCGGCCGGGGCAGCCTGGAGCGCGATTTCGGCGGCCTGCACACCCTCTATATCTCGCCGCTCAAGGCGCTCGCCGTCGATATCGCCCGCAACCTGGAGGCGCCGGTGCGCGAGATGGCGCTCGACATAAGCTGCGAGACCCGGACCGGCGACACGCCCCACGCCAAGCGCACCCGCCAGCGCAAGCGGCCGCCGGACATCCTGATGACGACGCCGGAGTCCCTGTCGCTGCTGCTGACCTATGCCGACGCATCGCGCCTGTTCGGCCGATTGCGCTGCCTGATCGTCGACGAGCAGCACGCCCTGATGCCGAACAAGCGCGGCGACCTGCTGGCACTCGCCATGGCGCGTCTCGCCACGCTGGCGCCGGGCGCCCGGCGCATCGGCCTGTCGGCGACGGTGCATGACGAGGCCGCGGCCCGGCGCTGGCTCGCGGCCGATGCGGCCAGGGATTCGGGGGACGACGCCGTGCAGATCGTGCGCGCCCCGCCCGGCGCGGACCCGGACATCTCGATCGTCGAGTCCGAGGCGCGCATCCCCTGGTCGGGCCACATGGCGCTGCACGCCCTGCCGGCGGTCTATGCGCAGATCGTGGCGCGCCGCACCACCCTCGTCTTCGTCAACACGCGCGGCCAGGCCGAGATCGTGTTCCGCCAGCTCTGGCGCATGAACGAGGACGGGCTCGCCATCGCTCTGCACCACGGTTCGCTCGAGCGCGAGCAGCGCCGTAAGGTCGAGGCCGCGATGGCGCGCGGCGCCCTGCGCGCGGTCGTCTGCACTTCGTCCCTCGACCTCGGCATCGACTGGGGCGACGTCGATCTCGTCATCCAGATGGGCGCGCCCAAGGGCGCCAGCCGGCTGCTGCAAAGGCTCGGCCGGGCCAACCACCGCTACGACGAGCCGAGCCGGGCGATCCTGGTGCCGGGCAACCGCTTCGAATTTATGGAGAGCCGCGCCGCCATCGAGGCGGTCGAGGCCGGCGAACTGGACGGCGACCCGCCGCGCACGGGCGGGCTCGACGTGCTGGCCCAGCATCTGGTCGGCCTGTGCTGCGGCGCCCGGCCGACCGCCGACGAGATGTTCGCCGAGGTGCGCCGCTCAGCGCCCTATGCCGGCCTGTCGCGCCGGGTGTTCGACGATGTGCTGGATTTCGTCGCGACCGGCGGCTACGCGCTCGGCGCCTACGAGCGCTTCAAGCGGCTCACCGTCGACGAGCAGGGCCGCTATCACATCGCCGGGCCGCGCTTTGCCCGGCAGCACCGGATGAACGCCGGCGTGATCGTCGAGGCCCAGATGCTCAAGGTGCGCGCAGGCGGGCGCAACCTGGGGCAGGTCGAGGAATATTTCGTCAACGGCCTGGTGAAGGGCGACACCTTCATCTTCGCCGGCGAGATGCTGGAATTCAACGAAGTGCGAGAGATGACGGTCTACGCCCGCAAGGCGAAGGGCGTCGATGCGCCCAAGGTGCCGGCCTATGGCGGCGGACGCCTGCCGCTCACCACCGATCTCGCCGACCGGGTGCGCGCCATGATCGCCGATCCGGCGTGCTGGGGCGAGTTCCCGGAGCAGGTGCGCTTCTGGCTCGACCGCCACGCCGAACAGTCGGTCTTCCCGCAGGCCGACGGGCTGCTGGTCGAGACCTTCCCGCGCCAGGGCAAGATCTACACCGTCGCCTACTGCTTCGAGGGCCGCAACGCGCACCAGACCCTGGGCATGCTGCTGACCCGGCGCATGGAGCGGGCCGGCCTCGGGCCGCTCGGCTTCGTCGCGACCGACTACGTCATCGCCGTGTGGTCGCTGGAGCGGCCGGAGGACCTGGACGGCCTGTTCGACCCGGACATGCTGGGCGACGACCTGGAGGCCTGGATGGCGGAGAGCACGCTGCTCAAGCGCACCTTCCGTAACGTCGCGACCGTCGCCGGCCTGATCGAGCGCAACCATCCCGGCCAGCGCAAGACCGGCCGCCAGGTCACCTTCAGCGCCGACCTGATCTATAACGTGCTGCGCCGGCACGAGCCGAACCACATCCTGCTGCGCGCGACCCGGCAGGACGCCGCCACCGGCCTGACCGACATCCGCCGCCTCGGCGAGATGCTGACCCGGGTGCAGGGCCGCATCCGACACCAGAAGCTCGACAAGGTCTCGCCCCTCGCCGTGCCGATCCTGCTCGAGATCGGCCGCGAATCGGTCGCTGGCGAAGCCGTCGAGGACCTGCTGGCGCGCGAGGAGGAACTGGTGGCGGAGGCGGGGCTGGGCGGCAAATCGCAGACCCGGAAAAGCGGCGAAGTAGGGCTCAATGCAGGTTGACATGAAGAATTCATGCTTTCATGTTTCTTTCATGAGTACGATGATCCAGATTCGCAATGTTCCGGAGCCGCTGCACCGGCAGTTGAAAGCCCGCGCCGCCCTCGAAGGCGTCTCGATGTCCCGCTACATCCTGCGGGAGATCGAACGCGCGCTCGCGCGGCCGAGCCGGCGCGAATGGCTCGAAGCCGTAGCCGCCCAGCCGGAGATTGCATTGGACCGATCGCCGGCCGACATTCTTCGCGAGGAACGGAAACTGCGCTGATGGTCCTCGACGCGTCCGGCGCGGTCGAACTGCTGCTGAACACCCCTGCCGGTAAACGGCTTGCCGCGCGGCTGGCGGACGAAACCGAAGTCGTGCACGTCCCGCATCTCATAGATTTGGAGATTGCCCAGGTCTTGCGCCGCTATGTGCTGCGGGGCGCGCTCGATGAGCGGGCGGGCGGTATGGCGCTTCGCCGCTGGCGAAGTTTCGATGTCGAACGATATCCGCACGAACCGTTCCTCGACCGAATCTGGCGGCTGCGCGTCAACGTATCGGCTTACGACGCGATTTATGTGGCGCTCGCTGAAACGCTGTCGACAGTGCTGGTTACCGGCGACCGGCGGCTGGCTGCCGCTCCGGGGCTGAGGGTGACGGTCGAACCTGTCTAGCCGGCACACCTACGATTGCGAAGAGGGAGATATCGGGTTCCTTGCCGCCCGATAGTCTTGTCGTGAAATCAGTCTCGAACTAATTGTAGTCACAATGTGGTCTTGAATTAGCAGTTTCGAGCGCCCATAGAGGCCGAACCGGATTCGGGAACGGGAGATTTCATCATGGAAGTCGGCTTGCGCGACGCGAAGGCGCGCCTCTCCGAACTGGTCGCCGCCGCCCGCAACGGCGAGCGCGTGATTATCACAAAGAACGGCCACCCCGCGGTCGAACTCGTGCGCTGCGAACGCCGCGGCGGCATCGATTTCGAAAAACTGACGGAGGACCGCCGTCGTCTCGGTATCGAGGGGGACGGCGAGAGATGGCCACAGGAGTTCAACGATCCTGCCTTTAGCAGGCAGGTGCTGGGCCTTGACGACGACTAGGCTAACGAACAGTGCGGGTCCTTCTAGATACCTCCTATCTTTACGACTTCATGGAGGCGCCTGGAAAGTTCTTCGAAGCGGAGCTCGGATTGTTCGCCGTTCGGGAGTTACAGTTGTTTGTAAGCGCGGTGTCGATCTGGGAGATGCGACTGAAATATCGCGCCCGTCATCCGTCCGGCGCGCGCAAGAGCCAATACAATCCGATAGATGTACTTGCCGTGCTCGAACGGCAGGACGTAGTTTTTTTGCCCTTGACCCAGGACCATGCCGCGCAGCCGCTCCGAACGCCGGTCGAGCACAAGGATCCGTTCGATGAGCTGCTGCTCGTCCAGGCCCAGGAAGAGGGGTTGAAACTGCTCACCGTCGACCGCCAACTTGTCGGCCATCCCCTGGCCCTCACGCTGGAAGGGCACGCCTGACACGCACGCCCCGCCCGCTTGCCCCACCCGGCGGCGGGCCGTAGATTGGGCCCTTCGCACCGTTGACGCCGTGAGAGACGCGCCATGCCGCTGGACGCCGCGCCCCTGGGCACGAAACCCGAGATCGTTCCCTCGACCTGCCCGCACGATTGCCCGAGCACCTGCGCGCTCGACGTCGAGCGGCTGGACGCGCACACCATCGGCCGGGTCCACGGCGCCAAGAGCAACGACTATACCGCCGGCGTGGTCTGCGCCAAGGTCGCCCGCTATGCCGAGCGCGTCCATCATCCGGCCCGGCTGACCCAACCGCTGCGCCGCATCGGCGCCAAGGGCGAGGGCATTAGCGCCTTCGCGCCCATTAGCTGGGACGAGGCGCTGGACGAAGTCGCCGCCCGGCTGAAGGCGATCGCCGAAGAATGGGGCAGCGAGGCGGTGTGGCCCTATTTCTACGCCGGCACCATGGGCCTGGTGCAGCGCGACGGCATCGACCGGCTGCGCCACGCCATGCGCTATTCGCGCCAGCACTCGACCTTCTGCAACACCCTGGCCGACGCCGGCTGGCTCGCCGGGGTCGGCGTCAAATACGGCGTCGATCCGCGTGAGATGCAGGATGCCGACCTCATCGTCGTCTGGGGCGGCAACCCGGTGAACACCCAGGTCAACGTGATGACCCACATCGCCCGGGCCCGCAAGAACCGCGGCGCCCGGCTGGTCGTGATCGATCCCTACCGCACGGCGACCGCCGATCAGGCCGACATGCACCTGGCCGTGCGGCCGGGCACCGACGGGGCGCTCGCCTGCGCCGTCATGCATATCCTGTTCCGCGACGGCCATGCCGACCGGGACTATCTGGAGAAATACGCCGATTGCCCGGCGGAGCTGGAAGCCCATCTGCATGGCCGCGGGCCGGACTGGGCGGCGGACATCACCGGGCTGACGACCGACGAGATCGAGGCCTTCGCCGCCCTCTACGCCCGGACCGAGCGCGCCTACATCCGCATCGGCTACGGCTTCACCCGCTCGCGCAACGGCGCGGCCAACCTGCATGCCGTGACCTGCATCCCGACCGTCGCCGGCAAGTGGCGGCACCATGCCGGCGGCGCGCTCTATTCCAACGGCGGCCTCTACCCGGTCGACGCTACGCTGATCCGCGGTTTCGACGTCATGGACAAGTCGACCCGGCTGCTCGACCAGTCGCGCATCGGCCCGATCCTGACCGGCGATGCCCGGGATATCGGGGGCGATATCGGCAGCGGAGACGACGCCGTGCCGGTCAAAGCGCTGTTCATCCAGAACACCAACCCGATGATCGTGGCGCCGGAATCGGCCAAGGTGCGCGACGGCTTCCGGCGCGACGACCTGTTCGTTTGCGTGCACGAGCAATTCATGACCGAGACGGCGGCGATGGCCGATATCGTCCTGCCGGCGACGACCTTCCTCGAGCATAACGATTTGTATGTCGCCGGCGGCCACACCTACCTCCAGGTCGCGCGCCGGGTCATCGAGCCGCTCGGCGAATGCCGCTCGAACCACGCGGTGCTGTGCGGCCTGGCCCAGCGCTTCGGCAACAACCATCCCGGCTTCCGCATGACGGAGTGGGAGATCATCGACGCCACGCTCAGGGCCTCGGGACTGGGCGACGCCGATACGGTCGCCGACGGCCGCTGGATCGACTGCGCCAAGGCCGGGGACGAGATGCATTTCCGCAACGGCTTCGGCCATGCGGACGGAAAGTTCCGCTTCCGCCCGGACTGGTCGAAGGTCGGCCGGGACAGCGGCCGGATGCCGGCGCTGCCGGATTATTTCGCCATCGTCGACGCGGCGGACGACGCGCATCCCTTCCGCCTCGTGACCGCGCCGGCGCGCAACTACCTCAACAGCAGCTTCACCGAGACGCCGACCTCCCAGAAGCGGGAGGGCCGGCCGACGATCAAGCTGCGCCCGGAGGATCTGGACGAAATCGGCGCGGCCGACGGCAGCCGGGTGCGGGTCGGCAACCGCCGGGCCAGCATCGTCGTCCATGCCGAGGCCTTCGACGGCATGCAGCGCGGCGTCGCCATCGTCGAGAGCATCTGGCCCAACGCCGCCTTCGAGGAAGGCCTCGGCGTCAACGCCCTGACCAGCGCCGACCCGGGCCCGCCGCTCGGCGGCGCGGTGTATCACGATACCGCGGTGTGGGTGCGGCCGGCGTAGGGGGCGGCGGAAGGGCTTCGTCACCGAGCGCGGGCGGGTCGAGCATTTGCTCATGCTCTACGAGAAGATGCGCGCCCCGCTGGAAGCGGGGATGAAGGAAAGGATTGAGCGGCGGACGAAACGAAGGTCTGCGCGCTCGTTAGGCGGGCCAGATGGGCGTCGCTGGGATCGGAGTTCGTTTCTTCGGAGGCAGGCTGAATCTGAGCTGTCCCGTTTTTCGGAATCTCATGGCTATCCCGTTCAAGTCAGTAGTCCGAACCGGAACTTGTTCCATCACTTCAGCTGCAAGCTGCCTGAACTCGATGCCTGGCCTATCGGCCACAATACTGCGTAGTCGATCGGCGGCGCTGTTAACATGTCCGGGACAACCGACGCCATCACGTCGCGCTTCGATTTCCGCTATCTGGTTGTTTGGAAATAAAAATGGTTGTCCGCTTCGTTCGACCGCAACATCCTGCCGGGTCGAAACAGCCGCCTTCTCTACATTTTTCTGGACGGTCCGAAAAACTTCCACTCCCAGAACGTGGTGCGTCCCCAACAGGAGGCGCATCTTCACCCGGTTATCGCGCGGCCTCAATATGGCCATTTCCGGCAAGTAGGTTGCGATGCCGGCCCGTTTCATTTTCGTTTTCAGCAAGTGGAGAACTTTCCTTTCGTTGGGCCAATTGTCAGGCAGCTTCCGGAATTCTCTTTCCCAATCCGGGTCTGCCAGAAAGCGACCAAATGATGCCGAGACACCATCCCACCCGGCATGTCGGTTGATTTCCTCGGCCATGAAATTGAAAAGAAACTCGCCATCAAGATCTTTGAGAAAAGAAAAGACCTTCTCCGATTTTATGTTCCATCCCGTGGGATCGATGAATGTGAATGTAAAGCCGTCGCGGCAGGCAGTAGCGATCCCGTCGATATTGTCCTCGAACGACCCTTGAAAGACCCGTATGTCGAATTCCTGTCTTTCAGCAGCAAATCGACGGAGCTTGACGAAGGAGTCTGGGTCTCGTTCGCAGAACCGATACCGGACCCGGAGGCCGGCACGCCCCATCTTCGTCAACTGCTGTCGAACAGTCTCCAGTGTTGCTAGGGCTTGCGAGAAGGAAGCATCCGAGAAGTCATCGCTATCCGAAACGCGCCAAGGGCCGGCGAACGCGTCCACGAAGTTGAAAACGGATGTAACGCGCCTCCGCTGGAGGAGTTTGAAGGCGGCGGTTTCCAGATATTGATTAAGGAAAAAATGCTTGATGCAAGATTGCTCTCGCCCTCGATAGCGTTCGATCTGAGGCTGCATCAAGCGACTGCCCTCTGTATCGTATCGACCGCAGGTTCCAGCGGGGCGATCCGGGGCAACTCATTCCATTCCTTGTCGTCAAGCAACCGCCCGCCTGCCTTGGGTGTCTTCCCGCCCCACTGCTTGAAAAAGAACGGCACACCCTCCGAAGCGCAGCGGTCGCGCAGGTCGCGGACCCATTCCAGGTACATCGGGCGCGCACCCGGCCCGCTCTCGCCGCCGGCGATGACCCAGGAGATTCCCTCCAGGTCGATCTCGCCCACCGGGCCGAGCAGCGGCTCGACCGATAGGAACCGCACCTCCGCCGGCGCTTCCTGCAAGTGGCGGATTCTGCCCGCCGCTGCGCTGTCCTCGACCGAGACGCCGCACCAGATATGCGCCGGCGCCGCATCGCCGGAATATCTGTCCCGTAGATAATCGCGCATGAGCGAGCTGCGCTTGGTCAACACCTGGTAGATGTGGCGGTCGGTCTCCTCCATCCTGTCGAACACATGGTCGATGAACTCGCGCGGCACGTCCTTGTGGAACAGGTCGCTCATTGAATTGACGAAGATCATGCGCCGCTTTTTCCAGCGTTCCGGCTGGTCCAGCCGCGCCGGCCAGAGGCGCAGGTCGAAGCCCTGCTCGTAGGGATGCCCTTTCACGCCGCGCCAGCGTTCGGCGAAGCGCGCCGCATAGCAGTTGTCGCAGCCGCGCGTGATTTTCGTGCAGCCCGTAACCGGGTTCCATGTCGCGTCGGTCCACTCGATCGCCGAATTGTCGGCCATGGCAGCTTCCCCCTGCAAACACCGCCCTTTGAGAAGGCGAGTCGGCCCAGCATCGGCCGCGCACGCCTCCGGTTCATGCCGCCCCGCCGTACGGGATGCAACCCGCCCGCTGCCTTCCGGCCCGGCCCGCAATATTCCTCAACAACCGTTGCACAGAACATTAATAGAACAAATATCATCCGCGCCACGACGGGTCAACGGGAATCCGTTGACTGCGGTAGGTAGGGCTTGGGCAGTCCCGTATCGATCCGGTATCGATTCCGCTTCGATTCGGCCAAAATGTGTGGCGAACGAATTGCCCGCCGCGGCGAACGCATTCGGATCGTCCCGGTCCGCCCCGCCCGCATGGAGGAGATTGAGCGTAATGACAGCCCCTGAGGTGAAAGCGGCCGACTTCGACCGGGCGTTCGATGCCGGGGAGGATGTGAGCGGGCATGTCGACTGGGCGCGGGCGCGGCGGGCCGGTCTCGAGGCCCGGCGGGTCAACGTGGATTTCCCGATGGGAATTTCCAGTCTGGGGTCGTCGAGGCGCTTGACCGGGAGGCCCGGCTGCGCGGCGTTCCGCGGCAGTCGCTCATCAAGCTGTGGATCGCCGAACGGCTGACGGACACCGTCTGAGCGCGCCGGAGCCGCGGAAGGGGTGTCGCAAAAAAATCGCTCGACAGCGGATAAAGAACATTATATGAACAAACATGCGTTTCCGCCGGGCGGCCCGCGGCCATCCGGCTACGATTGGGGCGCTCGGCCTGGGGCGCCTGGCGTGGCGCGCGCGGCTTCGGAAGGAGGGACCCACTTCAAAAGGGGGGTCGATATTCCACGCCGAATGACACGCACGCCTCCATCGCGACCACGCACGGCGTACGGCGCACGGTTGGCGAAGTGCTCCAAGCGAGGAGGCCTCGTGGAGATAGCGCAGGCCGCGGGCGACCGGACCATCGCCGCCTGCCCGGAAAGGCGAAAGTGCGGATCGCCGGGGCCTCGCCAGTCGAAACCGTCGCGGGCTTCGACGAGCAGGGGGCATGCGGCATCTTAAGAAACCCAGGGAGGCGAACACCTGACCGTGGTTGGTGAGGTCAACGGGAGTAGACATTTCGGCGATCATGAGACCTCCTCGGCGAGTCGCCGCGATGCGGCTTGGCCGTTGCCATGCCCGCGCGTTGTTTCGTTCGACTGCTTCGCGCTATATCGGTCTCGATGAATTTATTTTCGCCAATCCCTGCCGATTCGCTGGAGGGAAAGACGGTCCTCCAGATCGTGCCCTCCCTGGAGGCGGGTGGTGCCGAACTCAATACGATCGAGATTGCCGCTGCCCTCCGCGACGTCGGTGCACGTGCCCTGGTGACCTCCGCCGGCGGGCACATGGCCGCGGCTCTCGGTGCAGACCACTTATCCTTGCCCGTCGACACCAAGAATCCTTTCGCACTCCGGCGCAATTCGAAACGGCTGAGCGCATTGATCGCCGAAGAGAGTGTGGACCTCGTTCATGCCCACTCTCGCGCGCCGGCATGGAGTGCATATTTTGCAGCGCGGCGCCGAGGAAAGCCGTTCGTCACGTCATTTCACGGCGTTTACAGTGCAGGGAATGCCGCCAAGCGCGCCTACAACAGGGTTATGGTGCGTGGCGATCGGGTGATCGCCCCCTCGAACTTCGTCGCGGCGCATGTGAAGGCGGTTTACGACTGCCCGGAAGCGAAGATCCGGGTCGTGCACCAGGGCATTGACACCGTGGTATTCGATCCCTGTGCCGTACCGGCCGATATCAGCATCCCGGTGCGCGCGGCCTGGGGAATCGCTGACGGGGTACGCGTCGTGCTGCTGCCCGCCCGGTTGACGCGCCTGAAAGGGCACGCGGTGCTGATCGAGTCGATGCGCGAACTCGCCGACGAAAACCTGGCCGCTGTGTTCGTCGGATCGGACGCGGGGCAAGCCGCGTACCGGCGTGAGTTGCAGGCGCTTGCCGGAAATCTAAACGTGCGATTTATCGGCCATAGAGACGACATGGCGGCCGCCTATGCTGCGAGCGATGTCGTGGTTTTGCCCTCTGTCCGGCCGGAGTCTTTCGGCAGGGTTCTGGCCGAGGCGGGCGCCATGGGTCTGCCTGTAGTGGCGACCGACCACGGCGGCGCACAGGAGATCCTTTGCCATGGCGAAACAGGATGGCTGGTCGCACCGGCCGACCCGAAGGCCCTGGCCAACGGCATCCGCATGGCGCTGAAGGCAGCTGGTCCCGCCTTTGCGGCCCGTGCACGCGCGCATGTGGAAGGCCGGTTCACACTGGCGAGGATGTGCGCCGGGTCACTCGCGGTCTATCGTGAGCTGATATAGAGCCTCGACGCCGTGGTAGTCCCGGCGGTCGATCAGCATTCCGATCCTTCTTCCCACCAATCTGCGATCCAAGGTGCCGGGCGCGTCCGCCGGTGCAGTTTCCGGGCCTGAAAGCCTGCCAACACCTCATCGGTCGGGCCGGCCGCAAGACACTGGAGCGGTATCCGATCAACCTGGATCATATACTGCGGCGGCGAAGTGGTTTCGCAAGACCGGGGTAGGCCGCCATCCCGTCCTGGTGCGATGTGACGAGGTTGTGCGATCGGGAGTGGACTTCCTGGCGGTATCCACCAAGGCCGCAATGGACACGATCGCAGAAATGGGATGGACGCTTCCCACCACAAATGCCATCGATTGAGTGCCCTGCGGGTGCCGGTCCATAGGGCGGTCTCGCGCTCGCTTGTACAACACCGAGAGACCGCACAGCAGTCTCGGATACCGGCCGTCAGCGCTGGAGACGATCGTTCCGCCAATTTGGCCGGGAAGCCCCCAGGGATGCGCTGCCGAGGATTGCCGGGAACGTCGGTGGAATGCTAACTCTTCGACATATTCGCCAGTCGAGGCCGGTCATGCCGCCGTCGAAGAATTCCGGACAGTCGAAGCTGCCCGCGCGCCCGCTCGCGCTGGCCGAATGCGAACCGTTCGCCAAGGGCAGAAGGCGGCATTGTTACGTCCATCCCGACGATCCTGGACTATGCGTCAAGGTGGTGGCGGACGCCGACGATGAACGTTGCCTTCGCGAACAAAAGCGGGATCTTGAGAGTTATAGGTGGCTGAAGGCGTGCAAATCCGACTCGGTGTTCGACCGGATCCCGGCGGTCGAGGGGATCGTGGATACCGATCTGGGCGAGGGCATCGTCATGCGGCTCTGCCGCGACCGCGACGGTCGCATATCGCGCAACCTCGCCCAAGTGATCCTGGAACAGGGCCTGACGCCTTCCCTGATCCGGGAGATTGAGGCGCTGAAGCGTTGGCTGTGGAAAGAGCGCCTGCTGACCAGGGACACGGCTCCTTATAATGTCGTAGCCGTGCGTTCGGGTGACAGCGACTGGCAGCTGATGATCATCGAGGGTTGGGCGAACCGCAGGTACCGGACACTGGCGCGGCTCCTTCCTTTCGTAAAGGATCGGCTGATCGCTCGTCAGCTGCACAAGTTCGACCGGCGCGTTTCGAAATTGATGGAGCAGCAAATCCCGAACCAAACGCAATGAAGCCCGTTCGAAGCCTGCATGCGCGGATATTGACCCGCCCGGGACGTTGCTCAAGGGCCGGCACGAGAAGCTGGTTGGTGGGGAGAGAACTTCGGTACGGCGGATATGCGACCGGGATTCCCCGCCGTAGCGTCAGCCAATTCGATTCACGAGACCTGCAGGGTCTCGACCCTCGTGGCATGACCGGCGGAGACCGGATGAGTCCTTGTCATCACAAGTATGGTCGCCTGTACGCGCGATACTTGGCACCCTTTCGGGACAAGGGAACTTCCGTCACGCTCATTGAAGTCGGTATTCTCAAAGGCACGGGTCTTGCGATTTGGGCGCCTTCAAAGCGCGGAACCACGAAGTTCACGCGTTCGACGGATTTGTGGACAATACCGGATTCCTGGCGGAGGTCCTGCGAGCGAACACTGTCGATATTGCGATTGACGACGCATCCCACGCGAGCGATTCCATGTTGACCACATTCGAATGCGTCCGGCCCTACCTTGCCGAGACTATTCTGTAGGTGATCGCGGACAACGAGCGGGTACACCGTGAGCTGGCTCGAAAATGGCCGCAGTTTCGTAAAGATAGCTTTGGAGCATTAACCATGGTGACGTCCATCAAATGAAAGTCACGCATTGAAGATATCCGGACCGTCCAATTTTCTCGCACCTTCCCTTGCCCTCTCCGGACACGAACCGTTCGCGAGGGGCACCAAGCGGCATTGCTACGTCCACCCCGACGATCCCGACCTGTGCGTCAAGGTAGCGGCCCGGGCAGATGCGGACTGTCTTCGCCAGCAAAGATGGGATCTTGAGGATTGCGAGAGACTGAGGGCACGCGGAGCGGACTCGGTGTTCGACCGCATCCCGGCGATCACGGGCCTCGTCGACACGGATCTCGGCCAGGGTATCGTCATGCGGTTGTACCGGGACCGCGACGGCCGCATATCCCGCAATCTATCCCAGGTAATCCGGGAACACGGTCTGACGCCTTCCTTGATCCGGGCGATCGACGGGATGAAGCAGTGGCTGCGGAAGGAGCGCCTGCTTACCGTGGACACAGCTCCCTACAATGTCGTGGCCGTGCGTCTGGGCGGCGGCGGTTGGAAGCTGATGATCATCGAGGGTTGGGAGAACCGCAAATACCGGTGGCTGGCGTCGCTCCATCCTTTCGTCAAGGATCGGCTGATCGCCCGCCAACTCCGCAAGTTCGACCGGCGGGTCTCGCGCGTGGTGGAAGCGTCGCGGAACAACGCCTGAGCGCCTTCCAGCGCTAATTCGCATTCCATCAGTCGGACCGCGATTGGCCGCTGAACCTACGCTCGGTGTTTACACTTTCGCCTGGGCCAGAACTGCGGCAATCAGCTTGTCGTATCCGTCCACAGTCCTTTCCAGGGAGAATTTTGCGGCAATGCCCCGCAAGGTCGACTTGTCGGCCGGGCGGGCGAGCGCCCCCAGCATCGCTGTCGCCAGACTCTCAGGGTCGCCCATGGGCGCGAGCAAATCGGGATCCTCCAGAATTTCCAACGAACCGGCACAGTCCGTCGAGACGGCGGGGCAGCCGCAGGTCAACGCTTCGACCAGTACATTGCTCAGGCCTTCGTACCGCGACGACAGCACGAATAGCGCGGCTCGGGCCATGAAGGCCCACGGGTTATCGGCCCATCCCGGCAGCGACACACGGTCCTCAAGACCCAACGCACGGATCTGATTTTCCAGTTCCGCGCGACCAAAACCCTCGCCCAGGATAAGCAGCCGGCAGGGACGCTCGTCGAGCACGCGGCGGAACGCCTCGATCAGGGTCGGGAAGTCTTTTTGTGGCGTGAGACGCCCGACGCCCAGCACAACGGGCGGTCCGCTGTCCCGGAACCACGGATGATCCGGCGCGGCCTCTGCATATCCGGCAATCTCCGGAGAAAATGCCGGATTGTAAATCGTCGCAATTCCCACTTCCGACGCTACGTCGACGATAGCGGCGATGTTCTCAGATACTCCGCGGGACACCGCCACGAGACGGGTGGCCATCGGGAACAGCAACTGGCGGCGCCTAGTCGATTTGCTCCCGGGTTCATCGGCGCCACGCAAGATCGGGACGATCAATGGGGGGAAAGGCACAAGCCGTGCGGCGAAGAATGCCGCATATTCCGCCGACGCCAGATTGGCGAAAACGATGTCCGGCCGTTCGCGCTCGAAATAGCGAGCAAGGCGCAGGGCGTGGCCCAGCGATGCGGGGCGCATCAGAACCCGCGCGGAGGTCCCAAATTCACGAACCAGGCCGGCCGTGAAGCGTACCAGTCGGAAAGGCGATGCCAGCTCGGGCCGCCAGAGCATTCCTTCCGGGACATCGCTTCGGACGCGTCGCATCCACCCGAAGCGGCCGCACAGCACGATCAACCGCGCCGTCCGAGGTAATTCTCCGGGATAAACGAAAGTCGGCGAGAACTGCACGATATCCACATCGTGCCCCCTTTCCGCCAGCCCGCCGGCTGTTCTGAACACGCTCCGTTCCGCCCCGCCGCCCTTGAGCTTCTGTATGAGCATCGTGATATGGGCCATGATGAGCGCACCGTCTCCATTCGTGATACACTTGCCGGCTGATTTTACCGCCACGACCGTTCGCAAGCCACGAGGCGGCGAGGTTCGGCGGTTTAACTTCCTTGGCCGAGTTGGAGTGATATCAAGGACCAAATTGCCTGAATTGGGTCGGTCGATGAAAATCTCGTTTTGTTCCCGCTTGGAACAAGGGGAAGCTCGCAATCTAATTTGTCTCGCCTAGTACTGTTGCCTCATTTGGTGGCCATGGGCGTCGATCCTTCGAATGCCCGGCACACCGGTCAAATAATTCAAGCCACCTGTCCGACCCCAGGGCCCACTCCCTAAAGACGACAATAATTGTCCCGTTATGCGCAGGACATGACAGAACATGACGTTGCATGACATGCCCGCCCGCGCCCGCGCTATTGGACCAGCGGCGACTCCGCGGCGGCGATGTCGAAGCCGGTGATCCGGGCGTCGCCGGCGAGCAGCTGGACATACTGCCGGAAGGCCCGGCGCCAGGAGGCTTCCTTGAGATAGTCCGAAACCTTGTCGGCGACGGCCTCGTAGGGCAGCGCACGCCCCGGCACGCATTTGTCGACGCGCACGACATGGACGCCGTAGCGGGTCTTTACGGGGACCGGCGAGAGCTGGCCGTCCTCGAGATTGAACAGGAAGGTCTCCATCTCCGGCACCGTGTCGCCGCGGGTCAGCTGGCCGAGCCGTCCGTCATTGTGCTTCGAATCGCAGGCCGAGTGCGCCCGGGCAAGGTCGCCGAACCGGTCCGGCGCGTCGGCCAGCACGCCGATCAACTCCGCGGCCTGCGCTTCGGCCCCGGCGCGCGCGTCCGCGTCGTCCGGCGCAGCCGGCAGCAGGATATGCGCCGCCTCGACCAGGTCGGGGCTGCGGAAGCGCGCCGGGTTGTTGTCGAAATAGCGCCGGCATTCGGCCTCGGCCGGCGCCGGGACGTCGACCTCGCGCTCGATCACGGCCCTGACCGCCGCGGTTTCGTCCGTCGCATCGAGCCCGAGGTCGCCGGCCCGGTCGAGCAGGAGGGCCCGGATGACCAGCCATTCGACGGCGGCGTGGCGGGCGGCGGCGACATTCTCCGCCGGGTGATACTGCATCTCGCGCAGGATCTCGTCTTCGTCGATGCTGCGGTCGTTGACCCGGATTTCGGCCGTGCCGGGATCAGGCTGCACGGCGGCCTTCCCGGCGGCCTTCCCGGCGGCCTTCCCGGCGGCCTTCCCGGCGGCCTTCCCTGGTGCGCACCACCTGGTAGCCGCGCCGCCCCAGATAGCCAACCGGCGCGCTCCAGATATGGACCAGCCGGCTGAACGGGAAGATCAGGAAGATGGTGAGGCCGAGGAAGATATGCAGCTGGTAGACCCAGTGCACGTCGGCGACATAGTCGGCCGCATCGGCCTGGAAGGTGACGATCCTCTGCGCCCACAGCGACAGGGCGACCATGATTTCGCCGCCCTCCCGGTGCGCCCAGGAGAACGGGATGGTCGCCATGCCGAGCACCAGCTGCAGCCAGAGGATCGCCAGGATCGCGATGTCCATGACGCTCGACGTATTGCGGATGCGCGGGTCGGCGAGCCGCCGGTGCAGCAGCATGGTGAGGCCGACGAAGCAGACGATGCCGAAGATGCCGCCGGCGACGATCGCCAGCATCTGCTTGGCGCCAGAAGTGAGGCCGACGGCGTGGTAGATCTCCTTCGGCGTCAGCAGGCCGACGAGATGCCCCAGGAACAGCATCAGGATGCCGACATGGAACAGCACGCTGCCCATGATGAGCTGCCGGCGCCGCAGCAGCTGGCTCGATCCGCTGCGCCAAGTGTATTGCTCGCGGTCGAAGCGGATCAGGCTGCCGGCCAGGAATACCGTGGCCGCGAAATAGGGATAGTAGCCGAAGACCAGGATATGCAACCAGTCGCCCATGGTCATGCTCCGTCCTGCCCGTGCGGGCCGTATTTGTGCGGGCCGTCTCCTTGCGGGCCATGTTCGTGCGGGTTGGGGGCCGCCGCAAGCTCCGCCATGCGGTTGAGGGAGTCGCGCGCCGCGGCGCATCCTCCACCCGGGGCACCGCCCGGGCCGCCGTCCGGCGAACCGCCGAAAGCCGGCGCCTCCTCCCATTCCTTGTCCATTTCGGCCGCTTCCGCTTCCGGCGGCTTGTCCCGTTCCAGCAGCGAGTCCACCGTGGCGCGATCCGGCTTCCTGGCGGCCAGTTCCTCCAGCGCCTGGAAGACTCCGGCATAGTCGCTGCCGCGCCGCTCCAGCCGGATGCGGATCGCAGCCAGGATATGGGCCACGTCCGACAGCAGTTCGGCGGCCTCGCGCGGCTCGGCCAGCGACAGGAATTCGAGGAACAGCGGCAGATAGTCGGGCAGCTCGTTGGCGTCGATGCTGTAGCCGTGCGCCTCGTAATGGGCCGCAAGGTTGACCATCGCCTGCCCGCGGTCGCGGGATTCGCCGTGGACATGCTCGAACAGGTGCAGCGACAGGCTGCGCGACCGGTCGAACAGGCCGACATAGGTTTCCTGTGCGCTCAGCAGGTCTTCGAGGGTCAGGCTCGAGGACAGCCGGCCGATCGCGGCGCGGGCGGATTTCGGCAGCCGCCGCTCGTTCTCAACGAGCGCGCCGATTTCCCCTGCCGCCCCGGCCAGTTCGGCGGTCGGGTAGTGCAGCAGCGCGCCGAGAACCCGGTAGAGCATTGTCATTCCGCGGCCGCCTTGTGCGACCGGCCGCCGGCGCTCGGCCCGACCCGGACCTCGTGGCTGAACAGGTCGATCTTGCCGCTGCCGCCGCTGCAGCCGTCGCCGAAGCTGAAGCCGCACTCGCCGCGCAGGTCGAAAGCTTCCTCGGCATATTCGCGGTGCGTCGTCGGGATCACGAACCGGTCCTCGTAGTTTGCGATCGCCATCGTCTGGTACATGTCCTCGATGTCGGCCTCCGTCAGCCCGACCTGTTCGAGGGCGCGTAGCTCGCGCCGGCCGTCGACATGCCTGGCGCGCATGTAGACCCGCATCGCCAGCATCCGCTCCAGGGCCAGTTTGACCGGGGCTTCTTTGCCCGCTGTCAGCAGATTGGCGAGATACCTGAGCGGAATTCGCAGCTGTGAGACATCCGGGATCAGCCCTTCGGTGCCCAGCGCGCCGGCCTCGGCCGCCGCCTGGATCGGCGACAGCGGCGGCACATACCAGACCATTGGCAGGGTGCGGTATTCCGGATGGAGCGGGAAGGCGACCTTCCAGTCCATCGCCATGCGCCAGACCGGGGAGCGCTGCGCCGCATCGATCCAGGCCTGGGGCACGCCGTCCGCCAGGGCCTGCCGGATGATCGCCGGGTCGTGGGGATCGAGGAAAATGTCGAGCTGCGCCTGGTACAGGTCTTGCGGGTCTTCGGCCGCCGCCGCTTCCTCGATCCGGTCGGCGTCGTACATCAGGACGCCGAGATAGCGGATGCGCCCGACGCAGGTTTCCGAACAGACCGTCGGCTGGCCCGCCTCGATGCGCGGGTAGCAGAAGATGCACTTCTCCGATTTGCCGGAGCGCCAGTTGTAATAGATCTTCTTGTAGGGGCAGGCCGAGACGCACATGCGCCAGCCGCGGCACTTGTCCTGGTCGATCAGGACGATGCCGTCCTCCTCCCGCTTGTAGATCGCGCCCGACGGGCAGGCCGCAACGCAACTCGGGTTGAGGCAATGCTCGCACAGCCGCGGCAGATACATCATGAAGGTGTTTTCGAACTGGCCGTAGATGTCCTTTTCGATCGCCTCGAAATTGATGTCCTTGCTGCGCTTGGAGAATTCGCCGCCGAGGATCTCCTCCCAGTTCGGGCCCCATTTGATCTTGTCCATGCGTTCGCCGCTGATCAGCGAGCGCGGCCGCGCCGTCGGCGGGGCCTGCGATTCCGGCGCGTTGTGCAGATGCTCGTAGTCGAAGGTGAAGGGCTCGTAATAGTCGTCGATCTGCGGCATGTCCGGGTTGGCGAAAATCTTCGCCAGAATGCGCAGCTTGCCGCCCATCTTCGGCGCGATGCGGCCGTTCTTCTTGCGCACCCAGCCGCCGTTCCAGACCTCCTGGTTCTCCCATTCCTTGGGATA
>LXNI01000417.1_pt1 | contig 50141 bp, 47 predicted proteins | sample 809091 | NCBI WGS metagenome assembly LXNI01 (sample SAMN04870527, study PRJNA318959) | sponge metagenome | biome: 01000161; feature: marine sponge reef; material: water | host: Sarcotragus foetidus | place: Greece: Milos, Mediterranean Sea | collected 2013-05-29 | depth 5-7 m
GCGCGCACGCGCGGACGTGCTGCGCACCATGCGTGCATACACCTGGTTCTCGAGTCGGATGTCGGCCACGTAGATCCCGTTGCCGGCGAGGAGTTCCCGGTTCTTGTGCCTCGGAACCGGCCTGCCGATGAGCGGCTCCCGGCGGGCGGTCACGGGGTTGGTCATGGCTTTGCCCGCAACCGCGTGAGGGCCCGTGTGAGCAGCGACACGACCAGTGCCCGGCGGTACTCGCCGTCGGCGTGCCAGTCGCCGGTATCCGGGTCGCACGCTCCGGCCGCCAGCTGGGCGCATTCGGCGATGGCTGCGTCATCGAGGGCGGATCCCGACAGCGCCCGCTCGGCGGCGCTGGCTCTGATCGGTGTCGGGCCGACACTGCCGAGGGCGATCCTCACATCGTGGGCCGAGCCTTTGGCGTCCAGCCGGCATCCTGCGGCCACCGAGGCGTAGGCGAAGTCACCGACCCGGGGGCTGAACTCCTCGAACACGGATCGGAACCCCTCGTCGGGCGCCGGGAATCGGGCTTCCAGCACGATTTCGTCCGGCTCGGCCGCGGTGGTCAACGGCGCGACGAAGAACTCGCCGGCGGGCACCGTCCGCTCGCCGCGGGCGCTGCGCAGCACGATGTCGGCGTCGAGCGCGGTGGCGACCACGCCCAGTTCGCCGGCCGGATCGGCGTGGGCCAGGCTCCCGCCGAGGGTGCCCCGTACCCGGATCGGCAGGTGCCCGATGAGCGAGGCCGCCTGCGAGAGGGCCTGCCAGCCACCGTTCAGATCGGCCCTCTCGAGGGTGGCATGGCGAACCAGCGCGCCGACGTGAAGGCAGCCGTCGCGCTCGTCGAGCCTGTCCAGCCCCGGCACGGCCCCGATGTCGATGACATGGCTGGGACGGGCCAGCCGGTAGGCCAACAGCGGCAGCAGGCTCTGGCCGCCGGCCAGCAGCTTCGCCTCGTCCCCGGCCTCCGCGAGCAGCGCCACCGCCTCATCGAGCGACTCGGCGGCGGCGTACGCGAACGGCGGCGGCTTCACGACCGGTCCCGTCTGTCGGCCTGATAGTCGAGGGCGGCCTGAACGATTGGGGTGGCGCCGGTGCAGCGGCACAGATTCGAGGAGACCGCGTCGCGGATCCGGTCATCGTCGGCGTCGGGCTGCGCGCGCATCAGGCCCTCGATCAGCATGAGGAAGCCCGGGGTGCAGAACCCGCATTGCAGGGCGTCGTTGTCGTCGAAGGCCTGCTGAAGGGCCCCGAGTTCGTCGCCGTCGCACAGCGACTCAACGGTCTCGATTCGGTGGCCCTGTCCCTGCACGGCCAGCATCAGGCACGAGCGCACGGGTGCGCCGTCGAGCAGGATCGTGCAGGTTCCGCACACCCCGTGCTCGCAGCCGAGATGCACGCTGGTGAAGCCTCCGTCGCGCAGAGCGTCGGCGAGGGTCCGCCTGGGCGGGACGCGAACCTCCAGAGGCTCGCCGTTGACGGTCAGGCTCACAGCCGTGGGCTCGTCGGGTTCGAGCCAGCGGCCGCTCATCGACTCGCGCCGCGAGATCTGCATGAGTTGTACCTCTATACGACTGTTTTCTCTACAGATTTGGCGGACGGCCTCGAAGCGGTCATGCGGTGAGGGCCGGGGCGAGTTCCCGCAGCAGCTTGCGGTAGACGATCGAGCCGGAGTCGGCCAGCTTGAGGTGGAGCTCCTCGCGGGGGTCGAGGGGCAGCTCGGCCGGGTCCTGGGCTTCCACCACCATGCGGTCCTGCTCCATCACCTCGTTGAAGCCGGCCCCGAAGTCCGAGTCGGGGGTGTCGAAGGAGTGGTTGCGTGACAGCCACACGAATATGAGGGTCTCGGCCCGGTCGGTGGGCGACGCGATGAACGTGATGGTTGTGACGTCGCCCGCCTTGGAATCGCCCTGCTCGGACCAGGTGACCCCGCCGCTGACCGCCACCACCGACTTGCGATCGTGCAGGGTGAAGGGCAGGTGCAGCGTGTAGTCGCGCAACAGCACGCTGTCGTCGTAGCCGTACCGCATGCCGTCGTCGGTGACTGTGATGTCGAAGGGCTTGATGAACGGACCGTCGGCCAGCTCGGTGAAGCCCTCGTGCACGAAGTTGAAGTGGGCGAAGTCGATGGCGTTCTCCATCATCCGGCCGGCGGACGACTGCCAGATCCAGGTCCCCACCATGAACACGTGCCAGTCGCCGCTGTCCCAGTCGTCGTCGGGCCACGGCGGCAGGTCCGCCACCGGGGTCTCGGGCGCTACCCACACCGCGCCGCAACCCTCGCGCACGTTGTAGCGGTGGACCTGGGCCTGGCTCGGGATGGCGCCGTCTTCGCCCAAGGCGGGGATGAACACCACCTTGCCGGTCCGGTCGTACTGCCAGCCGTGGTAGGGGCACATCAACAGCCCGTCTCGTACGCAGCCCGTCGACAGGGCCACGCCGCGGTGCACGCACTTGTCGCGCAGCGCCACGAGACCGTCGTCGTCGCGGTACAGGACGATGGTCTCGCCGAGCAACTTCACCTGTCGCGGCTCGGTGGTGACCTCGTCGGAGACGGCAACCGGATGCCAGTAGTGCCTCAGGGCCTGGTCGAGCATCGGCGTTCCCCCTTGCGTTCGGTCTATGTCAGGGTGCCTTGGACATGTCGACGATGGCGGCGACCATGCCGCCACCGGCCGGGCCCTGCTGGAGGGCCGCGACCGAACAGTAGACGGCCGGGTCCCCGATGGCAGCGGCCGCGACCGCACCGACGGCCCCCTTGGTGTGGTGGGTGTGGTGGATGTCGGAGTCGTTGATCGACACCAGCCGCCGGCCCCGCAGCCGTCCCGACGGGTCGGTCTCGCACTTGATGAAGCAGTTCACGACGGCGTCGCCGAGGTCGCTGGGATGGGGGCGCTTGGGCAGGTCGAGTCCCGCGGAGCGGATGGCGTCGTAGATCCCGTCGAAGTCGAGGGCGTCGCGCATGACCGCGTGGCCGATGCGGAAGTCGCCGCCCGCGCCGGCCTTGTTGCCGACCACCACGATCTGGGCAGGGTCCTGCTCGACGCCCGAGGAGCACGAAGCGACCGCGGAGTAGAGGTCGAGGTCGTTGGCGATCTGGTCGGCGCGGGGCAGATCGAACTCGCCCACCGCGTAACCGATGCCGAGCGCCGCGGTGGCGTTGGACACCGCCATCGACTCCATGGTGTCGGTCATGACCACATCCTTGCCCCGGCTCCGGGCGTCCTCGATCCGCTCACGGGTCAGCAGCGGGGTCTTGGACTGCACGAAATGGACGTCGGAGGGGTCGGTTATGCCGGCGTCGGCCATGGCGGCCCGCACCCCCTCGGCCACCTTCTCAACCATGGGGATCCGGCCGATCTCCTCAGGCAGGATCGGCTCGGACATGGATGCGCCCACCGCCAACCGCTTCTCGTCGCTGGAGCTGCCGTCGCCACCGACCCGGGCGAAGACGTTCATGTGGGGCGCGATCACACCGTCGGTGCCGCCGGACCACACGATGGGCATACGGTCGATCTCGGACGGCGACCGCGTCCCATGCGTGTTGAGGAAGTCGCGGAAGACACGGTCGGCCAGGATCCGGGAGAAGTCGTTGACCCCGCCGTTGCCCTCGGTCTTGCCGATCACGCCGATGATCTCATCCGCGGTGAACGAGCCATTCTCGATCTCGGCCAGCAGGCCGTTCATGTCGGAAACGAACTCGAAGGGGATCTTGCGTACAACGATGGGCATCCATTCACTCCTTTGGTCTGGTGTATGTCTAGGCGTTCCGCACTGCCGGTTGCGCGGCGTCCGGTGAGGTCTAGTTGTCGCCGCCGGCGTGGTCTACCCCGAAGAAGAGCGAGTGCAGCGCGGCGTCCTCCAGAACCTCCCGGCTCGACACGGGCTCGCCCAGCACGCCGGCCTGCATCACGTACACCCGATCGCAGTGGGGCAGGCACACGAGCGGGCTCTCCTCGATCACCCACATGAGAGTGGTGCCCGAGTCGCGGATGCGCAGGATGTCGTCTATGCGCTCCCGCACGATGGACGGCGCCAGTCCCGTGGTGGGCTCGTCGAGGGCCAGGAAGCGGGGCCCGGTGATCATCGCGCTGGCCAGCGCCAGCATCTGGCGCTCGCCCCCCGACAGCGTGCTGGCGTTCTGGTTCATCCGCTCGCGCAGCGCCGGGTACGACTCGGCGACGTCGTCGACCCGCCGGCGGATCTCGATGGGGCTGGATCCCCGCAGCGCCAGCGCGAGGTTGTCTCGCACGCTGAGGTCGGGGAAGGTGTTGTTCTCCTGGGGCACATAGCCCATGCCCATCTCGGCCAGGCTGTGAGTGGGGTGGCGCTGCAGGTCGGTGCCCTCGAAACTCACAGACCCGCCCTGGGCCGGCAGCAGGCGGAAGATCGTCTTCAGCAGCGTGGACTTGCCCGCACCGTTGGGCCCGACCACCGCGACGATCTCGCCCGCGGTCACCTCGAGGTCGACGCCGTGCAGCACCGGGAACCCCCCGTAGCCGGCCTCCAGGGCCTCGACTCGCAGCACGGTCTCGCTCATCCGGCGCCCTCGGTGGTGTCCGAGGCCGCCTCCAAAGGCGACCCGTCGCTCTCCTTCTCCTCACCGAAATAGACCCGCATCACATCGGGATTGGCGGCGATCTCGGCCGGCGGCCCCGAGGCCAGCAGGGCGCCCCGGTCGAGCACGTGCACCTCGTCGGCGATCTGCATGAGGAACGAGAGGTTGTGGTCGATGATCAGGCTGCCCAGGCCCCGCTCGTCGCAGAGCCTCCGCACGAGCTGGGACAACCGTCCGATGTTGGCCGGCGCGACCGCGGCGGCCGGCTCGTCGAGCAGCAGCATCTTCGGTTCGGCCATGAGCGAGCGGGCGAACTCGAGCAGCTTGCGGTCGCCGGCGGACAGCTCGTCGGTGCGGACGTCGAGCAGATCGGCCATGCCCAACTCGGCCGTCATCTCCTCGGCCCGGGCCTCCGACGCTCGCTCGTGGTCCCGGGCTCTGCGGCTCAGCCCGAGAGCCCCTACCGGTGTCTCGGCGAAGTGGGGGGTGGCCGCGGCGAGCATGCTCTCGCGAACGGTGAGGGTGGTGAACCCGACCGGGGTCTGGAAGGTCCTGATGAGCCCCAGCTCGGCCACCCGCCAGGGCGGCAGACCGTCGATGCGCCGGTCACCGAAGCTGATCGACCCCCGGTCCGGTGGGTCGAAGCCGGTTATGGCGTTGAAGAGGGTGGTCTTGCCCGCGCCGTTGGGACCGATCAGCGCGGTGATCTTGTCCTGGGGCATAACCGCCGACACGTCGTCGACCGCGACCACGCCCCCGAAGGTCTTGCGGACCGCGTCGAGCACCAGCTCCATGCCGGTTCCTATCCGCCCGAGCCCTGGGTGGCGCCGGCCGGGCGCGAGTCTCCCGCGGAGTCGCGAGATGGACGGTTGCCCGCCCCGAAAGCACTCCGCTCCGAGAAGAGCCCGTCGGGGCGGAAGCGCAGCACCAGCACCAGCAGCAGTCCCACCAGGAACGGCTCGATGGCGACCAGGATGTTGATGTGGGCGGGGTCGACCTCGATGAGGCCCACCGCCTCGGTGAACACGATCAGCACCACGGCTCCGGCGAGACCGCCCCTGATGCTGCCGATGCCCCCGATGACCAGCGCCGTCCAAACGGTGAAGGTGATGCCCGGAGCGAACAGCTGCGGCGAGACGGCCCGGATGTAGAACAGGTACACCGGGGCGGTGGCCCCGATGAGCACTCCGGCCAGTATGAAGGTCTTGATCCTCATCCGGTTGACCCGCTTGCCCAGTGCGAGGGCCACCGCCTCGTTGTCACGGGCGGCCCGCAGCGTCCGGCCGAACGGCGAGACACCTATCTGGCGGGTGATCAGGTACATGACGGCCGCCGCTGCCACCGCGATGCCGAGCAGCACGTAGTTGTAGTCGCGGCCCGTCACGAAACTGTCGAAGGGGCGGTTGATGTTGGGCACCCCCAATGTGCCCCGGGTCAGGTCGGCCTGGATGACCACCAACTGGCGGATGATCTCCGCGAATGCGAGCGTCGTGATGAGGAAGTACTCGCGCCGTAATCGGAGCGCGGGCGCGCCGATGGCGAACGCCACGAGCCCGGTGAACAGAGCCGCCAGCGGCCAGGCCACCCACATCGACAGCTCGGGCGCGAACCGCATGCCGAGATCCGCGTCGGAGGTGAGGATCACGTAGCAGTAGCTGCCCGCGGCCAGCAGCCCCGCGATGCCGAGATCCCACATGCCGCCCCAGCCGGACTCGACGTTGAGCGCCATGGCCAGGCTGGAGTAGATCATGGCCAGCGTCAGCACGCCCACCCAGAAGATGGGATTCGTCACGGCGTTTCTGCCCCGAGAGTCACCGTGGCGGTCATGCCACCACCGCGTCCTTGCGGCGCTGGACGGACAGGATCCCCTCGGGCCTCAGGATGAGCACCGCCACCAGCACGCCGAAGGCCACCACCGGCCGGTAGGCGGTGGGGATGAACAGCGCGGAGACGTCCATCATGATCCCGAGCAGCAGCCCGGCCAGGATCACACCGGTGATGCTGCGGAGGCCGCCCAGCACCGCGGCGGCCAGGACGATCAGGATGTTGTGCCAGCCGATCTCGGTGTTGACCGCGCCCAGCACGCCGAGCATCACTCCGGCCATGGCTCCGAAGGCAGAGCTGATGAACCAGATCGTGTTGGACACCGTCCGCACCGGCACGCCTCGCACTCGGGCGAGGTCGTCGTTGCTGGCAACGGCCCGGACGGCCCGGCCCAGCCCGGTTCCGTTGAGGAAGAGCTGGAGCGCGACGATGCTGCCGAAGGCCAGTCCGATTATGACCAGTTCGTTGGTGGCGATGTTGATGCCCGCGAATCGGTAGAGACTGCCGCTCACGTCCGGGTAGAACCGGGCCTGGGTTCCGAACAGCGCAAGGATTGCGGCGTACATCATCAGCGCCAGCCCAATGGACGTGAACAGCAGCACGGTGCCGCCCTGGTGGCGTACCGGCTGGAAGAAGACTGCCGACAGCACAACCCCCAGGGCGCCGAGCCCGACCACGGTGATGGCTCCTGCCAGGAAGATGTTCATGCCGTAGGTGTCCACCAGCACCACGCCGATGAAGGCGCCCAGCGCCATCATCTGGGCGTGGGCGATGTTGAGGAAGTTCTCGGTCTGGCGCACCAGCGCGAAACCGAGGGTCGCCACGGCCAGGATGCTGCCCGTGACGATCCCGAAGATGACGTTCTGCAACCGCGGACTCCCAGAGATGGACCTCGGCGGCCGGCCCTTGAGCCGGGCCGACCGCCGAAAGTCAGGATCTCGTCAAGCTAGGACGGCTTCACGAGCGTCGGGTCGAGCTCGATGTTCTCGCGCACGGCCCAGTCCCCGTCCTGCACACTGATGACGGCCATCACCGGCGACAGCAGGTTGCCCACGCTGTTGAGGTTCAGGTTGGACGTCGTGCCGTGGTAGTCGATGTCGTTGCCGGCCTCGAGTTCGGCCAGGCCCTGGGCGTAGGAGAAGACCTCCACGCCGGGCGGGTTGGCGATGTCCGGGATGGCGGCGGCCACGGCCCCGCCCTCGGTGGTTCCGGCCTTCGCCATGGCCAGGCCCAGAATGATGTACTGGTCGTACTGCCAGGCGTCGTAGAAGGCGATCTCGGGCGGGGCGCCGTCGTTCTTCTCCGCGAACCGGGGAACGTATGCGTCCCAGGCCGGGTTGTTCTCGGTGTCGTAGGCGGTTGCGCCGACGATCGCGCTGGCTCCATCGACGCCGCCGACGATCTCGGCGATCTCTGGGCTGAGAAGGTCGGTAGTGAAGATCATCGGAATGTTGGTGTAGCCCCGTCGCTGCCACTCGTTGAGCAGCGGCACGCCGGTCTCGAAGCCGGCCGCGATGTACACGGCGTCCGGGTTCGACTCGAAGGCCTGGGCCACCTGGGCCGCGTAGGTGGTCTCGCCTGCGTTGAAGCGGACATCCTCGGTGATGGTGCCGCCCATCTGCTCGGTGAAGACGGCCTTGAACACGTTGGCGGGACTCTCAGTGCCCTCGCTCAGCTCCACCAGCATGGCCACGTTGCGGTAGCCCTCGTCGCGGGCCACCTGGGCGCCGACGATGCCGTTGTCGGTGTCGGAGGGGATGATCCGGAACACCATGTCGCCGCCGGTGTTGTCGAGCTCGGTGGTGCCGCAGGTGCTGCAGATCGTCGGGATCTTCAACTCGTGCACCGTTTCGAAGATGGCGACCATCCCGTCGGACTCGATTCCGCCCAGCGCGTGGATCCCGTCGACCTCGGTCAGCTCGGCGAACCCCGAGACTGCGCCCTCAGGCGTGGATCCGTTGTCCTCCACGATCAGCTCGACGTCGCGGCCCAGCACGCCGCCGCCCGCGTTCAACTCCTCGACGGCCACCTCGGCCGCGGCCAGGGCCCATCCGCCCCAGGGGCCGTAGTCCCCGGACTGCCCGTTGAGGAAGCCCAGCTTGACGGGCCCCTCCTCCTCAGTATCACCGCTGCAGGCTGCGGCGGCCACGAGGCCGACCGCGAGCAGCGCCACGAGTACGCGCTTCACTGTTTGTCTCCTTCCAGGTTCCGGGTCGTGTGGACCCAGACGACATCTGCTAGCCCATAGCGTTGCACCAATTTCGCCGTCTAGCTAGTCCGGGGACAAAATGTCTGACAGAAAGAAATCGCCAGGGCGGTCTCAGCTGGACTACACGACGGCTACTGCGGCCAATGCACTCAGCGCTGACGCTCTCGACGGGTTCCTTGCTCACCGCCACGACGGCCGGCTGGCCTCGATTCGTGCCGACGGCTGGCCACACGTGACACCGATCTGGTTTCTCTGGGAGGAGTCCTTGCTCCGGTTCTCGCTCGGAGTCAGCCGGCTGCACCTCCCCAACCTGCGGAACGACACCCGGGCGACGTTCTGCGTCGGCGAGGATCTCGAGCGCGATGCTTCGGGCCGCGGAACGGTCGCGGCGGTGGCCTTCGGACGGGCAGCCATCACGACGATGGAGGACGACGAAGTCTTCGTGCGGGCCATGACGGAGGCCGTCCTCGGGCGCTACCGACCTACTGATGAGGCGATCGTGTGGGCCGAGGACCGGGCCATCGTCACGCTCGATCCCGACCGATGGCTGACGTGGGCGAGCCCCCCGACCTCGCCGGAGCGTTGAGCCGGGCCGGCCCGACGGCGCTGTATTCCCCAACCCGACCGGAGTGTCAGCCTCCGGCCGGTTCGGTGTAGACCTCCGCCAGGAAGGAGCGCAGGGCCGCATTGACCTGGTCGGGACTCTCAAGGTTCACGGTGTGGCCCGCGCCGGGAATCGTCATCAGGGAGGCCGACGGGATTGCCGCGACGGTGGTGCGGGCGTCCTCGATCCCGATGGCCTCGTCTTCGAGGCCGTGGATGGCCACCGTCGGAACGTTGATCGTTTCCAGACGTTCGCTGATGTCGTCCTGCATCAGCCAGGAGCACACCTCGTCATACACCGTGGGGCCGCGGTAGCCGGCCCAGCGTTCAACCCAGTGTCTCACCATCTCGGGGTTGTTGCGGCGCGTCGAGTCGGAGAAGCAGACCTGCGCCTCGCCGAGCGCGAACTCCCGACCCACGCGCTCCGCGCTCAGCAAGGGGCGGTAGTGCTGCTCCCAACTCGACCGTTCAGCGTGGGAGTAGCTCAGGCCGCTGCTCGCGACGAGGACCAGGCCGTCGATGCGGTCAGGGTGGCCCAGCACGACACGCAGCGCCATCCAGCCGCCCATCGACATGCCTGCGATCACGCAGCGCTCGATCTGGAGGCTGTCGAGCAGCCGGACACAGTCGTCAGCGAGGTCATAGAGGCTGTAGGGGCCTTCGGGCCGCGGTCCGCGGGCGCGGTGGTCGAAGGCCACCACCCGGTAGCTGTCGCCCAGGGCCTGCAGCTGAGGCTCGAACATCGTCCGGTCCATCATGGAGCCGTGGCTGAAGACCACCGCGGGCCCCTGCCCGGCCTCGTCGTAGGCCACCCCGGCGGTCTCTGCAGAGATCATCGGTCCGGTCACTTGCGGCCTCCCGGCGGTCGGCGCGGACCCTGCGCCCGCGACGACAGGGTCATACACTCCCGGCGTGGCCAGGAACAAGCCCCAAGTCGTGCCCCTGTCGTCGGTGGAGATCAAGGCACCCGAGGACGCCCCCACCAAGGTCCGTATCGCCAGGATGATCACCAACGCCCGCTGCGGGTCCAACATGTTGCTGGGCGTGGCGTGGGTGCAGCCCGGCGAGAAGACCAACCGCTGGTCGACGCAGGCCGACGACGAACTCGAGCCGAACGACCACCACTACGGCTACCTGGAGGAGGTCTACTTCATCCTCCACGGCAACTTCCGCCTCGAGTGGGACGAAGGCGTCCTGGAATTCGGGCCCAACGACGCGGTCTACCTTCCGCCCGGCTGGCAGTACCAGCTCGAATGCGTGGGCGATGTGCCGGGCATGCTGGTCTACGGCTTCTCGCCCACTCCCGAGTAGCCGCGGCCGCAGGTCGTTCAGCAGCGTCGCCGCCACCGACAGGGCCAGGATCCACCGGTGAGGTACGGGGTGACGCTTCAAGCGGTCGCCGAACCGGCGGAGTTCGTGGAGCTGGTCCGCTGGATCGAGCGGCTCGGCTACGACGATCTCTGGGTTGGGGACTCGTCGCTGCACTGCGGCGACGCCTACGTGTACGCCACGCTGGCCCTGCAGGCCACCTCCCGGCTGAGGGTGGGCACCTCGGTCACGAACCCCCTGACCCGCCACACCGGCATCACCGCCAACGTCTTCCGTTCGCTGGATCAGCTCGGCCCCGGACGGGTGGTCTGTGGAACCGGGGTGGGGGAGCGGCCCCTGATCGAGCTGGGCTACTCGAGGGCCAAGCTGTCGACGCTGGTGGAGCACATGGACGCCATGCGGCGGCTCTGGCGGGGCGAGACCGTGAACGCCGAGATCGGGCACCAGCGCCTGGTGGGATCGCATCTGCGGTCGGCTGCGGGCTCCATACCGATCTTCGTGTCTGCTTCGGGCCCCCGCACGATCGAGACCGCGGGCCGGCACGCCGACGGCGTCCTCATGCTGGTTGGGCTCTCGCCGGAGCCGCTCGGACAGGCTCTCGAACAGCTCCAGCAGGGACGGCGCGTCAGCACGGTGGGCGGTTTCGAGACTGCGTGCTGCCTCTACGGGGCTGTCGACGACGACGAGACGGCCGCCATCGAGGCGGCCAGGGCCATCGTGGCGTGGCTGGCCAAGGCATCACCGCCGGCGGCGCGGGCTGCGGGCATTTCCGAGGACTTGATCGACTTGATCGATGCCAACTACCGCGGTCGCGAGTTCCAGGAGGCTCGCCGGGCGGCCGCGGTCGTGCCGGACGCGGTCGTGCAGCGGGTGGCCTTCGCCGGCGGCCGCGAGTACGCCGAGGACAAGCTGGCCTGGCTCGAGTCGGCCGGCATCGACACCGTGAATCTCGGGCCTCTGGCCTCGGATCCCCGCCCGATGATCGCGGCCGTGGCCGAGATCGCCGGGCTGGAGACCGCCGGTTGAGCAGGGATCGGTCGGCGGCATGGCCATCGGCTGAAGCGTCTGACATATAGTTGCAGCGTCGCAAGCGGAGCCATAGGGGGAGGCCATGAGCAACGCACTACGCCAGTACTGGCACCCGGTAGCTGCCGTCGAGGAGCTAGACGGCGGCCCCATCAAGACCACGCTCCTCGACGAGGACTTGGTGGTGTTCCGCTCGGGCACCGAGATTCACGCCCTGCAGGATCTGTGCATTCACCGGGGCACGCCCCTGTCGCTGGGCTCGGTGAACACCGACGGCTGCATCGTGTGCCCCTACCACGGCTGGACGTACGACACAAGCGGCAAGTGCGTCCACATCCCGTCTCAGCCGCCAGACCGCCAGCGGATCCCGTCGCAGGCGAGGGTGCCCGCCTACCGGACCGCGGAGCACTACGGGCTGGTCTATGTGGCGCTGGAGGAGCCGGTCGCTCCGGTGCCGGAGTTCCCCGAGTACTACGACGACGGATTCCACATGATCAGGCCGGGCGAGTGGACCTGGAACGCCAGCGCGGCCCGCTTCGTGGAGAACGCCATCGACATCGCGCACCTGCCGATCGTGCATCCGGGCCTGCTGGCCGACCCGTCAGCCACCGTCATCGCTCCCTTCGACATGGAGGAGACCGACCGGGGCTATGCCTACTCGGCCAGGCGCCACGACGTGGACGAGGCCATGTTCGGCGACGCCGACGAGCTGGTCACCCAGAAGACGTGGGTCGAGATCCCGTTCAGCTGGCGCCTGCTGATAACCGCCGAGTCCCAGAGCACGGTGGTGTTCATCGCCAACCAGCCGATCTCGCTCAAGCAGGTCCGCTTCTGGGAGTACGTCGGCATCAAGGGCCGCCGGGACCAGACCGACGAAGAGGTGGCCGCCTTCCACCAGAAGGTCATCGAGCAGGACCGCCACATCGTCGAGAACCAGAGGCCCGAGATGCTGCCGCTGGACATCACCGCGGAACTGCATCTCAGAGTGGCCGACGAGCCCGCCCTCGAGTACCGCCGCCGCCTGGCGGCGGTTGCCGGCGCCGAATACGCCTAGAAGCCAAGCCGCAGAGCACACCAAGAAGGGAGCGCTCCCCATGCCGACCGCGATGAGCCTGGATTGGCCCACCGACGACTTCAGCCGGATCCCGTTCGCCGCCTACCTCGACGAGGACATCTATGTCGAGGAGCAGGAGCGGATCTTCCGGGGCCCGGTCTGGTCGTACTTGGCCCTCGAGGCCGAGATCCCCGACACCGGCGACTTCATAACCACCTATGTGGGCGACACCCCGGTGCTCGTCAACCGCCGGCGCGACGGCAAGGTCTCCGCGTTCGTGAATCGCTGCATGCACCGGGGCTCGATGCTCAAGCGCGAGTGCCGAGGCAACGCGACCATGCACCAATGCCTCTACCACCAGTGGGCATACGACCTCACGGGCCAGTTGCGGGCGGTGCCGTTCGCCAAGGGACACATGGGACGGGGCGGGCTGCCGCCGGACTTCGACATGAAGTCGGTGAAGCTCACGTCGATGCGGGTGGAGAGCTACCGGGGCGTGCTGTTCGGGACGTTCTCCGACGAGACCGAACCGCTGCCCGACTACCTCGGCGCCAGTGTTCGGGCCGAGCTCGACCGGGTCTTCAACCGGCCCATCAGCCTGCTCGGCTACCAGCGCCAGCGCATTCTCGGCAACTGGAAGCTCTACAACGACAACGTGCGAGACCCGAACCACGGGGCGCTGCTGCACATGTTCCACGCCACCTTCGGCCTGTACCGGCCCACCCAGCGCGGCGGGGTGAAGATGGACGACCGTCACCGCCACAACATCAGCTACTCAATGATGGGCACCAGCGACGACGACGCCGACGCCGAGGCGTTCGCAGGAACCCAGAAGGTCTTCGACAAGGGCTTCCGGCTCGAGGACCCGTCCATGCTGCAGTACGACAAGGAGTATCCCGACGACGTGTCGCTGACCATCCTGTCGATCTTCCCCAACATGGTGATGCAGCAGATCACCAACAGCCTCTGCACCCGCCAGATCCAGACCCGCGGGCCGGGCGAGCTGGAGTTGTACTGGACCTACTTCGGCTATACCGACGATGACGAGAAGATGACCCAGCACCGTCTCAACCAGGCCAATCTGGTCGGTCCCGGCGGGCTGGTGTCCATGGAGGACGGGGAGGCGGTCGAGATGGTCCACCGAGCCGTCAAGCGCGAGCAGGACGAGCACGGCATCGTCGAGATCGGCGGAAAGGGCGAGATCGCCGACCACGACTACCTGGTGACCGAGATCCCGATCCGGGGGTTCTGGTCGTACTACTACCAGCTGATGGGCATCGAGGCAGAGCAGGCGGCCTGATGGGTGCTTCCAGCGAGCGCGACGCCGTCGTGGCGTTGATGATCGACTACGTCCACCTGATCGACGAGGACCGGCTGGAGGACTGGGTCGAGCTGTTCACCGACGACTGCACCTACAAGATCCTCTCGCGCGAGAACGTCGATGCCGGCTACCCCCTCGAGCTCCTGTCGTGCCACAACAAGGGCATGGTGCGCGACCGGGTGGTGTCGCTGCGGGAGGCCAACCTGTACAACCTCCACACCGACAAGCACGTGCTCGGCATGGTCCGAACGCAGCGGGAGAGCGACGGCGTGTGGACGGCGCAGGCCAACTTCTCGCTGTACCAGTCCACTCTGGAAGGCGAGACCGACCTCTTCGCCGTCGGGACCTACCGGGACCGGGTCGTCTTCGACGACGGCCGCCCCCTGTTCGCGGAGAAGATCGTGGTCAACGACACCTTCGCCGTGGCCAGGATGCTCTCCACCCCGATCTGAGCGGGTGCCGGCGCACCGCTGCGTGCTGAGATGCGGGCAAGCCGAACCGCCAAGAGCCAACGAGTGTGGCTACACCCAGATGTTCATCGGGTAGCCGGTGGCGTCATCTTCGCCTGCTCCGAGACAATCCGCATCGCGCTTGAACAGTTGGCGGGCTGTCCAGGCGGCCGCGGCAGCGTCCCGGCGGTAATCTCGTCCCGGGCGAGGTCGCCCAGCCACCGGCGCTGCCGCCGGGCTTGTAGAAGTTGTCCGGGTTGACGGCGTGTCGGCGGCGACGCTGTTCAGACCGGGGCTTCGCGATCGGATGTGTTGGAGAGCGCTTCGGTGAGGGCTTGGATCTCGGTTAGGGCGGACTGGAGGTCTTCGGCTATCTCGGCGGCTAGGACGGCTGGGGGTGGGAGGTTGTCGATGTCATCGAGGCTGTCGTCGCGCAGCCAGAACAAGTCGAGGCTGACCTTGTCGCGGGCGATGAGCTCGGCGTAGGTGTAGCGCTTGAAGCGCTCGGACTCCTGGCGCTGGTGGCGGTCGGTGGGGTTGTAGCAGGCCACGAAATCGTCGAGGTCGGCTCGGGTGAGAGGGTTCTGTTTGAGGGTGAAGTGCTGGTTGGTGCGCAGGTCATAGACCCACAGCTCGCGGGTCCAGGCCGCCTCGGCGCCCTCGCGGCGGCGGAAGAACAACACGTTGGCCTTCACGCCTTGGGCATAGAAGATGCCCGTCGGTAGGCGCAGCAGGGTGTGGACCTCGCAGTCGTGCAGCAGCCGCCGACGGATCGTCTCGCCCGCTCCGGCTTCGAACAGCACGTTGTCGGGCACCACGACTGCGGCCGTTCCGCCGACTTTGAGCAGGCCCACGACATGCTGCACGAAGTTGAGCTGCTTGTTGCGGGTGGTGGCCCAGAAGTCGTCGCGCTCGTAGCTGTCCGACGATGACCGGCCGAACGGCGGGTTGGTGAGCACCATGTCGAACCGCTCGCCGGGGTCGGCGCGCAGGGCGTCGTCCACATGCACCGGTGAATCGGACTCGGGGCTCTCGATGCCGTGCAGCAGCAGGTTCATGGCGCACAACCGCGCCGGCAGATCCGCGATCTCCCAGCCGGTGAACGCCCCCGAGCGCAGGTGGGCCGTCTGGTCGGGCTCCAACGGCGTGAACCGGTCGATCATCGACCGGTAGGCGCCCAAGAAGAAGCCGCCGGTGCCGCAGGCTGGATCGCAGATCCGTTCGCCCGGCTCGGGGAGCATCACGTCGACGATGGCTGAGATGAGCGCCCTCGGCGTGAAGTACTGGCCCGCGCCGCGGGCGCCCTCCTGGGCGGTCTTCTCAATGAGGCCCTCATACGCGGCGCCCTTGAGGTCGGCGTCGTAGCTGAGCCACTCGTGCTTGTCGATGAAGTCCTTGATGAGCTGCTCCAGCTTGGCCGGAGTCTGGATCCGGTTGCGGGCCTTGTGAAAGACCACGCCCAACATGTCCTCGCCCGCTCCCAACCCTGAGAGGAGTTCGCTGTAGTGGGCCTCGAGTTCGGCCCCCGACCGGGCGAGCAGCGACTGCCAGTCGTACTCGATGGGCACCACCCGCTCCCCGCCCAGCAGCTCGTGCTGCTCGTCGGCCATCTTGAGGAACAGCAGGTAGGTGAGCTGCTCCAGGTAGTCGCCATAGGACAGACCGTCGTCACGCAGCACATCGCAGAACTCCCACAGCCGCTGCACGAGCGCCTTCGGATCGGTCGTGACCTGAGCCTGCAGGACTGTAGGAGCGCCGTTGACGACATGTCCCGCGATCTGCGTTGCCGATTCCGGGTTGTCGGTCACGATCTGATCCTCTGTGCTGGTTCTTGATGGGTTGTCTCAGGTGTGCGATATTGTGTCGGTATATCCCCCCAGCCGCTTCGGTGGCTGGGCGAAGGCCCGCTTCGGCGGGCCTTCGAGCTTTCTACCAGGCCTCAGGCTTGCGGATCGGCCCCTTGGAGTCGTGCACGACGGCCGGCAGCTGCGTCTCTGTCAGCAACTGGCGCGGAATCTGCCTGTAGAACAGGCAGTCGAGCCCCTGGAGCTTGCGGGATCGACGCTCGCGTGGGTGCGGGTTGATGATGCCGACCTTGACGCTGAGTTCTGATTGGGCGACCTGGATGGCCTGGGCCAGATCCGAGTCGTTGCTGATCACCACAGCCGTGTCGCAACGGCCCTGGAACGCGTCCAGCAGCAGGTATGTGGCCAAGTTGACGTCGGAGCCCTTCTCCTCGGTCCTGAGCACCTCGACGGTCCGAGATTGCCCTTGGCGGCGGTTCGCGCGAGGCAGCCGAACGGACTGGGTCAGGAAGTGCCCGTAGTGGATCTGCACCAAAGGCAGCGTGACGAGGGCCCGCAGGTACGTGTCCTGGCGGCTCGCACGCTGAGGATCGTCTGGCCGAGCGGTGACCCGAGCAGTGAAGTAACGGATCTTGATGACCTGATCTCGAGGCAACAAACGTTGACACAGAGCCTCGAAGTCGAGCCACTTGTACTGAGTCCCCTTGACCGCGCCGTAGTAGAAGTTGAACCCGTCGATGTAGACGACGGTTCGCGGCCGCCATGCCTTCAATTCCGGGGAGTCAGCTGTCATCGTGCAGCGACACTAATGGGCTGAGAGCGTCCCGCTGTCGCGCTGCACAGGTCACGGTATCGCCGTCTCACGACCGGCGCCCCTCCGGGTGTATTGTCATGCGATGACCTCCTGCCGCGTCGGCGTAGTTCGCCGGGAGGCTGCGATGCGCTCCAGTAGGACCGACGCTGCCTCATCGGTCGGATCCTGTGGCACGAGTCCGCCCGACAACGCGGCCGCTAGTACTGCCCGACGGATCCCATTGACCCTTGCTCGTGCGCTTTGGATCTGGACGGTTATCTGGTCGATTGAACTGAGGGCAGCGCGTGTCGAAGTTACGAGTTCATGTTGTGTGTCGAGCGGGGGAATCGGGAACTCCACCGTTCGGAAGCGGCCGAGCGCAAGATGGGCGATGTTGGTCGTGATGCGTGATTCCCTCATGAACCGTCGGGCGTGCATGTGACGGCGAAACACGAGTAGCGCCCACTCCGGTATCACTCCCGAGCCGGGAACGAATCGGATGAGGCTGTTTGTGAAGGCCACACCGGGCGGTTCGCCGCGATACATCGCCGGGCGACCCAGCAGTTCGGGACTCTGGCCCTCATTGAGCAGGATGTCTCCCTCTCGGAGCCGGTACTTCTCGAAGTCAGCCTCCGCGAAGTGCATCTCCATGACGCTGGACGTGTCGATTCGATCCTCGAACACGTTCGCTACCCGAAGGTAGGGCTTCATGTTCGTACCCCTGTGGTACTTCGGAGATCGCTGGCGCCCAAGCCCGGTCTCACCAGCTTCAGCAACGGTCTTCAGGTGCCAATCCTCGGGCAAGTCTTTCGGCAGCGCACCGACGATGATGGATCGAGTTAGTGCGTGGCACCGCGTCTCTGCAACCCCGAGCGACGCGTCGACAGCGTTGAGGCGGGTGAAGTGTTCTTCGATGGTAGCGACGATCCGCTCCTGCTCAGCAAGCGGTGCGACGCTGACACGGTGAGAGCGCAACTGCTTGCCCGTGATGGCTTCGAAGGTGCTGCCAGTGGCTTGCTTGGTGAGGTCGCCTACCGAGTGTCGTACTGCCCAGAGCAAGTATTCGGTGCTGATTCCTCCGAGCGGCCATAGAGCGGCAAGTCCGCGACCGATGGCGCAGTCGACGGGGGCAACATTGGTGGGTCCGACGGGAGCCCTCACGGAGACGAGTATCGAGCCACTTGGGGCGTGCTTCTTCGGCTCTGTCGTCCACTTCCTGATACTCGGGAATCGGTCACCGAACTCGGCCTTCCCTTGAAAGAAGGGTGAACCCTCTCCTCGGTTGTTGTAGCTGCTGCCAGGAGGTGACTGGCCGAGGATCACCTCACTTAGCTCGTCAAGGGTCGCCCAAGTCCAGCCGGGGGGTACGTCGTTGGTCATGCGGCTAGGACCAGCGTTAGTTCTTCGAGCAGGGAGTCGAGGCCAGCACCGAAGAGTTGGCGGGCCTTGCCGAGGCCGCCGTGGGTGCTGAAGGGTGGGTTCTGGAGGTCTGCGGGGGCCACGGTGAGGCTTGCGGCGATGTGCTCTTTGATGAGGCGAAGGTAGGCGGTCTGTTCGTCGGTGAAGTGGCGGCCATGGGTCTGTTGCTGGTGGAGCCAGGTCTCGAAGCGTTCGTTTACGAGGTCGGGGTAGGCGATGAGTTCGTTGGTGTGGCCGAGGGCGTGGCGGACGAGGCTGACCAGGTCGGTGTTGATGCGGTGGCCTGAGCCTTTGACTTTGGAGGCGTCGAGGGTCTCGTAGGCCTGCCACAGCGCTTCGGGGGTCCAGCGGTGCGGCGGGTGCTTGATGGCTTGGGCTAGTTCCTTGATGTCGGTGTAGGTGAGTCCGCCGCTGTAGGGCTGGTTGTATAGGACCTGCAGGGCGGTGATCTCGTCTTTGTGGTCCTCGATGAACTGGCGGAAGGACTCGGTCTGGGCGCGGGCCCGGTCGGCGGCCTCGCGGCTGTATTCGCCGGAGATCACCGCGTCCTTCGATGCCGTGTCCATGATCTGCTCGTAGCTGCGGCGGACGTCGGTGAGCTTCTTGCGTAGTTCGGCGTTGCCGGCGATGGGCTGTACGGCCACTGCGATCAGGCGCTCGGCGGCGGCCTTGACCTGTTCGGGGGTTGGGTCGTCGGTTCCGGTTTCGGCTGCGGCCTCGTCATGTTGGCGGTCGGGGTTCAGTGCGTCGGTGATCTGGCAAACCAAGTCGCCCAGTCCGACACCGGCGACCTCTTCCACCGCGGCCCGGTCCTCGGCGGTCATGCGACGGTCCAGACGGGCCAGGCGCGACGCCACCGACGACACCACCGCCTCGTCTGTCGAACCGAGGCCGATCTGGTTGAGCAGGCGGTCGAAGCTCACGCCCTTCTTGCGCTCAAGAGGCACCGTGTCGTGCAGCCCGACGTCGGTCACGCCCACGGCGTCCACGATCACAAAGCGGTCCTTCACCCTGGCGTCGGGGGTGACCGCGCGCAGGTCGTTGTTGTCGATGACCCGCACGCCGCGGCCCTTCATCTGCTCAAAGAAGTTGCGGCTTCGCACCATGCGCATGAACACCACGCACTCGATGGGTTTGACGTCGGTGCCGGTGGCGATCATGTCCACGGTCACCGCGATGCGGGTCGGGTAGTCGGTGCGGAACTGCTGCAGCAGGTCCTCGGGCTTGTTGCCGGAGTCGCCGGAGCGGTAGGTGATCTTCACCGCGCCCTCGTTGCCCAGTCCGAACTCCTGGCGCACGACCTGGACGATGTCATCAGCGTGGCTGTCGTCCTTGGCGAAGATCAGCGTCTTCGGGATGTGCTTCAACAGTCCGTCGGCGTCACGTTCCCGGTCCTCGAAGATCTGTGGCAGCGAGTCGCGCAGGGTGCGCACCACAGTGCGGATCTGGTCCGGGGCCACCACCTTGCGGTCCAGCTCCGCCGCGCTGTAGTCGATCTCCTCATCGACCTTCTCCAACCGGAGCTGGCGGGTCTCGCGGTCGCGGAACTCGGTCACGAAGTCTGCGGGAACCTTGCCGCCGGACTCGGTGATCTCGGTACGGATGCGAAACACGTCAAAGTCGACGTTCACCCGGTCCGCCACCGCCTGCTCATGGCCGTACTCCATCACCATGTTCTGATCGAAGAACGCGAACGTCTGGATGCCCGGAGTGGCCGTGAGCCCCACCAGAAAGGCGTCGAAGTACTCCAGCACCTGGCGCCACACCCCATAGATCGAGCGGTGGCACTCGTCGATGATGATCAAGTCGTAGGACTCGATCGGCACCTTCGGGTTGTAGGACACCTCCACCGGCTGATCGGGAGCCGTCTCGAAACCGGTCCGCTCGTCGAGACCCTCGTCGTAGTCGTCGTCGCCTCGCAGGATCGAATACAGCCGCTGGATGGTGGACACATGCACCTTGGTGGAGGTCTCATCAGTCATGTCGAGCCGCGACGACCCCAGCCGCCGGACGTTGTAGAGCTCGGTGAACTTGCGAGGATCGTCGGGAACAGTGAACCCCTCGAACTCCCGCACCGCTTGGCGGCCCAGATTGGACCGGTCCACCAAGAACAAGATGCGGTGGGCGCCGGCATGGCGCGCCAGCCGATAACACAGGTTCGCCGCGGTGAACGTCTTGCCTGCCCCCGTCGCCATCTGGATCAGCGCCCGAGGCCGGTCCTCGCGCAGCGACTGCTCCAGGTTGCGGATGGCCTCGGCCTGCGCGGGCCACAGCCCCGGCGCTCCGGGCTCCAGCTCGGGCAGATGCTGGATGCCGTAGCGCAAGGTGGGGTAGTCGACGAGCGTCCCCAGCTCAGTCCGCTGCGAGTGGGTGGTGACCCATCGGCTCAGCGTCTCGGGCCGGTGGAACGTGAACACCCGCCGGCTGGCCGGCACCGGGTCCAGCCCACAAGTGAAACGGGTCTCAGCACCCGTGGACTCGTAACCGAACGGCAGCGCCCCGTCCACCAGGAACGCAGGCAACCAATCGGGAGACGAGACCTGATACTTGCGGGTCTGAGGCTCCACACCAGTGAGAGTGGTACCCGCCTTCTTGGCCTCGATCACCCCCACCGCCTGACGGTCCACGAACAGCACATAGTCGGCCGGGCCGGCATCGGTAGGCACCTCCCGCACCGCAACGCCCTGCGCGGCGGCCACGGCCGCGCACCTGTAGTCCTGCACCGCCCACCCACACGCGGCGAGCTGCTCGTCGATCTCCATCCGAGCCCGCTGCTCGGGATCGAGATACTGCGACGACGGGTCGGAGGCTTCAGCAGGAGGCACCGGCGGGCATCGTAGGCCGTCGGGCCACCCTGTGATCGATAACGGCGACTACAGCATCAGTTGCGAGATGTTGCGGCTCGGGAGGCGGCCGCGAACCGCGCTGTAGCCACCCGGTGTGGTGCCATCCACAAGCGCTGCCATAGCGATCCGATTTTCACTGAATAGGGTTTACATTGCTGAGAATCTAATGACACAGGCTTGAATGGAGTCTCGATGTCGCGGCATGAGAAGCGCCTAGCGAAGACGAGACGCAATCCGAGCGACGTTGCATGGGCTGATCTCGTCGCTGTCTGCGACCTATGCTTCGGTAAGCCGCGACGACGCAAAGGCAGCCACCTGATCTATGAGACTCCGTGGATGGATCATCCGGTGCTGGTCCTGCAGCCTCGCAAGGGCAGGGCGAAGCCCTACCAGGTGCGCCAAGTGCTGCAGGCCATCGACGTGATGGAGGGTCAAGATGACTGAGCGTGAGTATCGGTACTGGACAGAGTGGTCCGAGGAGGACGGCGAGTGGGTCGGCCTGTGCGACGGCTTTCCGTTGGTCAGTTGGCTGGAGCCGGATCGGAAGGCAGCGGAGGCGGGGATCCGGGCCGTGGTCGCCGAGGCCGTGGAGCACTTGCGCGCCGAGGGCAAGCCGCTGCCGCAGCCCGGCGTGGCGTGGCCGCCTCGGTCTTCGACGTCTCGACACCGAGCGCCGGCCACTGGCTCACAGTTGGCCTGAGCACGGCGCCCCACCGGCCCGCCGCCCCCCATGGTCGCTGCGGGTCGAGCCCGACCGCGATCTGTGGCGTTGTGACCGGCTGGTCCTCGTAGCCGTCTGTGCTGCGCTTAGCCCATCGCCTGAAAGAGATGGCGCTCGAATGATCGGTAACGGCGACGAAGTGCCTTCGGGTCGCTGGTCATGGGATCTTCGCAGCATCAACTTGGCGCGACCGTCTGCAGCGTGCTGTGGCGGGCGATGGCACTGAAGTCACGGTCGGCATGGAGGACTGTGGCACCGCTTCGAATGGCAATGGCGGCGATCAGGCAGTCGATGAGCGAGCGGGGTGTCTCGCCGTGGCGGCGACACGAGCGGTAGATCGACGCGGCGGCGTCGAAATCGGACGGCAGCGTCTCAAGCGTCACAGCCCGCGCCAGGAGACGGCGCAGTTCGCGCAGATGCCTCTCGCTGCGCGCTCCGGCAAGCACCTCCATCCGGATCGCGTCGCAGACGGCGATCTCCTCCTCGATCAGAGCCGTCCGCAGCCGTGTGTGGGCGGCGTTGCCGGTGCCCCGCAGGTACTCGACCCACGCCGACGTGTCGGCGAGGATCACGTATGCCGGTTGGCGCGCATCTCGTCGAGGTCGCCGTCCCAGCCCGATCCCTGCATCGCGAGAGCCTCCTCAAGCGTCATCGGCTCAACGGCCAGAGTTCGAAGCGCAAGGTTCACGGCGTCACGCTTGGTGCGCAGCCCGTACTGGCGCATCACGGACGCGCAGGCCTGGTCGTCGATGTCGATGTTCGTACGAGCCATACACCAATCATACACCAAGTCTTCATAAGCCAAGTCCCCGGCTGCGATGCTGCAGAAGCCAGCGGCTTCTTCATGGAAATATACTGGAAAGACTTGTAAATGTCATAGAGGCATGCGATACTAGATGCATGGTGATCGAACTGGCCGAGCGGGTCGACGTGGCAGTATCAGAACTGCTGGCCGCAGTACGCAGCGGCCAGACGTCTTCCGAGGAACTGATAGAGCTGCTTGCCGCGACGCGTGCAGTAAGGGGCAAGCTCGACGCGGTCCAGGCGCTTGCGGCGTCGGCTGTGGCGGCGAGCCGCGGTCACGGCGATGGCGGCACGCATGTGCTTGCCGAGACCACTGGGGCGTCTCGCCAAGACGCCTTCGGGCGCATTAGCACGGCGCAGGCGATCCAGGCCGCGCCCGCGGTGCGTGACGCGGTGGAGTCGGGCAAAGTCGCGCCCGCGAACGCAAAGCGGCTTGCCGAAGCGCTCCAGAAGACCAGTGCCGAGGATGTCGAGCGCGACCGCGATCTGCTGTCCAAGGCGGAGTCGCTGGCGCCGGAACGCTTCGCGAAGGAGGCCAGGCGCTGGACAGCGGACCGACAAAGCGACGGCGGCGAGTCCGAGTACCGCCGTCAACGGGCTCGGCGCAGCGTGCGCATGTGGGACGGAGACGATGGCATGATGCACCTGCACGGCCAGTTCGACCCCGTCACCGGCCGCCGAATCGCCAACCGGCTCAACCGTGAGGCTCGCCGGCTCCAGGACGCCGACAAGCAGCGACCCGGCACCGGGACCCAGCGCACATCCGAGCAGTGCAGGGCCGACGCGCTCGACAACCTCACTGCCGGAAGCGCCGCAGCGGGCGGAAGGCCGTTCGCTGACATTGCGCTGGTGGCGCGGCTCGATGCTGATGCCGAGAAGCTGATGGTGTCCACCGCTGACGGCGACCCGCTCCCCACCTCGGTGGTTGAGCGGCTGGCTTGCGGGTCGTCGTGGTTCGCTTTGGTGCTCAGCTCCAAGGGCGTGCCCATGTGGAAGGGGCGAAACGTCCGGCGCGCCACTGAGTCGCAGTTCCAGGCGCTCCTCGCGCTCTACGGGGGCTGCGCGGGCTGCGACGAGCCCGACAGGCTCAAGATCCAGGCCCATCACATGGACCCGTTCGCGCTCGGTGGAGGCACCGACTTGGACAACCTGTTGCCGCTGTGCTGCGGCTGCCATCTCAAGATCCAACGATCACGACTGGCAGATCACCCGCCGGGACGACGGATTGCGCACCATCAAGCCCCCCGACCGAGCCCACTGCGGCCCGGCGCGCATGCCCGAAGCCGTGCCACTGTTCGCCCCGGCCGGCCCATGCCAAGACGCCGATCCCGACCCGCCCTGTCCGCCCAGCGACCGCGGCGCCCGAGAGGAGCTGCCCATCAACGGGGCCAGAGCCGCACCGACGAGACCGGCCGGGCTGTCTGGACCTCGAGCCGCCCGAGCCGCGCTCCGCGAAGGGTCGGCTAGCAGACCGTGATGGAGTCGGCGATGGGGGAGAGGGCTGCCAGGTCGCAGAAGGTGGCTTTGGCGACGTACCAGCGGCCCGCAATCAGGACAGCTTCGCCCTCCCGGCCGTCGAAGATGGCCTGGTCGTCGAGCAGGATCGAATAGACGACACCGGCGGTGGTGGCCGATGTGCGAGAGATCGAGTCGACCTGGGCGCGCACGGCTGCGCCGAGCGCCGCGGTCGCCTCGAACATCAGCCGGGCCGCCGCGCGCATCCCGGGAAAGTCCTCCGCCTGGTCGATGCGAAGCTCTGTGTCCTCGACCGAGCCGTCCATGTAGGTCTCGAAAGCGGCGGTGATGGCCTCGGCGGTGACCTCGTCGACCGGCTGGCCCCCCGCCGGCATGGGCTCATCGATGGCCTCGGGCAGTGCGACAGCCGTTGCGTCCACCCCATCGGCTCCGGCAGCGTCGCACACCAGCGTCGGGGCAACCGCGGTGTGATCCGACGGGAAAGCCAAGTCGCCGGCCGCGGGCTCGGCGTTGAACAGGCCGGTGCCCGCGCCTACAGCACAGTCCCGACCTGGAGCCGAGTACAGCAGGTAGTCGATGCGGCTGCTCTGGCGACTCGACGGGTCGGCCGTATCGACCAGAGCCGTGTCCTCCCGACCCGCAGTGCAGCCGGTCCCGCTGGCCGCGTCGCACTCGCTGTGGCCCGCGGCCAGGTGCGAGTCGACATATTGTCAGCACCGCCTCCCGGTCGAGGCCGGGATCGTCGTCTAGCGGCACCTGGGCGGGTCTGGCCGGGAGCGTGCGGGGACGGGCCCAGGTCATGACCGTCAGCGAGAGCCATCGGGAGCAATCGTAAACCTGGAGGCCGGGCGCGGACCCTCCCTGAGGTCGCACGGGACGGCGACCATAATCGTGTCGTGGGGGGACACTCGCACGTCGGGCGGCCGGAGTCCGGTCCACGGGCCATGTGGGAGGCATGGCGAACCGACCGAGCACTGCGGGCCGTGCTGGTCTTCGTCGGCCTTGCAGCCGTCGCCGCCGCGGTGGGACTGGCCCTACTGTGGCCCACCGGCGAGGGCCGAGACGCCGCCCGGGAGCGGGCCGACGAGATCGGGCTGACATACCAGCGGCTGGCGGCCACCGTGATCGAGGTGAGCGACCGAGTCTGCAGCTACTCGGCGCCCGACGACCCCCAGGCGTGCCGGTCCATCACGGTGCGCGCCGACGAGGGTCCCGACGAGGGCGCGCAAGTGGCCCTGCCGGAGTTCAACCTCGCATACGACCGCACGTCCATACGGATCTCGCCGGGCGACAAGGTGATCCTCGGATACGAGGACTCCAACGACTACTACTTCTTCGTCGACCGCGATCGCCGCACGTCGCTGGTGTGGCTCGCGGCCCTGTTCGCAGTCGTGGTGGTGGCGCTCGGGCGCCTGCGCGGCGGGCTGGCCCTAGCGGGCATGGCCGTCACGCTGGTGGTGCTGATCGCCTTCGCGGCGCCCTCAGTGCTGGACGGGAACAACCCGGTGCTGGTGGCGGTGGCAGCTGCCGCCGTGATCGCCTTCGCCAGCCTCTACCTGACTCACGGCCTCAACGCGCACACCACCGTGGCGCTCGCCGGCACCCTGGCGTCGCTGGGGCTCACGTTGGGGCTGTCGTGGGTCTTCTTCGGGCTGGCCGACTTCACCGGAATGGCCACCGAGGAAGGCCTGACCCTGCCTCTGATAGCCGGCGACATCGACCTGGCCGCGCTGCTGCTGGGCGGGGCCATCATCGGCGCGCTGGGCGCGCTGGACGACGTGACGGTCACCCAGGTGGCCACCGTCGCCGAGCTGCGCTACCGCAGCCCCGATCTGACGGCACGAGAACTCATGGCGTCGGGCATCAGGGTCGGCCGGGAGCACATAGCCGCCACGGTCAACACGCTGCTGCTCGCCTACGCCGGTGCGGGCCTCCCGCTGCTGCTGCTGTTCGCGGTGTCGGACCAGTCCCTGGCCATGGTGGCCAACTCCGAGCTCATCGCGGTGGAGATCGTCCGGACGCTGTGCGGCTCGATGGGCCTCGTCGCCGCGGTGCCGGTCACGACCGTGCTGGCCGCACTGGTGACCGGCGGTGCGGGCCCGCTCCGACCGGCCGAGCCGGCCGGCGCCCCGCCGGATGACTCTCATACGCCTCCGGTCGGCAACCGTTCGCAAGAGGCCGACGAACCCGAAGCGGCGCCCCGATGGGAGGACTTCACTCCTGAAGAAGACCAATCCGGATGGTGAAATCCAGCCGGTAATCACCGGCTGGCGAAGCCGGATTGGAGGGTGGCCGATTGGGGAGGCAGGAATGCGGCTTGGGTCGCTCAGCCCCCGGGCTGCCAGATCATCAGGATCAACTGGACGGTGAACCCGATCGACAGCAGGGCCGATCCCGCCTCGAGGCGCTTGTCGGTGGCCGGCGACGAACCATCGGAGCCCTGCGCCTTCAGAGCGGGCCTGATCATGCCGTGCAGCACGCCGTTCATCACCACCCAGACCACGATGGCGGCGATCACCCACCCCTCGGTCATTGAGATGGCGTCCTCGGACATCTCGACCAGGGCGATGCCCAGCAGGCCGGCCGCGATCAGCGCCGGTCCGTACAGGAGCCGCGCGTTGGCCGCCATGGCGACCACCAGTTGCTGCTGCCCGGCTCCGTCCGCGGTGCGCATCTGCCTGCGCAGCAGGGGATGGACGAACACCGGAGCCAGAGCCACCAGGACGGTGAGCACATGGAGCAGTTCGACGATGTTGTATGCCGTGGTTCCGGCTGCAAGGACCATGGGCTGACTCTAGCCGAGCGACCCCTCGCCCAGTACGACGCACACGGCGCGGCCATGATCGGCACCGGGCCGAGACTCCTAGCATGGTGGACGTGCCCGACAGTGCTGCTGAGGCCGAAGCCGACCACGCAGAACCTGTGCTCGACCGGGCCGCGCTGGCCGAGCGGGCCAGCGTTCCCGCCTTCGTCGTCGACCTGGCGGTCGACGCCGGGCTGATCTGGCCTCACTACAACGGCGCCGACGGTGAGCGCTTCGGCCTGGACCATGTCGAGATGCTGGCTGCGGCCCGGAACCTGATCGATGAGGGTGTGGCCATCGAGGAGTTGGCTGCGCTGGCCGTGCGCCACGCCACCAACGTCGAGAACCTGATCGACGACGCCATCGACCTGCTCAAGCGCACCGTCAACCGGGACAGACCCGATCAGGCCGCGCTGATCGCCAGCGTGAACCGACTCATCCCGGTGGCCACCAAACTTGTCATCGGCCATTTCGAGAAGACCCTGCTGGACCGGGCGATGGCCCGCATCGACGACGACCCCGGTGCTGCGGCCGGGACCATCGTCGTCAGGGCGCGCCGGCTCGACCGGCGGGTCGATCCGCTGGCGGTCTACGCCGCGGCCGACGACAGTCCGCGCAGCGTCTGGCTGCGCCCCGATGCCGGCATGGGCCTGGCCGCCATCGGGGCCGTCGAGGCCATCGAGCCGGTCGGCGGTGATCGCTTCTCGGCCGCATCGGCGGCCCGGGCGGTGCTCGCAGCCCGGATCCGGCGCGACACCGCCCCGGATGCGCCCGCGCCCGTGCTGGTGGGCGGCTTCTCGTTCACGCCCACCGGCGATCGCGGCGGCGAGCCGAGCCTGTCGGAGCATGACGCGGGGCGCGACCCCGATCGAGGCCCGTGCTGGGACGGCTTCGGGGACTGCCGGCTGGTGCTGCCCGAGTTCACCGTGATCGACCGGCCCGACGGCACCTGGGTCCAGGCCGCCACCCGGGTCGGACCCGACGGCGACGAGACTGCCGCCGCGGCCGGGCTCGAACGGCGTTTGGACGCTCTCGAATCCGAGCCGCCCGCTGCCGGGCTCGCCGGCACGGTCGCCGGAGCAGCCGATGGTGACGGCGCTTGCGACCGGGACGACGGCTACCGGGCGCTGGTGAATGCTGCGGTGGACGCGATCGAGCGAGGCGAGTTCCAGAAGGTGGTCCTGGCCCGCACTCTCGCTCTTGACTGCGAACTTGACGCCGTCGCCGTGCTGGATCGGCTGCGACGCCAGAGTCCCGCTTGTGCAACCTTCGCGTTCACGTCGGGCTCGGCCACGTTCCTGGGGGCCACCCCCGAAGAACTGGTCGCGCTGGACGGCTCGCGGCTTCGCACCGTCGCCCTGGCCGGCACCGCCCCCCGCAGCGACAGCCAGGAAGCTGACGAACGCCTTGCGGCCGGGCTGCTGACATCGGCCAAGAACCGGTCTGAGCACCGGTTCGTGGTGGACGGGATCGTCGACGCGCTGTCCGGGCTGGGACTGGTAGACCCCGCCCCGGCGGAGCCCGGACTGATGCGCCTCAGCCGCGTCCAGCACCTCCGCACGCCGATCGCGGCCCGGGTGCAGCGCCGGCGCACAGGAGCGAGCGACATGGACGTGCTGAGAGCCGCGGGCGTGCTGCACCCCACTGCGGCCGTAGGCGGCACCCCAACCGGCGCCGCCCTCGAGTTCATCGCCGGCCATGAGGGCTTCGACCGGGGCTGGTACGCGGCTCCGGTGGGATGGTGCGACCTTGACGGCAACGGCGAGCTGGGGGTGGCGCTGCGCTGCGGGCTCACCGGTCCCGGCGGAACGCACCTGTTCGCGGGCGCTGGCATCGTCGCCGACTCCGACCCCGATGACGAGCTGCAGGAGACCGCGATGAAGCTTCGGGCGCTCCTCGACGTGGTCGTCGAACGCTGATCAGTGCCTGCCGTCGCCGGATGCTCAGCCCCGTCATGAGCGCCGACCGCAACCACTGACCGTGACCGGAGCCGTCTACGACGTCGTCGCTGCCTTCGCGGCCCGGTTGGCCTCGCTGGGGGTGACCGACGCGGTGATCAGCCCGGGCTCGCGCTCCACCCCGCTTACGCTGTGCTGCCACGCCCAGCCCCGCATCCGCACATGGGTACAGCTGGACGAGCGCGCCGCCGGCTTCTTCGCGCTCGGCTTGGGCCGGGCCACCGGCAGGCCGGCCGCGCTGGTGTGCACCTCGGGCACGGCCGCGGCCAACTACCTGCCGGCAGTGGTGGAGGCCTCCCACGCCGGGATTCCGATGATCGTCTGCACCGCCGACCGGCCGCCGGAACTGCGGGGCTGGGGGTCGCCCCAGACCATCGACCAGGTGGGCATATACGGAACGGCCGTTCGCTGGAGTGTGGATCTTCCGGTGCCGGAGGAGGCCAGCGAAGAGGCGGCGGCCGGATGGGCCGAGACCGCCGTCGGGACGGCCGCGGGGTCCGATCCCGGACCGGTCCATCTCAACTGGCCCCTGCGAGAGCCGCTGGAACCGTTGTCGGAGGTGCCTGCGCATTCGGTTGCCAGAGTTCGGGAGCCGGACGGGGACGTTCGCCGGGATCCGTCGCCGGAGTTGGCCGCCTTGGCCGACATCGTCGCTGCCCATGAGCGGGGAGTGGTGGTGGCCGGGCCGTGGCCTGGCGGGGGACTGCAGCGGGAGCTGCGCTGGGCCGCGGCGGCGAGACGCTTCGCGGCCTGGGCCGGCTGGCCCGTCATCGGGGAGCCCATCTCCCACATCCGCGGGCGCTCCCGCGACGGCATGCCCACCGAACGGCCAGAGTGTGTGGTCGCGACAGCCGACCATCTGCTCGCCGACGAGGCCCTTGCCGAGGCGTTGCGCCCTGATGTGGCCGTTCTGGTCGGGCGCACGGTGACCACCAAGCCGGTGCGGCTGTGGCTTGAACGCGCCCGTCCCGCGCATGTTGTGCTCATCGACCCCGAGGACCGCTGGGAGCACGCTGCGTTCCGGCTCACCGGTCATGTCCCGGCCTCAGTCGAGTCGCTGCACTCGATCACCGCCGGGACCGCGCCCGCCGGCCGCGACGCTGCCGGCGGATGGCTCGACAGCTGGGATCGGCTCGACGCCGCCGCCCGGGGAGCTGTCGACGCTGCCGCCGATGACGGCCCGCTGCTGTCGGCCCGGGCCGCCCGCGTGCTCGTCGCAGCGCTGCCTACCGAAGCGGTGATCGTCGCCACGAACTCGCTGCCCGTTCGGGATCTCGACGCTTTCGTCTTCGACACGGGATCGGTGGTCTGCTGCGCCAACCGGGGCGCGGCCGGAATCGACGGCTCGGCGTCCACCGCTCTGGGCCTCGCCGCGGCCGACCCGTCCAGGACGGTGGCCCTCTACACCGGTGACCTGGCCCTTCTCCACGATCTGAGCGGTCTCGCGGCCGCGGCCCGCCTCGGGCTGCACCTGACCGCGGTGTGCGTGGACAACGACGGCGGGGAGATCTTCTCGTTGCTGCCGGTGGCCGGCCGGGTTCCGGCTGACGACTTCGAGCGCCTGTTCCGCACCCCCCACGGGCTCGACCTGTGCGGCCTCGACGGCTTCGGCGGCATCCGGGCCCGGCGCGTGACCGCTGCCGCGGAGTTGGAGGAGGCCGTGCGCGCTGCCGCGGCCGCCCATCGCCCGGGTGTGGACCTCCTGGTCGTCGAAGTGCCGAGAGACCACGACGTGGCCCAGCGACGGGCCGTGACTGCCGCCGCCCAGCAGGCCGCCCACCAAGCCCTACCTCGCCGTGCGGGGTGTTGATGGCCGCTGAAAGTTCTGTGTGCCCTAGTCGGTCCATAGGGCCAATTGCCGCACACAGTTTGAGGGTGGAGGCCGGGGGCGTGGAACTGGCCGTGCGATGGACCGGTCCGGCTGGTGGCGTGCCGGTCCTCGTGCTGCACGGGTTTACTGGGTCGGGAACAGCCATGGCGCCGCTCACCGATCGCCTCGTCGCGGCCGGGCGGCCCGGAGCGGCGCTGCGGGTGATCGTTGCCGATCTCGTAGGCCACGGCGACTCTGGCGCGCCCGAAGATCTCGATCTCTACCGGGTGGAGGCGATGGCGGGCCAGGTGATCGCTGTGGCCGACGCTCTCGAACTGGGCACCTTCCATCTCGCCGGCTACTCGATGGGCGGCCGGGTTGCGCTGACGCTGGGCTGCAGTGCTCCCCGTCGGCTGCGATCGCTCGCTCTCATCGGGGCGTCCGCCGGAATCGCGGATCCCGCCGAGCGGCGTCGTCGGACTGAGGCTGACGAGGCGCGTGCCGAACGCATCACGAGGGACTTCGAAGCCTTCGTGGACGACTGGATGTCCGATCCGCTGTTTGCGGGACAGGCTGAGCTGGGCGAGACGCATCTGTGGGCTGCGCGAGCCCAGCGACTGGCGTCGCAACCTGAGGGCCTGGCCCGCAGCTTGGTGGTCGGGGGCACGGGGGCGATGACGCCACTGCACGCACGGCTGGTCGACTGCGAGGTGCCGACCCTGCTCGTCGTCGGGGCCGACGACTCGAAGTTCTGCGCCATTGCCGACTACCTCGCCGGGGCGCTGCCCACGGCTGCCGTCGCCCTCGTCGACGGCGCCGGGCACGCCGCTCACGTCGAGCGGCCCGACGTTACGGCGGCCGCGATTGCCGAGTTCATCGCCGGGGTCGAGGCACGCTCGGCCGGGGAAAGAGACGACGGGTGACCGGGATGCACGCTGAGCTTCATCCTTTCCGGCTGGCCCTGCGAGGCCCTGTCGTTACCGGCCGTGTCTCGGTTCGCTTCCGGGCCGGCTTCCTGGTCTCGCTCGCCGCGGACGGACTTGTCGGCTGGGGCGAGGCGAGCCCGCTGCCAGGATGGTCGAGAACAACCCTGCTCGACACCGAGGCCGCGCTGCGCCCCGCCTTGGACGCTCTCAACGCGGACGGCGAGTCGGCGCTCGACCTCCTTGCCGGCGACCTGCCGCACGCGCCGCACGCGAGGGCGGGGGTCGCAGGCGCTTGGGCCGACCTCGAGGCCCAACGAGCCGGGCGGACGCTCGCAGCCCGTCTCGCCGGAGCGCGTGACCATGCCGTCGCGTCCGCAGTAGCAGTCAACGCACTTGTCATCGCGCTTGAGCCGTCCGAGGTCGAGCAAGCCGTGCGGGACGCCACCGGGGCCGGCTTCGGCGCGATCAAGCTCAAGGTCGGCGCAGCCGACCCCGCCATCGATGTCGACCGGGTGCGGGCCGCTCGGGCCGGCATGGAGCCCGGAGCCGAGCTGCGGCTCGACGCAAACGGCGCCTGGGACCCGGCAACCGCCCTCGATGTGCTGGATCGTGTGCAGGACTGCGGCATCGCCTACTGCGAGGAACCGGTCGCAGGAGTCGAGGCGATCGCGCAGGTAGGCCGCCGAAGCCCCATCCCGGTGGCCGCCGACGAGTCGATCCGCGGCGAGGCCGACGCGGTGCGGGCCTTGGATCTCGGCGTGAGCACGCTGATCGTCAAGCCACAAGCCCTCGGGGGCCCCGATGTGGCCCTGTCGATCGCGGCCCGGGCACGCAAGGCTGGTTCGTCGGTTGTCGTCACGTCCTTCGTCGACTCGGCGGTAGGAGTCGCCCACGCGTTGCATGTGGCGGCAGCAGTGGATGCGGCCGCGCCCCAGGGACGTGCCCACGGCCTGGCCACCTCAGGGCTCCTGGGCTCCGATGTGGCCGAAGCTCTGCCGGTGGTCAACGGGGCCATCGGGGTCCCAGCGGCCTCAGGCCTGGGCCTTACGCCCGAAGTCGCCCCGCGCCCCAACGGCGCGCCCTAGCCGTCCGCGCCCGCCTCGCTCGGACACGGCTCCTCGACCGGTGAGGCTCGCCGGTAGCCTCCGGCCCAGAAACCGAGCGAAGAGGCGCGAACAGGAGCGGGAATGGCAACGCCGAGTGGCGAGGTGCTTGAGATCAAGTCGGGGAAGCTCTAGATGGAGCTGCTCGTGATCCGTCACGCCCGTCCCGTGCGCGACGAGGCTCCCGAGGGCGGATCGGCTGATCCGGGATTGGCCGAGATCGGCCATCGTCAGGCGCAAGCCACCGCCGCACACCTCGAGCAGGAGGGCATCGACCACATCGTGTCCTCCAGCATGAAGCGGGCCGTGCAGACCGCTGAGCCGCTCGCCGACCGCCTCGGACTCGGCGTCGAGATGCTTGACGACCTCCGCGAGTCCGACCACCGGTCACAGGTCTACGTGCCGTCCGAGGAATGGAGCCGCGACGACCCCGCGGTCGCCCACTACTACGACGAGGACCGAGACCTCAGCGACACCATCTTCTCGGACGGGTACGAGGAGTTCCGTGACCGTGTCGGGCGCGGCTTCGAGCATGTGATCCGCACCAACCGGTCCCGAACAGTGGCCGTCTTCTGCCACGGCATGGTCACCGGGGTGTACCTGCAGATCCTCCTGGGCATCGACGACCCCCTGTCGCTGCTGGTCGACTACTGCGGGATCACCCGGGTGGCGGCGTCCGGTTCGGGCGTGCGCACGGTGCGCTCCGTGAACGAGACCCACCATGTGCGCCACCTGCTGGAGCGCTGAGACGTTGGCTTCGGTGGCTTCCGGGCGCGCCGACACCAACATCGAGCCCGCCATTGCATCGAGCCCGCCATGAGGGAGCGCTGAGAGGACGTGTTCACCCTGGTGGTGATGGCCGCGGGCATCGGCCGCCGCTTCGGCGGCGACAAGCAACTGGTCGGGGTGGGACCCAACGGCGAGGCATTCCTCGACTACGCCATAGACGCGGCGGTCCGCGCGGGTGCCTCGAAGGTCGTGCTGGTGGTGCGCTCCGGGATCGAGGCGACCCTGCGAGCCCATGTCGACTCCCGCCACCGCGCTCGCCAGAACGCCGGCATCGAGTTCGCCTACGTCCGCCAGGACGAGCACGGCCCTCCCCGGGCCAAGCCGTGGGGAACGGCACAAGCGGTACTGGTGGCCGAGGGCGAGGTGCCCGGGCGCTTCGTGGTGTGCAACGCCGACGACTACTACGGTCCAGCGGCTTTACGCACCCTCGCCTCTGCGGTGGCGGAACTCGCCGATGACGAGGCCTGCCTGTGCGGCTACGGCCTCGGGCGCACGCTCTCAGCGACGGGCACGGTCAGCCGTGGCGTCTGCCGGGTGGTCGACGGTCGCCTCGTCGGCATCGTCGAGCACCACGGCGTGGCGCGGCGCGCCGATGGCACGATCACAGCTGCCGAACCCGCGGCAGAACTCAGCGACGAGACCGTCGTCTCCACCAACCTGTGGGGGTTCCCGCGGGCGGCGCTGGACTGGATCGGCGACAGCTTCGAGCGCTTCCTGGCGGGCCATCGCAACGACACCGACTCTGAGTGCCTGCTGCCGACGATCGTCGCGGAGCGCATGGCCACCGGAGAGACATCCGTCAAAGTGGTGTCCACCACCGAGCCGTGGATAGGGGTCACCAACCCCGATGACCTGGAGGCGGCCCGAGCCGCACTGGCCGGGCGGGCCGGTGTTGGCCCCGGGGGCGCCGTCTAGACCGATCACCCGAGAATTCACTGGCGATTCACTCGACAGCGGCTCGAATCCGCGACAGGATGTCCATCCCCAATCGGTCAACAACCAGGGAGAAGCGCATGACAGCCGTGACCCTGACCGTCAACGGCACCGAACGGAGCCTCGAAGTCGAGCCTCGCACCCTCTTGGTGCATGCGCTGCGCGACGACCTCGGGCTCACGGGCACGAACGTCGGCTGCGATTCCAGCAGTTGCGGAGCGTGCACGGTGCTGGTCGACGGCCAATCCGCCAAGTCCTGCACCATGTTCGCGGTACAAGCCGACGGTGCCGACATCACCACCATCGAGGGTGTCGCCGACGCCGACGGGACGCTGCACCCGATGCAGCAGGCCTTCCATGAGCACCACGCCCTGCAGTGCGGGTACTGCACTCCGGGCATGGTGATGGCCGCCATCTCGCTGGTGGAGGAGTACTCCGGCCTCGACGAGGACGGTGTGCGCCACGGTCTGGAGGGCAACCTCTGCCGCTGTACCGGCTACCAGAACATCGTCGACGCCGTGCTCGCCGCCGCGGGCTCGGGAGGTGACTGACATGACCATCACCGAAGACGCTCCCGCTGCCCATGTCGGCTCCCGCCGGCTCCGCAAGGAGGACCCGGCGCTGCTCACCGGCGAGGCCAAGTTCATCGACGACCTCGCCCTGGTTGGTGCGATCTGGGTGGGCGTGGTTCGCTCCACCGAGGCCCACGCCAACATCGTCGGCATCGACGGCTCGGCCGCGCTCGAGATCGACGGCGTCAACGAGGTGCTCTCCGGCGACGACCTGGCCCCGCTGTGGGGCGAGGGCGCCTTGCCGTGCGCCTGGCCAGTCACACCGGACATGAAGAACCCGACGCACCTGCCGGTTGCCCGAGGCACGGCCAAGTACGTGGGCGACGCCGTGGCGGTGGTCCTGGCCGACTCCCGCTATGCCGCCGCCGACGGAGCGGCCGCGGTGATGGTCGACTATGAGCCGCTGCCCGCCGTCGTCGAGATAGAGGATGCGGTGGCCGACGGCGCGCCGCTGGTCCATGGCGACCTCGAGAACAACGAGTGCTACACGTGGGGGCTCTGGGGCGACAACGCCGCCGCGGTGGACGCCGCCTTCGCGGAGGCCGCCCACGTGGTGAGCGAGCGCTACCTGCAGCAGCGGCTCATCCCCGCGCCGATGGAGCCCCGGGGCTGCGCGGCGGTGCCGTCGCCGGCCGGGGGCGACCTCACGCTGTACTCGGCCACCCAGATCCCGCACATCCTCAAGGTGATGACCGCGGTCGTCCTCGGCATCGGTGAGAACAAGCTGCGGGTGGTGGCCCCGTCGGTGGGCGGCGGCTTCGGCTGCAAGCTCAACGTCTACGCCGAGGAGATCCTGTGCAGCGCCCTGGCGATGCAGAGGGGAGTGCCGGTGCGCTGGACCGAGGGCCGCAGCGAGGGTGCGACCTCGACCATCCAGGGCCGGGGTCAGGTGCAGCACATCGAGCTGGCCGCCGATGCCGGCGGCAAGGTGCAGGCGGTGCGGGTCAAGCTGCTGGCCGACATGGGCGCCTACCTCCAGCTGGTCACGCCGGGCGTGCCGCTGCTGGGCGGGTTCCTGTACCACGGCTGCTACGACATCCCGAACTACCTGTTCGAGTGCACGGCGGTGTTCACCAACCGGACCCCGACCGACGCCTACCGGGGCGCGGGCCGTCCCGAGGCCACCTACGCCATCGAGCGGGCCATGGACTCGCTGGCGGTGTCGGTGGGGGTGTCGCCCGAGGAGATCAGGGCCCGCAACTTCATCGGCGCTGACGCCTTCCCGTACACGTCGTCGGCCGGCCTCGTCTTCGACAGCGGCGACTACCAGGCCGTGCTCGACAAGGCGATCGCGCTGGCCGGGCTGGAATCCCGCAGGGCCGATCAGGCCAGCCGGGTCGCCGAGGGGTCGTCCAAGCGGATCGGCATCGGCTTCTCCAGCTACGTGGAGATGTGCGGTCTGGCTCCCAGCCGGGTGCTGGCGTCGCTCGACTACGGCGCGGGCGGCTGGGAGTCGGCCACGGTGCGGATCTCGCCCACCTGCAAGGTGCAGGTGGTGACCGGCTCCACGCCCCACGGGCAGGGACACGAGACCTGCTGGTCGATGATCGTGGCCGACAAGCTCGGCGTCGATCCCGACGACGTGGAGGTGCTGCACTCCGACACCGCGGTCAGCCCCACCGGCCTGGACACCTACGGGTCCCGTTCGCTGGCGGTCGGCGGCACCGCGGTCTACATGGCCACCGAGAAGGTGATCGACAAGGCCCGGGCCATCGCGGCCCACCAGCTGGAGGCCAGCGAGGAGGACCTGGAGTTCTCCGGCGGCGTGTTCCGGGTGCGGGGCACGCCGGAGGCCGAGGTGCCGCTGGCGGGAGTCGCCTTCGCGGCGTTCACCGCCCACGACCTGCCCGATGGGATGGAGCCCAACCTGTCGGCCCACGTCACCTACGACCCGCCCAACTTCACGTTCCCCAACGGCACCCACATCGCGGTGGTGGAGGTGGACACCGACACCGGGAACGTGGACCTCATCGACTACGCGGCGGTGGACGACTGCGGTGTGCAGATCAACCCGCTGATCGTCGAGGGCCAGGTGCACGGAGGCATCCTGCAGGGCGCCGCCCAGGCGCTGTACGAGGACGCCGTCTACAACTCCGACGGCCAGCTGGTGTCGACCAACCTGGCCGACTACCTGGTGCCGTCGGCTGCGGAGGCGCCCCGCTTCCGGCTCGACAGCCACGCCACGCCCAGCCCCACCAACCCGATGGGAGTCAAGGGCGTGGGCGAGGCCGGGACCATTGCGGCCGCCCCTGCGGTGATCAACGCCGTGGTGGACGCACTGCGCGATCTGGGCGTGACCGATGTGGACATGCCCGCATCGCCCCAGACCGTCTGGAAAGCCATCGCCGATGCCCAAGGAGGTGCGTCGTGATTCCCGCTGCTTTCGACTACGAGGTGGCCGAATCGGCCGACCACGCGATTGCGCTGCTGGCCGAGCACGGCGACGACGCCAAGCTGCTGGCCGGGGGCCACAGCCTGATCCCGATGATGCGGTACCGGCTGGCCACGCCCAGCGTGCTGATCGACGTGGGCCGTCTCGACGGCCTGCGCTACATCCGCACCGGCAACCGCACGGTGTCCATCGGGGCGCTGACCCGCCACAGCGACCTGGAGCACTCGGCCGAGCTGGCCGAGGCCTGCGGAATGCTGGCATCGGTGGCCGCCCTGGTGGGCGACCCGGCGGTGCGCCACCGGGGGACGCTGGGCGGGACGCTCGCCCACGCCGATCCGGCGTCGGACCTGCCCGCGGCGGTGCTGGCGCTGGGCGGCACCATTGTGGCCCAGGGTCCGGGCGGGTCGCGTGAGATCGCGGCCAGCGACTTCTTCACCGGGTACTTCGAGTCGGTCCTGGCTGCCGACGAGATGATCACCGAGGTGCGGGTGCCGGCCGGCAGTGGCGGCTGGAACTACCAGAAGTTCAACCGGCGGGCCCAGGACTGGGCCATCGTCGGGGTGGCCGTCGCTGATGGCGGCGCCGGTGTGAGCCTGGTCAACATGGGCTCGACCCCCGTCCGGGCCTCCGGGGTGGAGGCCGCGGTGGCCGGCGGCGCCTCAGCCGCTGAGGCGGCCGCGGTGGCCGCCGACGGGCTGGAGCCCCCCGACGACCTCAACGCCGATGCCGAGTACCGCAGCCACCTGGCCAGGGTCCTCACCGAACGGGCCCTCAACGCCGCAGGCGTCGCCTAGCTGCTGACCGGATTTCGGCCTTTGGCGGCCGGGCCTCCGGCCGTCCGCGTCTTCGGCGCGCCCACTGGCACCGACGCCGTTGGCCCACCCTGCTGACATGTTCGGGTCTGCGGTGGCACGATGGGGCGAACTGGCGAGGCGCGGGCAACACTGGGTTGCATGTCTCGACTTCCTTCCGCCGTGACCCGTACTTCCGTGTCGGGGATGGTCTCTACCATCGATCATCTGGCCACCGGCGTGGGCGTGGACCTGTTGCGGCGGGGCGGATCGGCCGCGGACGCTGCGGTGGGGGCCAATGCCGTGCTCGCGGTGACATCGCCCCACATGTGCGGACCCGGCGGTGACGTGTGGGCGCTGGTGCACGACGGGGGCGACGGCCCTCCGGTCGCGCTCGACGCCAGCGGTTTCGCCGGGTCGGGCGCCGACCCGGACCGGCTGCGTGAACAGGGTTGCGACGAGATGCCGCTGCACGGTGACGTGGCCTCCGTTCCAGTGCCCGGCGCGGTGGACGGCTGGCTGGCCCTGCACGCCCGTTACGGGCGGCTGCCGCTGGCCGATGTGCTGGCTGAGGCCATACGGATCGCCGACGACGGGTTCGCGGCTTCGCCGCTGCTGGCCGAGCGGGCCGGCGAGGTGGCCGGCGTGGAGGGCAACACCGACATCGCGGGCGGGCTGCGGGCCGGGGATGCGGTACGTCGGCCGGGCTCGGCCCTAGCGCTCAGGGCCGTCATCGAGCACGGCCGCGACGGGTTCTACGGTGGCGAGTTCGGCGAGGGCCTAGTTTCGCTCGGTGCGGGCGAGTACAGCGAGGCCGACCTGTCCCGTCCGGTCGCCCGCTGGGTGGAGCCGGTACGGGCTGAGGCGTTCGGTCATGTGCTGTGGACGGTGCCGCCCACGTCGCAGGGCTACCTGACTCTGGCCGGGGCATGGATCGCCGATGGCCTCGACTTGGGGGACGCAGACGACGACCGGTGGGCCCATCTCCTGATCGAGGCCGCATCGCAGGCCGCCCACGACAGGGTGCGGGTGCTGTTCGAGGGTGCCGACGGCCAGGCGCTAGTCGATCCCGGCCGGCTCGGTCCCCGGCGCGATGCCATCGACCCCGACCGGGCCGGCAACGTGGTCGCTCCGGCCGCGGCGGGCGACACCACCTACCTGTGCGCGGTGGACGGCGACGGCATGGGAGTGTCGCTGATCAACTCCAACGCCAACGGCTTCGGCGCCCTGCTGGTGGCCGGAGACACCGGGATCTTCCTGCACGACCGGGGCCTCGGCTTCAACCTGGTTCCCGGCCACCCCGCCGAGTACGGGCCGGGCCGCCGCCCGCCCCACACCCTGTCGCCCGCGCTGGTCACCAACCCGGACGGCTCACTGCGCCAGGTGATCGGCACGATGGGAGGCGACTCCCAGCCCCAGATCCTGCTGCAACTCTTGGCCCGCACTCTGCGACTGGGCCAGTCGCCGGGCGCGGCAATCCGAGCGCCTCGATGGGTGCTCGCCCCTGACGACCAGGACGCCGGCTTCGCCACCTGGCGTCCCGGCCACGGTCGCAGGGTGCTCATCGAGGACGCCGCCACCGGCTGGCACGAGTCCCTGGCCACCCGCGGCCACAACACCGAGCTACGCGACAAGTCTCCCCACAGCTACGGTCACGCCCACCTGATCGAGGTCACCGACCAGGGCACCCTCGCCGGCGCCGCCGACCCCAGAGCAGCAATTGGTGTAGCCGCCGGCCTCTAGCCACAGACACCGGAGCGCCGGGTTAGGGTGGCCAGCGTCAGGGGCTTGACCAGGGGGGAGGTGCGAGCGGTGTTCGAGCGGTTCACCGATAGGGCCCGCCGTGTCGTGGTCCTGTCCCAGGAGGAGGCGCGCCTCCTCAACCACAACTACATCGGCACCGAGCACATCCTCCTGGGGCTCATCCAAGAGCGCGACGGGGTGGCGGCCAAGGCGCTGCAGTCCCTCGACATCGGGCTCGAGTCGGTGAGGGCTCAGGTGGAGGAGATCATCGGCCAGGGCGGTAACCCGCCCAGCGGCCATATTCCCTTCACCCCCCGGGCCAAGAAGGTCCTGGAGCTGAGTCTGCGCGAAGCGCTGCAACTCAGCCACAACTACATCGGTACTGAGCACATCCTGCTGGGCCTGCTACGCGAGGGCGAGGGCGTCGCCGCGCAGGTACTGGTAAGGCTGGGCGCGGACATGGCCCGCGTGCGCGAGCAGGTCGTGCATCTGCTGGCGGCCTACGGCGAGGAGTCCTCGTCGCCGTCGGACCCCGAGTCGGAACGAAGCACCGGTGAGTCTTCGGAGAGCCGGTCGCGTCTCAACATCTCCAGCGGGGGGCCGATGGAGGCGACCGTCGGATACTCCCGGGCGGTTCGGGTGGGAAACCACGTGGCCGTAGCCGGCACGACCACCCTGCGACCGGACGGGATCGACCATCCCGGCGACTGCTATCTGCAGACCCGGGCGGTGCTGAGGCTGATAGAGGACGCGCTGCAGCGAGCAGGAGCGGCCCTCAGCGATGTGGTGCGGACCCGGGCGTTTCTGACCGACATGTCGACGGCCGAGGACTACGGGCGGGCCCACGGCGAGATGTTCAGCGACATCCGTCCCGCGGCCACGCTGGTCGAGGTCTCGGCGCTCGTGCATCCCGACCTCGTAGTCGAGATCGAGGTCGACGCCATCGTCTCCGGCGGCTGACGATCGGGCGGGGCGCGGCCGGGAGGCTCCGGGAGTGACGGTCCGGGCGCCAGTAGGGTTTGCGCGATGCGGGGCGTGATCTCGGCAGCGGGTTACGTGCCTCACCACCGACTCGACCGGTCCGAGATCGACGCATTCTTCGGCTCGGGTGGCGGCAAGGGCACGCGGGCAGTGGCGTCCTACGACGAGGACACCACCACAATGGGCCAGGCCGCCGCCGATCTGGCCCTGCGGCCGGCCGGTGCCAGGCCCGAGGCGCTCTGGTTCGCGACCTCGGCGCCGGCCTATCTGGAGAAGACCAACGCGGCTGCCATCCACGCCGCGCTGCGGCTCGATCCGACGGTGGACGCACTCGACTTCGGTGGCGCAGTCCGTTCCGGAATAGGTGCTTTGCGCACCGCGCTGACGGGGAGCGGCTCCAAGCTGGTGGTTGCCGCCGACACCCGCGACGGGCTGCCCACCGGCGCAGACGAGGCCGCTGCCGGAGACGGTGCCTCCGCCGTGCTGGTCGGCGACGACGATGCTGGCGGACCGGTGCTGGCCGAGTACCTCGGCGGAGCGGCCCGAACGCTCGAGGTCACTGAACGCTGGCGCACGCCGCAGAGCACCCGTTCGCGCACGTGGGAGGAGCGCTTCGGCGCCCATGTCCTCGGGCCGGTGGCGGCTGACGCCTGGCGGGATGCACTGGCTCACAGCGGGCTGGGCGAGGATGCCGGCATCGATCGTCTGGTCGTCACCGGCCTCAACCGGCGAGCCGTTGCTGTGGCCGTCAAAGCCATCGGCGCCAACGCCGGCGTCCTCGTCGACTCCCTCATCGACACGGTGGGCAACACGGCCACCGCCCACCCGCTGCTGCTGCTGTGCGCGGCGCTGGAGCAGGCCGGCGGTGGCGAGACCGTCGCCGTGGTGGCGCTGGCCGACGGAGCGGAGGTCATCATCCTGCGGGCCACCGAGGCCATCAGCGAGCACCGTCCGGTGGCACCGGTAGCCGCCCAAGTCGCGTCGGGTCGGCCCCTCGGCTACGGCCGCTTCCTGGCCTGGCGAAACATGGTGGACGTCGAGCCGCCCAACCGTCCCTCCCCGAATCGCCCCTCGTCTTCAGCCGCTCAGCGCCGGACCGGCTGGAAGTACGGGTTCGCCGGGTCCCGGGATCGCTCGAGCCAGATGGTGCATCTGCCCCCGGCTCGGGTGTCCGAGAAGGGTGGCGCCGCCGACGACATGGACGCCGCGCCCATGGCTCACGTCACCGGTACCGTCGCCAGCTTCACCGTCGACCGGCTCGCCTACTCGCCCAGCCCGCCCACCGTGTTCGCGGTCGTCGACTTCGACGGAGGAGGCCGGGCGGCCCTGGAGCTCACCGACATCGCCGCCGACGAAGTTCATGTGGGCATGCGGGTCGTGCCGACGTTCAGGCGGCTCTACACCGCCGATGAAATCCACAACTACTTCTGGAAGGTTCGTCCGGCGCGCACGGACCCGAGCGCCGAGGCGACGCCATGAGCTCTCGGGGGATCCGTGACCGGGTGGCCGTCATCGGCATGGGCTGCACCCCCTTCGCCGAGCACTGGGACCTCTCCCTGGACGACCTGATCGTCGACGCGGCCCACGCCGCCTACCGCTCAGCCGGAATCGCGCAGGACGACGTCGACGCCTTCTGGTTCGGCACGTCCCAGTCGGCCGCCTCCGGTCTGGCGCTCGCCGGGCCGCTCAAGATTCACGGCAAGCCGGTGACCCGGGTCGAGAACTACTGCGCCACGGGATCCGAGGCGCTGCGCCAGGCCTGCTACGCGGTGGCCTCCGGCGCTTACGACACCGCCATGGCTCTCGGCGCCGAGAAGGTCAAGGACGGCGGCTACCAGGGCCTCAACGCCTTCCCCATACCCACCGACGGCACCCAGCGCACCGTCGGTGCCGCGGCCATGTTCAGCCTGATGCTGCCCGCCTACGCGGCCCGCTACGGCGTGGACCCCGATCAATTGCGCTACGCCGCGGCTCGCATCGCCTCCAAGAACCACCACAACGGTGCCCGCAACCCGAGGGCCCAGTTCCGCCGGGAGATCACCGCCGAGCAGATCTGCGCGATGCCGGCGGTGGCCGGCCAGCTGTCGGTGTTCGACTGCGCGGGCGTGGCCGACGGTGCCGCGGCCGCCGTCGTCTGCGGGGCCGAGGACGCCCACCGCTGGTGCGCTGATCCTCTGTACGTCAAGGGGCTGTCGGTCGTGACCGGGACCGGCGCCGGGTCACTCAACCCCGACTACGACTACACCACCATGCCCGAGTGCGCGCAGGCTGCTGCCGACGCCTACGCCCAGGCCGGCGTGACCGACCCCCGGTCGCAGCTGGCGCTGGCCGAGGTGCACGACTGCTTCACCCCCACCGAGCTGGTGCTCATGGAGGACCTGGGGTTCTCGCCGCGGGGCACGGCATGGCGCGACGTGCTCGACGGCGCGTTCGACCTGAGCGGAGAGCTGCCCGTCAACACCGACGGCGGGCTCAAGTCCTTCGGCCACCCGGTCGGCGCCAGCGGATTGAGGATGCTCTACGAGGTGTGGCTGCAACTGCGGGGAGAGGCCCCGGCGGAGCGCCGCATCCCCGACACCGGCCGCACCCTTGGCCTCACCCACAATCTGGGCGGCTACCCCGGCGAGATTGTGAGCTTCGTCGGGATCTTCGGCACCGAGTCCACAACAGCGAGCACGGATTGATCGGCAGCCCGTCGCGGCGCAGCGTGGTCATTCCCGCTCTTGTTCGCTTCGCTCACAGGCCGCTCGGGCCACGGCCTCGCGCCGTATGGGCCGTGTCGTACTATCAATTCGCTCGGCCTCTAAGGAGCTGACATGCCTGCCAGACCACTCACCGGCATCCGGGTCATCGACCTCGCCGTCGACAGGGGCGAGCTCTGCGGCCGGCTCCTCAGCGACCTCGGTGCCGAGGTCATCAAGATCGAGCCGCCCGAGGGTTCGCCCAGCCGCAGTCTCCCGCCGCTGGACCCGCTCACCCCGGAGCACTCGCTGTTCTTCACCATGCGCAACTGTGGCAAGCGCAGCGTCGTGATCGACCCCGGCAACGCCGCCAGCATGTCGACCCTCGAGACCCTGCTCACCTCCGCCGATGTGCTCGTCGGCTCGGCCGAGCCCGGCGCGGCCGCCGCCGTGGACGCCCCGGAGCTCGAGGCCGAGGCGATCGCGGCCCGTCACCCGCATCTGGTGGTGGCGTCCATCACCTCCTACGGCCGCACCGGCCCCTACGCGGGCCGCGACGTTCCCGGATCGGTGATCGACGCCACTTCGGGCATGTGCTGGAAGGCCGGCCTGCCCGAGCGCGAGCCGCTCATGCCGCCGGGCAACATCTCGGGCGATGTGGCCGGCCTGACGGCAGCCTTCGCAATCGTCTGCGCCCTGATCCAGCGTCTCGGGCACGGCGCCGGCCAACTCATCGACCTGTCGGCCAACGAGGCCACGGCCCAGATAACCGACTGGTCGCTGCCCAACTCGTCCAAGAGCATGGTTGCGGGCATCGAGCCGGTGGAGACCAGGGCCGGGCCCGGTCCGGTGTACACGATCCTCGCCGCGGCCGACGGCTTCGTGCGGCTGGTGGTGCTCAGCCCCCGCCAGTGGCAGGCCATCAGGGCCTGGCTGGGCGAGCCCGACTACCTGCAGGACCCCGAGTACGACGGTTTCATCGCCCGGTTCATGATCGCCGACGCCGTGCTCAACCCGCTGTACGAGGAGCTGTTCTCCACCATGACCATGGAGGAGGTGTCCGAGGAGGCCCAGCGTCGCGGCATCGTGGCCACCCCCATCCTCAAGCCCGGCGACGTGGTCACCAACGGCCATTTCGAGGCCCGCAAGGCGTTCGACCGGGTGCCGCTGTCCACCGGCGGGACGATGAGCCTGCCGTCGGGGTGGATGGAGATCGACGGCGAGCGGGTCGGTCCTACCGGGCGCCCGCCGCACCTGGGCGAGCACACCGGAGAAGTTCTGACCGCCCTGGACGCCGACGTGTCGGCGGAGCCGGGCGGGTCGGTCGCCTGGCCGCCGGTGCCGGAGTCGGCGCCGGAACCCGCCCTGCCGCTGGCCGGGATCCGGGTCGCCGACTTCGGACATGGCGGGGTCGGGGTGGAGATCAGCAGGATGCTGGCCGAGTACGGCGCCGACGTGATCAAGATCGAGAGCCGCACCTACCCGGACTTCATCAGGGTGGTGCTCGGCGGGGAGATGTCGCCCTCGTTCGCCTCGTCGTCGCGGTCGAAGCGGAGCCTGGGCGTCGACGCCAAGTCCGGCGAGGGCCGCCGGTTGCTGCTCGACCTTGTCGCCGGCGCCGGGGGCTCCCCCGGCTGTGACGTGGCGATCGAGAACGGCTCGACCGGCGTGATGGACCAGCTCGGACTGGGATACCGGGATCTCTCGGCGGCGAACCCGGATGTGGTGATGGTCTCGAGCCAGCTCATGGGATCCTCGGGACCGTGGTCCAACTGGAAGGGCTACGGACCCAACACCCAGGTGACCGGAGGCATGACCCACCTGTGGGACTATCCCGACGTCGACCGGCCGTCGGGATCGCAGTCGATCTTCCCCGATCACTTCGCAGGACGCATGGGGGCGCTGGCCGCGGTCGCTGGGGTGCTGGGCCGGCGGAGGGGCGTGATGGCGCGCGGCTGCCACGCCGAGGTTTGCCAGGTCGAGCAGACGGTTGGAGTAATGGGCGACCTGCTGGCCCGGGAGTCGCTGCAGGCGGGCTCGGTGCAGCCTCAGGGCAACCGGCGCGACCGGGGCTCGCCCTGGGGCTTCTTCCCCTGCAAGGGTGACGACCAGTGGGTGGCCGTCTGCTGCCGCGACGACGCCGAATGGGCCGCGCTGTCTGCTCGCATCGGTGTCGACGATCCGGCGCTGGCCACGCTCGACGCCCGCCGCGAGCGAGAGGACGAGGTGGAGGAGGCCGTGTCGGCCTGGACCCGGACCCTGTCCAAGCACGCCGTCACCGAGGCCTGCCTGGCCGCCGGCGTGCCCGCCGGACCGATGCTGACCTCCGGCGAGCAGCTTCAGGACCCGCACCTGGCGGCTCGGGGCTACCTGGTGGAGCTGGACCAGCCGCCCATCGGCGTCATGACCTTCGAGGGCCCGGCCTTCACCGCCACCGGCATGGCCGACGCCGACATCCGCCCCGCCCCAGGCCTCGGCGAGCACACCCGCCAAATCGCCGCCGAACTGGGCCTAGACGACACCGCTATCGACGCCCTAATCACCCGCGGCATCCTCGAGACCGGCATTCCATCCTCCGAGTCCTGACCCGAGGGGTCAGCCGGCTTCGCTGTGGGTGACGGGCTCCTCGCCCATCCATTCGCGCAGGGTGTTCTTGAGCTTGGTCTGCTGGATGAACAGGTCGTGCTCCACGTCGGCGGTGCCTGAGGGCTGGGGCGCCTTGAAGTAGAAGCTCAGCCACTCCTGCACGCCGGAGTTGCCGGCCCGGGCGGCCAGGTCCATGAACAGGGCCAGGTCGAGCACGATGGGCGCGGCCAGGATCGAGTCACGGCACAGGAAGTCGACCTTGATCTGCATCGGGTAGCCGAGCCAGCCGAAGATGTCGATGTTGTCCCAGCCCTCCTTGTTGTCGCCCCGGGGCGGGTAGTAGTTGATCCGCACCACGTGGTGGATCTCGTCGTAGAGATCGGGGTACAGCTCGGGCTGCAGGATGGTGCCCAGCACGCCCAGCTTCGAGACCTCCTTGGTCTTGAAGTTCTCTGGGGCGTCGAGCACCTCCCCGTCGCGGTTGCCGAGGATGTTGGTGGAGTACCAGCCGTTCAGGCCCAGCATCCGGGCCTTGAGGCCGGGCGCGATCAGCGTCTTCATCAGGGTCTGGCCGGTCTTGAAGTCCTTGCCCGCAACCGGGACGCCCCGCAGGCGCGACAGCTCCTCCATGCACGGCAGGTCCACGGTGAGGTTGGGGGCCCCGTTGGCGAAGGGCACGTCGCTCTGAAGCGCCGCGTAGGCGTAGATCTGGCTGGGGGCGATGGCGTCGTCGTCGGCCTTCAGCCCGGCCTCGAAGGACTCGATCGACTGGTGCACAGCCGTGGGCTCCGAGAACGCCTCGGTCGAGCCGCACCAGACCATCACCAGCCGGTCGCAGTCGTGGGCGCTGCGGAAGTTCTCGATGTCGTCCATCAGGGTCTGGGCCTGGTCCCACTTGGACGCGGACGGCTTCACCCGGACACCGTCGAGGCGGCTCACCCAGCGCTGGTCGAACACCGCGTCCATGGCGACCACGCCCTCGAGCTCGGCCGAGATCGTGCCGAGTTCGCGCTCCTCCAGCACGCCGCAGGCGCGCGCCGCCTCCAGCACGTTGGCCGACAGGGGATCCCAGCCGCCGAAGACAAGGTCGTCCAGCCCGGCGAGCGGCACGAACTCCCTGATGGGGGGGTTGCGGTTCTCGGTCTTGGTGCCGAGACGAATGTGGGCCATCTGGCTGATCGAACCGATCGGCGGGCTCAGCCCCCGGCGGGCTGCGATCACGCCGGCGACGAACGTGGAGGCCACCGCGCCCATGCCCGGGGTGAGAACACCCAGCGAGCCCTTCGCGGGAGCGATCTGGCGGGCGGTGGCCGGCTTGGGAGACCCGCTCGGGGCGCCTTCTTGGGTCGGGACATCAACAGTCATGAGCAATAGATTAAACAGCCTTGAGCATATTGGACTAATAGTGAAGTATTACTTAAGTATTATGTGGACGTGATCACTTCGCTGCCCGATCTATCGATCAGACAACTCGAATACCTGGTGGCTGTGGCCGACTCGGACACCTTCGCGCTGGCTGCCGAGCATGTCGGTGTGAGCCCGTCGGCCCTGTCGCAGGGACTGGCCGAGCTCGAGCGCCGTGTCGGCGTTCCGCTGTTCGACAGGGAGGGCCGGCGCCGGGTGCTGCGAGCGGACACGAGACCAGTGCTCGAACACGCCCGCCAGGTCGTTGCGCTGACCGCCGATCTAACCGACTGGGCGCAGCGGATCCGCTCGGGGGACCACGGCCAATTGCGGCTCGGCATGATCGACGCTTCCGCGGTGCAGCACCACGGCGAGGCGCTGCGTCGCTTCCGCACCGAGCACCCGGACCTGCGCATCCACCTGCGGGTCGGGCCCTCCGGCGGGCTGCTGCGGGAACTGGTGGGCGGCGCGCTCGATCTGGCTGTGTGCGTCGAGCCCCCCGAGCCGGTCAGGGGCGTGCACACCGAGCCTCTGCTGAGCGAGGACCTCGCCGTCTACGCACCCGACGGGCGACGCCGGCCGGGCCCCAGCGCCGGATGGGGTCCGTGGGTGCTGTTTCCCCGGGGCGCCCACACCCGCGCCGTAGCCGAGGCGGCTCTGCGCCGCAGGGGGGCGCCGCTGGATGTCGTGGCCGAGTCCCACCAGCCTGAGGTGCTGTGCGAGATGGTGAGGCTCGGCCTGGGATGGTCGGTGCTTCCCGTGGCCCAGGCCGAGTGGGGGGACCAACCGTTGACCGGCTGCGAAGTCCTGGCCCGCCGCCGCGTCGTCGCCGCCCGGCGCGAGGGCGCGGCCCCCCACCCCGCCGGCCTGCTGCTCGTGCAGGCGCTGCGCTCGCCGTCCAACGTCAGCTCTTGACGCTGTTGACATCCTCTGAGGCCGGTAGGTTGGCGCCGTCGCAGCCCAGCCACGAGAGGGGACCCGAATGAGCAACGCAGAGGCGGCCTACGCAGTCCTGAAGCCCACCGAGGGGGACGAGCGCGGGCACGGAGACTGGTTCGAGATCACCCAGGAGCAGATAAGCGCCTTCGCCGACTGCACCGTCGACCACCAGTTCATCCACATCGACGAGGAGCGGGCCAAGGCCGAGACGCCCTTCGGCGGCACCATCGCCCACGGCTTCCTGACCCTGTCGATGCTCACCCATCTGATGCAGTCGGTTCCGGTGAACACTCCAAGGCTTGAGGGAGCGGTCATGGGCATCAACTACGGCCTCGACCGGGTGCGCTTCATCAGCCCCGTCAACCGGGGCAGGCGGGTGCGGGCTCACGCCGTAGTCAAGTCGGTGGAGCTCAAGACGGCATCGGTGCAGACGGTGACCACGATCACCGTCGAGATCGAGGACGGGCCCAGACCGGCGTTGGTGGCCGACTGGGTTACGAGAACGGTGTTCGACTCGTGAGCATCCCCAGCACCGGAGGGTCGCACGGGGCGGGGGAGGATCGATGAACACCTTTCCGGTGCGGGTCGGCAGCTGCCTGTTCACCATGGTCGACCCCGAACGCGGCCACGAGGTGGCCTACAACCGTTGGTACGAGCGCGACCACTTCTACGCCGGATGCCTGGTCGGTCCCTGGCTCTTCGCGGGTCGGCGCTGGGTGGCCCCCCGCGACCTCAAGGACCTGCGGTTCCCCCAGGACTCGCCGCTGGCGGTGCCGGTCGACGCGGGTTCCTACCTGGCCATCTACTGGGTCCACGAGGGCCGTCACCGCGAGCATTTCGCGTGGGCCATCGACCAGGTCGTGGACCTCTACAAGGACGGGCGGGGGTTCGACAACCGGATCCACGCCCACACCGTGCTGATGCACAAGCCGTGGTCGCACTACCGCGACGACGATCCCGTGCCCATCGAACTGGCCCTCGACCACCCCTACCAGGGGCTGGCCGTGGTGGCCCTGGACTCTGCCGAGGGCGCCGACGTCGACGGGCTCAACGCCCACCTGCGCGAAGAGGCGCTGCCAGCCCTGATGGACGGCTCGGCGATCGCCTCGATGGTTTCGTGGCGCTACATCGATCCGGCCGGCGGCGAGACCGAGCGCGCACCCATGGACCTCGGCACTCCGGCCGGTCCGGCCGAGCGCCAGGTGCAGATGTTCTTCCTCGACGGCGACCCGGCCCAGAGTTGGGACCGGTTCCGGGCGTACGCGGCCGCACTGGCCGATGCCGGCGCCGGCAACGTCGTGTTCGCGGCGCCTTTCCTGCCCACGATCGTCGGGACCGACACCTACACCGATCAACTCTGGTGAGCCGAAGGAGACTCAGCCCATGATCCTTGAAGGACGAACCGTGCTGGTGGTGGGCGTCGGCCCCGGCCTGGGCGCGAGCTGCGCTCGGCTGGCTCTGCGCGATGGGGCCAACGTTGCGGTGATGGCCCGCAACGCCGA
>LXNI01000418.1_pt1 | contig 50112 bp, 44 predicted proteins | sample 809091 | NCBI WGS metagenome assembly LXNI01 (sample SAMN04870527, study PRJNA318959) | sponge metagenome | biome: 01000161; feature: marine sponge reef; material: water | host: Sarcotragus foetidus | place: Greece: Milos, Mediterranean Sea | collected 2013-05-29 | depth 5-7 m
TACGAGGCCAGCCGCGACGTGATGCGCTCCCGCGAGGCCGACTTCCACGAGGAGTACACGCTGCCCAGCCAGTGGGATTTCTACCAGCCGTCGCGCCGCGCGCACGGCTCCTACTGGTTCTACTGGACGAGCGAGGACGAGTACCACTGGAAGCGCTTCTTCAACAAGTGGATGCACTTCCTCAACGACTACAAGAACGCCGGCGGACGCGTCACAACGGGATCCGACTCCGGCTTCATCTACAAGCTCTACGGCTTCGACTACATCCGTGAGCTCGAGCTGCTCCGCGAGGCCGGCTTCCACCCCGTCGAGGTGATTCGCTCCGCGACGCTGTTCGGCGCCGAGGAGCTCCACGATCCCAAGGGCACCGACATCGACTTCGGCATCCTGCGCGCCGGCCTCAAGGCCGACATGGTGGTGGTCGACGAGAATCCGCTCCAGAACCTCAAGGTCCTCTACGGCAACGGCGCCGTGAAGCTCAACGACGAGACCGGCGAGACCGAGCGCGTCGGCGGCATCAAGTACACGATCAAGGACGGCATCGTCTACGATGCGCAGCAGCTGCTGGCCGACGTGCGCGAGATGGTCCGCAAGGCGAAGGAGGAGCGGGCGGTCTCCGACTGAGGGAGCTGACCGCCCCGGATAGCTGAGCGTCTCAGGACTCGCGGTTTGAGATGAAGGGCGGCCAGGGTGGTCCGGCCGGGCGGATCATCCTGGCCGACAACCTCCCCGTTCTGCGGGCGATGGAGGGGGGGAGCGTCCAGCTCATCTACATCGACCCGCCTTTCAATACCGGGCGGGCGCAGGAGCGAACGCGCATCCGGGTCGAGCGCGACGAGGCGGGAGACCGCACCGGCTTCCAGGGCGCGCGCTACCGCACCAAGGTTCTGGGTCGCAGCAGCTACGACGACCGCCACCCTGACTACCTGGCCTTTCTCCAGCCGCGGCTTCGAGAGGCGCACAGGGTGCTTGCGCCCACGGGGTCGCTCTTTTTTCACATCGACTACCGCGAAGCGCACTACTGCAAGATCCTGCTCGACGAGATCTTCGGGCGCGCGTCGTTCATGAACGAGATCATCTGGGCGTACGACTACGGGGCGCGTTCGAAGCGCAAGTGGCCGGCCAAGCACGACACGATCTTCTGGTACGCGAGGGATCCGGGCGCCTACACCTTCAACTTCGACGAGATGGACCGGATTCCGTACATGGCGCCGGGGCTGGTCGGCAAGGAGAAGGCCGCGCGGGGCAAGACGCCCACGGATGTCTGGTGGCACACGATTGTGAGCCCGACGGGCGGCGAGAAGACCGGCTACCCTACACAGAAGCCTTTGGGGGTGCTCGAACGTATCGTGAAGGTGCACTCGAACCCCGGGGACACCGTGCTTGATTTCTTTGCCGGGAGCGGGACGACAGGCGAGGCTGCCGCGCGGCATGGGAGGGACTACATTCTGGTCGATGCGAACCCGGAGGCGGCGCGGGTGATGGCGGCGCGGCTGGGGGGCTACGGGGTGGAGTGTGTGGGGTTTGGGAAGGCGGAAGACGATTCTGGCTGAGAGGGGCCACCATGAATGAGCAATACGAGGGCTTCCAGGATCCGACCGAATTGACCCGCTGGACAAGAGGGTTCCTTTACGCCTCGTTGGCCCTGCCGCTCTTCACGATATGGGTCGAAGTCAGCGACCTGTGGGGATACGGGAGTGAGGAACCGACGATGGGATTCGCGGCGAGCGTGATCCTGTTGGTTCTGGCGAGGATCGGGCTCATGCTCATCACAGCGATCTTCGTGCTCACCTGGGTTCAGCGCGCCAATCACAATGCCAGGTCTCTGGGCGCGGTCGACATGAAGTACACGCCGGGGTGGGCGGTGGGTTGGTATTTCGTGCCGATCGCGTGGTTCTGGAAGCCCTATCAGGCCATGAAGGAGATCTGGCGGGCAAGCGCAAACCCTGCCAATTGGCCCGGTGAGCCGGTATCCCCGCTCCTGCGCTGGTGGTGGGCCCTCTGGATCGTGCCATGGGGAGTGTCGACCCTGGATTGGACGGTTGGCCGCACCCTCGACGAGGCTGGTGCCGAGACGCTGGAAGCGGCTACAAGGCTCGTGAGCAACATCCGTGAGATTCCGTTGATCTTCGTGCTGCTGGCCATCATCGGCAGGGTGCACAGCATGCAGATGAAGCACGCCAGGCGGCAAGCGGCGGCAACCTGAGGAATCAACCCTCCGGGCGCAACTCCACCGCAGTTCCGTAGCACATCATCTCGGCGGCGCCGCGGCTGACTTCGGCCGACTGGAAGCGCACCGCCAGGATTCCGTTGGCGCCGAGCACCTCGGCGTCGGCCATCATCCTGTCCACCGCCTGCTCCCGGACCTCGGCCAGGAGCTTGGTGTATTCGGGAACCTCGCCGCCGGCCAGATTGCGAAGGCTGGCCATCAGGTCCAGGCCCAGGTGGCGGACCCGGACCGAGCTGCCCCTGACCATGCCCAGCGTGCGTGCCACCCGGTACCCCGCAACGTTTTCACTCGTGGCAATGATCATCGATGGACATTCCGGTAGGGGTCGGTGCCGTATTCCTTGTAGCGGTCCCAGATGACGTGGGCGAGCAGAACGAGGATGCCGATCGCGATGCCTCCGGTGGCGAGCTTCACCACAATGCCCGACGGAGACCTTACGAAGGACCACGCGCCGTAGGCCAGCCACGCGACCACCCCGGACGTTGTCAGAATCCAGCCGATCGGCATGGTGATCCGGGTTCTGATTCGTCCCCACACCGAAACGCCGCCGTGCGCGAGGGACAGATCCTGGAGGTTCTCCTTCATGGAGCGGAACAGGGCGACCTCGCGGCGGAGCTCGCTCGAGGTTTCCAGGACGCGTTCCACGGCCGCTCTCTCGGCGGGCGACACCTCGCCGTCGAGAAAGCGCATCAGGTCTTCCTGACTGACCCTGGCCGGAATGTTCTTGCTCATGGGCTGTTCCCCGTCTCGCGCAGCACCGTCGCCAACGCCCGCCGTGCGTGGAAGAGACGGCTCGCAACCGTTCCTTCCGGAATGTTCAATATCCTTGCAATCTCGCCGTAGCGAAATCCCTCGATCTCCTTCAGTACGATGATCTCGCGATGATCTTCACTCAGCTGCTCCAGCGCTTTCCAGAGTTGCTCTTTCGCCGCCTTCTTTTCCTGGATCCGCGCCGGGCTCTGCTCCGGATCGGAAGGTTTCATTTCGAGACGTTCGTCCAGCGCTTCGAGCCGGAAACGAACCTTGCGCTTCCGGAGCGCATCCCTGCACTGATTTCGGAGGATCTGGAAGAACCAGGGGCTGAACGACCGCTTCAGATCGAAGCTCCGCAGCGATCGCCACGTCTTGATGAACGCGTCCTGCAGGGCGTCCGTGGCATCGTCCCGGTTCCCCATCATTCCGAGGGCTACGCGCATCCCGGGACGCTCGTAGGCCCGTACTATGGGTTCGAAGAATCTGGCGTTGCCTGCCTGGCACTTTTTCAGGAGCTCGCGTTCCAGGTCAGGTAGCAAGCTGCCTCCCGGTTTGGGTGACACAGTCGGAGGAATTACGGGCAAGGCCGCCGAATCATTCTAACGGCTTTGTTTCGGCACACGGTCATGCCGAGTGTTTTGGGACATCGGCATGTTCGGATCGCACGCCTGGCCGACCACAGCGGGGCTGGCGGGCTCCGCGACCAAACCACACCTTTGGCGGGTGTTCGACAGACCCTCAACGACCCCAACGGACAGCCTGACCATGGAACCTGCCTGCAGCCGGCTTTGCCGCGCCATTCTTGCGACCGCGATCGTCTCCTCGCTTGCAGCCGTTGCCCCCGAACCAGCCGCCGCGCAGGATGTGGAGTACCCGGCCGGGTTCGACGAAGAGGCTACGTACTATCCCGAGGCGCTCGGCCCGCTGACGCGGCCCATTACGACGAAGTCGCCGCGCGCGCAGAAGTTCTTCGACCAGGGCGTCCAGATGATGTACGCGTTTACTCCGCTGCGCGCGGCGCGCTCCTTCCGCCAGGCGCAGCGGGACGACCCCGACTGCGCGATGTGCTTCTGGGGTGAAGCGTGGGCCTGGGGACCGTACCTGAACGGCGGGATGGGACCCGACGACGCGCCGCGAGCGCACGAGAACATCATGAAGGCGCAGAAGTTGGCCGGTGAGCACGCCAACGAGATCGAGCGCGCCCTGATCGAGGCGATGGCGGTCCGGTATGCGCCCGAGCACGACGCCGACATGCGCAAGCAGCTCGACTCGGCCTATGCGCGCGCCATGGCCGACGTGTACGAGCGGTTCCCCGACGACCTCGATGTCGGAACGCTGTACGGCGAGTCGCTGATGCTGCTCGAGCCCCGGCGCGGCCGCTGGGACATCGAGAAGCCCGCGGTGCAGAAGATCCACGGGATCCTGGAGGACGTTCTGGCGATGAGCATCGAGCATCCCGGCGCCTGCCATCTCTACGTCCACGCGACCGAGCCCACGATCAAGCCCGAGAAGGCCGAAGGATGCGCCGACCACCTCGGTGCGGCAATCCCGGGCGCAAGTCACATCCAGCACATGCCTTCGCACACGTACAACCGCATCGGGCGCTGGGGCGACGCCGTCAGGGGCAATCTCGCCGCCTGGCACTCCGATCTCCGCGCGGACGAGGACCTTGCGTGGGCCATCTACCCTTCCCACAACCTCCACATGCTGCTCTTCGCCGCGTCCATGGACGGCCAGGGCGCGATCGCGATCCAGGCCGCGAAGGACTACGGCAAGATCGTCCCGAGCGGGAATTTCTACGAGGGCATGACGCTTCTCCGGTTCGGCCGCTTCGACGAGATCCTGGCGCTCGAGGACCCGCCCGAGGGCGGCATCCAGCGCGGATTCTGGGACTTCGCGCGCGGGTACGCTTATCTGCGGCACGATGAGCCGGGGCGCGCTTCGATCTACCTGGAAAAGGTGCGCCGGGCGGCGGAAAAGACGCCCGCGAGCGAGACTTTCCGTGGCCATTCGGCGGCTGATCTGCTGGGCGTGGTCGCCGGGATCCTCGAGGGCGAGATCCTTCGCCTCGAGGGGGATGACGACGCCGCGGTCGAGGTGCTGGAGGCGGCAATCGAGGTCGAAGATGGGCTGCGTTACGACGAGCCCGAGCCGCTCAACTTTTCCGCACGGCACTGGTTGGGCGACCTGCTGCTGGAACTGGAGCGCCATGAGGATGCGGAGCACGTCTTCAAGGCCGCGCTCGAGGATCATCCCATGAACGGATGGTCTCTGTTCGGGCTGGAGGCGGCGCTGCGGGCACAGGGCCGCACGGCCGAGGCCGAAGAGGTGCACGGCCGGTTCGAGGAGGCCTGGGCGAGATCCGACACCTGGATTCGGGGTCCGATATTCGAATAGGCGCCAACCGGCCCGATCGCGGGCCTTCCAACCGGTGGGGCGGACAGCTGGAAGTCCGCGCTTAAGTATTTGCTTGGCAACCTCTTAGGTGCTTCGGTCCCGGAACCACGGAACGCTGGAACCCAGCTTGACGCGTGGGTATGCGTCAAGTAGCTTTGGTGTCCTAAACAATAATCATTCTTATTAGCGATAACGTACGGAGCCTTCAGCGGATGAACGATGCTGCAATCCTCTCGGTAGCCGGCCTTCGGGCCAAGGTTGCGGATGAGGATCTACATATTCTGAAGGGCGTGGATCTGACGATCCGGCCCGGCGAGATCCATGCCATCATGGGTCCGAACGGATCCGGCAAGAGCACGCTCGCCAAGGTGATCGCGGGCCATCCGGGCTACGAAGCCACCGGTGGGTCGGTGACCTTCGCGGGCGAGGACCTTCTCGACCTGGCGCCCGACGAGCGTTCGCAGGCCGGGGTCTTCATGGCCTTCCAATACCCGGTCGAGATCCCCGGCGTGTCGATCGCCAACTTCCTGCGCACTTCGCTGCAGGCGCGCCTGGAGGACGACGAGGAACTCGACCTCTTCGACTTCCAGGAGCTGCTGATGGACAGGATGGAGCTTCTGGACATGGACCCGTCCTTCGCGCAGCGGCCGGTCAACGACGGATTCAGCGGCGGCGAAAAGAAGCGCAACGAGATTCTGCAGATGTCGGTGTTGAAGCCGTCGCTGGCAGTCATGGACGAAACCGATTCGGGGCTGGACATCGACGCCCTCAAGATCGTGGCGCAAGGGGTGAACGTGCTCAAGCGTGAAAACCCCGACCTGTCGGTGCTGCTGATCACGCACTACCAGCGCATCCTGAACTACATCATCCCCGATGTGGTACATGTGATGATCAAGGGCCGCATCGTGGAGTCGGGCGGGCCGGAGGTAGCGATGGAGCTTGAGGCGCGGGGTTACGAGGAATACAGGAGAGCGCATGTCGCCTGACCGCAACGTGCGCTTTGGCCGCCGCAGCCGGGCGGGAGAGGCGAGGAGAAGCTGATGCCAAGCAACGAAGTCATACAAGGTCTCGGGCTGGATGACTACAAGTTCGGTTTCGTAACCGATTCCGAGCCGGTCTTCCGCACGCGGCCCGGTCTCGACGCCGATATCGTGCGGCAGATCTCTGGGCGCAAGGACGAGCCGGATTGGATGCTCAAGCGCCGCCTCAAGGCACTCGGGATCTACGATTCGAAGCCCATGCCGGAGTGGGGCGGCGATCTGTCCGAACTTGAGGAAACGCTGGAACAGACCTACTTCTACGTGAAGCCCCAGGAGCAGATGGAGCGATCCTGGGACGATGTGCCCGAGAACATCAAGGAGACCTTCGAGCGGCTGGGGATTCCGGAGGCCGAGCGGCGCCTGCTGGCGGGCGTGGGCGCGCAGTACGACTCCGAGATGGTCTACCACTCGCTCAAGGAAGAGTGGGAATCCAAGGGCGTGATCTTCGATTCGATCGAAGACGGGCTCAAGAATCACCCCGAGCTCTTCCGTAAGCACTTCGGGACCGTCATTCCCGCCGCAGACAACAAGTTCGCGGCGCTCAACTCGGCGGTCTGGTCGGGCGGCTCGTTCGTCTACATTCCGCCGGGGGTGCAACTCGAGACGCCGCTGCAGGCCTATTTCCGGGTCAACCAGGAGCGGCTGGGCCAGTTCGAGCGCACGCTCATCATCGCCGACGAGGGATCGCGGGCGCACTACATCGAAGGGTGCACCGCACCTGTGTACTCGACCGACTCGTTCCATTCGGGCGTGATCGAAATCGTCGTCAACCGCGACGCCTTCTTCCGGTACACCACGATCCAGAACTGGTCGAACAACATGTACAACCTCGTCACCCAGCGGGCGATTGTGCATCGGGGCGCCCACATGGAGTGGCTGGACGGGAACCTCGGTTCGAAGCTGACGATGAAGTACCCCTCGTGCTATCTCATGGAAGAGGGTGCGCACGGCGAGATCATGTCGATCGCATACGCCGGTGACGGACAGCATCAGGACACGGGCGGGAAGGTCATCCACGTGGCCCCCAACACGTCCTCCAGCATCGTCTCGAAGTCGATTTCGAAGGGCACGGGCCGCTCGTCCTACCGGGGGCTGTGCAAGGTGTACGACGGCGCCACCAATGCGAAGTCGAACGTCGAATGCGACGCGCTGCTCATCAACGAGACATCCCGGACCGACACCTTCCCCTATATCGAGATCGACGAGCGAAGCGCATCGGTGGGACACGAGGCGACCGTTTCGAAGGTTGGAGATGAACAGCTCTTCTACCTGATGAGCCGGGGGATGGACGAGGCCGAGGCCATGGCGCTGATCGTGCGCGGCTTCATCGAGCCGATCGCCAAGGAGCTGCCGCTCGAGTACGCGGTCGAGCTGAACCGGCTGATCGAACTCGAGATGGAAGGGAGCGTCGGGTGAGCCGGGTTGTGACTGAACCGGAGAAGCCGCGCGAGGCCTTCGGCACGGATGCGATGCTGAAGGCGGGATCAAGCGATCCGGAGTGGTTGCGCGCGCGGCGCGCGGAGGCATGGGACGTCTACCTCGACACGCCGCTGCCATCCACCCAGTCCGAGGAATGGCGCTACACGGATCTGTCGCGCCTGTTGCCGATGGACGCGCTGGTCCCCGCGGATCCGGGCCTCGGGGCGCCCCCCGCCAGGAACGGCGACGGAACGGTGCCGGCACCCCTGCGCCGCTCGATGGCGCAGGATCGCCACAGCGCGGGCCGCATCGTCGAGGTCGACGGGGCCATTGTCGAAGTGGAACTGAACGAGTCCCTGTCCCGCCAGGGTGTGGTGCTCACCTCGCTGCGCAAGGCCGCGCGGAGTGGCGACCCTCTGGTCGAGCGTTTCCTGGCGACGAAGGCCGTGCCCGCGTCGGAAGGGAAATTCCCGGCGCTGAACGCGGCCTTGTGGACCGACGGGGTTTTTCTGAAGGTGCCCGCAAATGTGCACCTCGACGGGCCCATCCGGCTGAGCCGGTGGGTCTCGCACTCGGGAAGCGCCACATTCACCCGCATTCTCATCGTGGCGGAGAGTCACAGCCAGGTCTCGTTCGTGGACGAGTGTCTGTCACCGGATTTCGAGTCACCCACGCTGGTCAACACCGCCGTGGAGCTGTTTTCCCACGCAGGGGCGCAGATCCAGTACGTGTCGCTTCAGCGGATGGGGAAGGGCGGGTTCTACCTCGCCAATCAGCGCACCCTTGCCGAGCGCGACTCCACGCTCGACACGCTCAACGTCGCGCTGGGCGGTTCGGTGGGGCGGGTCGACCTCAACGCGCGGCTGCTGGGACCCGGCGCCAACAGCGACATGCTGGGCCTTTATTTCGGTGACCACGACCAGCACTTCGACTTCAACACCAGCCAGGATCATGTGGCGCCGCACGCCCGCAGCGACCTCCTGTACAAGGGTGCGCTCGACGACTCCGCGCGCGGTGTTTTCCGCGGGATCATCCGGGTGCACAAGGGAGCCCAGGGAACCGACGCGTACCAGACCAACCGCAATCTGATCCTCTCGGACAGGGCGATCGCCACGTCTCTGCCAAACCTCGAGATCGGCGCGGACGACGTGCGCTGTTCGCACGGGGCCACGGTGGGCCAGCTGGACTCCGAGGCGCTCTTCTACCTCATGAGCCGCGGGCTCGATCGGGAGCGGGCGGAACGGCTCGTGGTCCTGGGATTCCTGGGCGAGGTTCTCTCGAGACTGCCTCTCGGCGGCGTCACCGAGAAGGTGACGAAGGCCATCGCGGCCAAACTGGGTCAGGCGAGGTAGGGGCAGGCCATGCCGAGGAGGAAGTCGGCCACGGTCACGCCCGTATGGACCAGGGTCGCGGCTGCAGCCGATGTGCCGGTCGACCAGCTCAAGGCCGTGCAGACGGACAGGGTATCCGTTGTCCTGGCGAACCACGAGGGCACCATCTACGCGCTCGAAGACCGGTGCTCGCATCAGGACTACCCCCTTTCCGCGGGCGAATTGGAGGACGGCCAGGTCGAGTGTTCCTTTCATGGGGCCAGGTTCGACGTGTGTACCGGGCGAGCCACGCAACTCCCCGCGATTGCCCCCGTTCGAACGTTTGACGTCGAGGTGCGGGATGGCTCGGTCTACATTCGGCTCGACTGAGCCGTCGGCCCCCCGTGCGGGCTGAGAAGGGGGATTCGCGTGCTGGCTGCCTCGGCTCTTGATATCGACACGATCAGGCAGGACTTCCCCATCCTCCATCAGACGGTGGACGGCAAGCCCCTGGTATACCTCGACAGCGCGGCGTCGTCCCAGAAGCCGCGCCAGGTTGTCGAGGCGATCACCCGGTACTACCTGCGCGACCACGCCAATGTGCACCGCGGTGTCCACGAGCTCGCGCGGCGGGCCACGGAGGCCTACGAGAACAGTCGGGTGCGGATCGCCCGCTGGGTAAATGCGGCCGATGCGCACGAGATCGTGTGGACGCGGGGCACCAGCGAAGCGCTCAACCTCGTGGCTTTCTCCGTGGGCCAGGCGCGCGTGGGTCCGGAAGACGAAATCGTCATCTCGGAGATGGAACACCACTCCAACCTGGTCCCCTGGCAGCTTCTGGCCGCCAGGACGGGCGCCCGCCTTCGCTACGTGGGGCTTACCGACGACGGCCACCTGGATCTCGACCAGCTTGCCGCTCTGCTCGGCTCCCGGACGAGGGTCGTATCGTTGCCGCATGTTTCCAATGCACTGGGCACCATCAACCCCGTCGTGGAGATCGGGGCGCTGGTCAGGAATCGCACGGATGCGGCCTATGTCCTGGACGGAGCCCAGGCCGCGCCCCATCTGCCCATCGATGTGCAGGCGATCGGGTGCGACTTCTACGCGTTTTCGGGTCACAAGATGTGCGGCCCGACGGGCATGGGCGTGCTGTGGGGCAGGAAGGAAGCCCTCGAGGAGATGCCGCCGTATCAGGGTGGCGGGGAGATGATCGAAAAGGTGTCACGGCAGTCGAGCACCTGGGCCGAGGTGCCCCACAAGTTCGAAGCCGGCACCCCCAACATTGCCGGCGCGGTGGGAATGGCCGCCGCAGTCGACTATCTGGACGGCGTGGGGATGGATGCCATTCATGAGCACGAAACCGCTCTGACGCGCACCGCGATGCGCCTGCTGGCCGAAGTCGACGGGCTCCGCATTCTCGGCCCGGCCAACGTGGAGGAGAGAGCCGGCGTGATACCGTTCGTGATCGACGGCACCTCGGCGCAGGACGTTGCGACCATCCTCGATGCGCAGGGAATCGCTGTGCGGGCCGGGCACCACTGCGCCCAACTGGTGGTCGATCGCTATGGGCTGTCTGCGACGACCCGGGCATCCTTCTACCTTTACAACAGCAACGAAGAAGTGCATCGGTTGGCCCAGGGGGTCCGTACTGCCAGAGACCTTCTGTTGTCCTGAAGTTCGCGACCCCGAGGCGCCGCACGACAACCCAATCACGAGGTGAGATCGATTGTTCGCATCATCAGACTTTGACGTACGGCGCCCTGGCGCCCTCTTGCTGGTCATTCTGGCTGCGGCCTGCGGCGGTGACGCCGCCGAGGAAGCGGAGCCGCCCGAGCCGGATCCTCTGGTCTCGACGGAGACTCCTCGCCAAACGATGACCGACGCCGACTACGGTGAACTGGAGCCGTCGGAAGTCGGACTCAGCTTGCCCTGGACCGGCAATCGCGTGTCGCGGGATCCCGACCCCGAGGACGAGCCCGCACGGCTCACCGCCGTCAGCACCGCCCGTTCGCGGGGCTACGACCGCGTGGTCTTCTCTTTCTCACCTGCCCTGCCCGGGTATCGGCTGGCGCTGTCCACGGAGGCCGGCGGAGGATGCGATGGAACCGAACCTGCTTCCGACGCGGCCGTGCACCTCGTGGTGGAGTTCGAGCGGGCGCTGTCCAACGATGGCGGCTCCCCTCTGGTCAGCGATCGCTCGCGTTCAACGGATTTTCCCGCTCTGACCAGCGCCGTTCAGGCCTGCGACGCGGACGGCAAGGTCCGGTGGCTCCTCGGCACAACCGGGATGGTGGACTACCGCATTATGGAAATGTCGATTAATCCACGCCTGGTGATCGATCTGCAACACCCATAGCAAAGGGGTCTCGGCTCGTGCAAGTGGCGAGCCGGGTCCAGTCAGTGTAGGATAGCAGTCGATGTTGAGTGTTGCAGGCTGCTGGCAATGGGTCTTGCACGGATGGAACTTCCCTGCCCGGCCGGGATAGGACGTAGGACCGCGCCCACTTTACGTTACGGTGCGGCAGGTCAGTGTAACGTGCACAATTGGGAGAGGACATGACCCAGAGAGTGATGATCGGCTCGATGGCTGTCCTCGGCGCGCTGACGCTGGCATCGTGCGGTGACGAAGGCGCGAGCGACCCGCCCACGGCACCGCCAGCCCCTCCCGTCAATCCCACGTCCGTCGCCAGGTGCGACAACGGAAGGGCCGCACAGTACGCCTGCGACCGGGTGGACCTGATTTCGAAGCTGGAAATGCACCAGTTCGATGCTCAGTCGCTGGTGAGCGACCTGTGGGGATGGACGGATCCCGCCACCGGTACCGAATGGGCGCTGGTGGGACATTCCAGTGGAACCGCGTTCGTCGGACTGCAGGACCCGACAAAGCCTCTGTATGCGGGAGCGCTGCCGATGACCGACGGGGCCATGTCCAGCGTGTGGCGCGATATCAAGGTGTACAGGGATCATGCGTTCATCGTCGCCGACGGAGCCGGACCGCACGGGATGCAGATCTTCGACCTCACGCAACTGCGCCAGGTAAGCAGTCCGCCCATGACCTTCTCGGCGACGGCGCACTACGACAACGTCGCGAGTGTCCACAACATCGTGATCAACGAAGAGACCGGGTTCGCCTACGCTGTGGGCAGCAACAGCGGGGGCGACAACTGTGGCGGCGGGCTCCACATGATCGACATTCGCAATCCGACCAGCCCGGAGTTTGTCGGTTGCTTCTCGGACAGCTCGACGGGGTTCAACCAGACCGGCTACACCCACGACGCCATGTGCGTTGTCTACGATGGCCCCGATACCGAGCACCGGGGCCGCGAAGTCTGCTTCGGGGCCAACGAGACCGCGCTGAGCATTGCCGACGTTACGGACAAGGACGCGCCGGTGGCCATCGCTGCGGCCCGCTATCCCGATTCCGGCTATACCCATCAGGTCTGGCTGGATGCGGCTCAGGAATACCTCTACATGAACGACGAGCTCGACGAGTTCGGGAGCTTTACCCAAACCAGAACGCTCGTCTGGGATGTCAAGGACCTCGACGATCCCATCATCGCGACCGAGTTCCTGGGCTCGACCGCCGCGTCGGACCACAATCTCTATGTCCTCGGCGACCTGCTGTACCAGTCCAACTATCGGGCCGGCCTGCGGATACTCAACATCGCGGACCGCGAGAACCCGACAGAAGTTGCCTATTTCGATGTCGAGCCCAACGGTGGCGACGTGCCCGGGTTCGATGGCAGCTGGAGCAACTACCCGTTCTTCAAGAGCGGGGTGATTGCGGTCACTTCGATGGAGGGCGGGGTGTTCTTCCTGAGGTATTCCGGAAGCTGACCTGTCCGGCGGCGACGCCGCGACGCGCGTGCCCAGGTCATTTCCTGCACTGCCGACTCCGCCAGTGCCGTTGACCGGCAGTCCGGCTGGCAGCCACCTTGCGCCTCCGCGTATATTGCGCCGATGAATCGCACCTGTCACAACGCCCGCACGCGCCCCTGGGGAGTGTTCGCCCAGGCGCTCCCCGTTCTTGCCCTGACGCTCGCCACCTGCACCCCCGGCAACGTCCCTGCCGATCTGCTCATTGCCGGCGGCTCGGTGCTCGACGGCACGGGGAGTGAATCCATGGAAGCCGATGTCGCTGTCGCCGGCGATCGAATCGTCTTTGTCGGCGATGCCGCCCGGGCCGGGGTTCGGGCTGCCGACACCATCGATGCCGCCGGCCTGATCGTGACGCCGGGGTTCATCGACATGCACTCGCATGCGGAGCTGGACGCGGATCATGGTCGCGACGCGCGCGCCTTTCTCTATCAGGGGATCACGACCGTGGCGCTGGGCATGGACGGGTTTGGCAGTGCAGAGGTCGGCGCGCAGTTGGCCGCCTGGGAGGAGGATGGAATCGGCGCTAACGCGTTCCTCTTCGTGGGGCACAACTCGGTGCGGGCGTGGGTGATGGGGATGGAGGACCGCGCGCCCACCGGTGAGGAGCTCGTCGCCATGCAGGCGCTGGTCCGCCAGGGTATGGACGAGGGCGCGCATGGCCTCTCGTCGGGGCTGTTCTACTTGCCGGGCAACTACGCCGAGACCGAAGAAGTCATCGAGCTGAACCGCGTCGCCGCGGAGTATCCGGGGGCAATTTACGACACCCACGACCGGGATCTGGGCGCGGCTTATCCTCCCTTCGGGTATCTGGAATCGATCGCCGAGGGCATCCGCATCGGAGAAGAAGCGGGGACGAAGGTCATCTTCAGCCACTTCAACGCCCAGGGCGCCCACAACTACGGGCGCGCGCACGAGGGGGCCGCGCTGATCGAAGCCGCCCGCAGGCGCGGGGTCGAAGTCGCGGGGGCGCATCACTCCTATTCGGCCACGCAGTCGAATCTCCGCTCGTACACGGTGCCGGGATGGGCCGTGGACGGCGGCGACACGGCGATGGTGCGGCGCTTCGACCACCCGGACACCCTGCAGATCATCGATGCGCAGACGCGGGAGATGCTCGCCATCCGGGGCGGCGGCGAGCGCATTCTTTTCGCGGACCAGCGGCCCGACCTGAACGGCAGGACGCTTCAGGAGGTCGCCGATGAATGGGGTATGGACGCGCCGTCGGCCGCGCGCCAAATCCTGCGCGACGGAAACGCGTCCGTGATGAATCTCGGACTCTACGACATCGAGAACATCCGCGACCTGGCCCAGCGGGACTGGATGATGACCTGCACCGACGGGCGCGATCCCGGCCCGACGCGTCCTGTCACCCACCCCCGCGCCTTCGGGTCGTTCACGAAGAAGATCCGCGACCTGGTGCTCGACGAGCAGCTCATCGCGCTGCCGTTCGCCGTCCGCTCGATGACGGGCCTGGCCGCCGACTTCCTGGGGTGGACCGACCGCGGGTATATCCGCGAGGGGTACGCCGCCGACATCGCCGTGCTGGACCTGGATGCCGTCGAGGACATGGCCACCTACGAGAACCCCCACCAGTACTCGCGAGGGACGGTCCACGTGCTCGTCAACGGTGAGTTCGCCGTGCGTGACGGGGAAGCGACGATGGCGTTGGCAGGACGCTCGATCCTTCGCGGCGGCGCGGCGTACGATGGCAGGCAGTGAAGTTCTGGCGTCGCGCGACGGCGCCCTCCTGACCCTCACCCTGAACCGCCCCCACCGCCTGAACGCGGTAAACGTCGGCCTGTACGAGGGCCTCGTCCGCGGTCTCGAGCGCGCCGACCAGGACAGCGAGATCCGCTGCGTCATCCTCACCGGCTCCGGGCTTGCCTTCTGTGCCGGCGCCGATCTCAAGGAACACCGCGACACCGAGATGACCCGCGAGGAGCGGCGCCACTACACCGAGATCGCCCAGCGCGCCAACCACCTGATCCAGACGATCGGCACCCCGGTCGTCGCCGCGGTGAACGGCCACGCGATCGGCGCGGGACTCGAACTGGCGCTGTCGGCGGACTTCGCCATCGTGGCCGAAGACGCCCGGCTGCGCCTGCCCGAGATCGCCCTCGGCACCTTCGTGGGCGGCGGCGCTGTCTACACGCTCTCGAACCGCGTGGGCGTGCCCAAAGCCCGCGAGATCATCTTCCTGGGCGACTTCTTCTCGGGCGCCGACGCTGCCGACATGGGAGTCGCGAACCGCGCCGTCCCCGCAAGTGACGTGCTCCCCGAGGCCACGCGGCTGGCCCGCCGCCTCGCGCGCCGGGCGCCCATCCCCCTGGCCGCGGCAAAGCGGCTGATCGGTCCCGCGGCGGAGATGTCGCCCGAAGATGCGCTACAGCACGAGCAGGCCGCCCTGGAGGCAATCTTCGAAACCTCCGACTGGCGCGAGGGCCTGGCCGCCTTTCACGAAAAGCGCCCGCCGAAGTTCCGGGGGAGATGACGCTCGGTCCCATCTTCGAGCCACGCTCGATCGCGGTCGTCGGGGCCAGCACCAACCCCACAAAGCGGGGTCACCAGATCCTGCGCGCCCTTGCCGACTCCGGCTACGCGGGTCGCGTCTATGCGGTGAGTCCCAGGGGCGGACGCCTGCTCGGTCATGAGGTGCATACCTCTGTGGATGAATTGCCGGAAGCGGCGGATCTGGCCGTGATCTGCACGCCGGCGGCCACCGTGCCCGATCTGGTGCGGGCCTGCGGCGAGCGCGGCGTTGCCGGCGCGGTGGTGCTCGGGGTCGGATTCGGCGAGTCCGGCCCGGCGGGGGCCGACCTGGAGGCACGGCTGCGCGAAGCGGCGCACAACGGCGGCGTCCGCGTCGTCGGCCCGAACACGTCAGGGCTGCTCAACCTGCCCATGGGGGTCAATCTGATCGGGGCGCGCGGCGTCCGGCCCGGAAGCATTGCGCTCCTGGTGCAGTCCGGGAACATCGCACTGGACCTTATGACGCGCGTCACCGAGGACTCCCGCATGGGGATCTCGATCTGCTGCGGCGTGGGCAACGAAGCGGACGTGGGGTTCGGTGAAGTGTTGGCATTCCTCGGCGACCATGACGACACCCGGGTGATCATCGCGCACATCGAGGGCTGCAACGATCCTCGCGCCCTGCTCCGCGCAGCCGCTTCGGTGACGCGCCGCAAGCCCGTCGTCGTCATCAAGTCGGGCCGTACGGCGGCAGGTGCTCACGCCGCGCTCTCGCACACGGGCGCGATCGCGGGCCCGTACGACCGCCTGCGCGCCGGTTTCGCCCAGGCCGGCGTGGTCGAGATCACGCGCACCGACGAGTTGCTGCATGTGGCCGCCACACTGGGGTCACAGCCTTGCGGCCCGCCCGGGACCGGCGTCTCGATCCTGTCCGATGGCGGAGGACAGAGCACGCTCGTCGTGGACACCCTGCACGAGATGGGCGTGCCCCTGGCGACACTCGCCCCGGAGACATCGGCTGAATTGCGCGCGCGCCTCGGTCCGGCCGCCGCCGTGTGCACTCCCGTGGACGTGGCCGGCGCGGCCGACGCCGACCCCGGGGTATTCGCCCGCGCACTGGAGGTCATTGCGGCCGATCCGTCAGTGGGCGTCGTGCTGGTGGTCGGCCTCTTCGGCGGGTACGGAATCCGCTTTTCGGATACGCTCGCGGGAGTCGAGGCCGAGGCGGCCCGGTCGATGGCGGCGTCGATGCGGGCGCTGGGCAAGGGGCTGGTGGTCCACTCGCAGTATGCATCGCATGCGAGCGGGGCGCTGGACGCGTTCCGCGAGGCCCACGTGCCCGTGATCGGGTCGCTGGAGGTGGCCTGCCGGGCTGCGGCGGAGTTGCAGCGTCGGGGGTCGAGGGCCTCTGGGCCGCGGAGGTGGCAGCTGGAAGGGGCAGTGCCCGGGTCCGCAGCGGGCGACTCGTTCCCGCACGCGGCGGTCGAGCGAGCGACTGAACGACCTCATCCGGTCATCGCCGCTGTCAGACGTGAAGGACGCGTCGCCTGCAGCGAAACGGAGTCCCGAGAACTGCTGGAGGCGGCCGGACTGGAGTTCGAACCGGTGGAGGTGGTGCGGTCGGCCGACCAGGCCGCCGCGGCGGTCGGCAAGGTTGGCCAGGCCGTCGCGATCAAGCTCCTGTCGCGTCACATCACGCACAAGTCGGACGTCGGGGGTGTGGTGCTTGACGTGGCGACGGCCCAGGGGGCGCGGGAGGCCTTCGCGAGCATCGCCAAACATGCGAGGGCCCACGCGCGTGCCCAGGGGCTCCCGGCCGAAGCGCCTGCCGCAACGGTGTCCTCGATGTTCGATGCTCCCGTCACCGAGCTTCTGGTCGGCGCGTATCGCGATCCCCGCCTCGGACCCGTGCTGACCGTCGGGGCCGGCGGGATTTGGGTCGAGGTGCTGCGCGACGTGGCGCACCGCGTGCTGCCGGTGGACGAGGGCGAGATCGAGGCCGCGCTCAAGGAGCTGAAGGTGAATGCGCTGCTCGCCGGTGCGCGTGGAGGGCAAGCCGCGCGGCTGGGGCCGATCGTGGCGGCGGCTGCCGCGGTAGCCGAGTGCGCGATGCGGTGGCCGGAGGTGGCGGAAGCCGAGGTCAATCCCCTCTTCGTCTACAGGGACCGCGTGGTGCCGGTGGACGCGAGGGTGGTGCTCACCTCAGGGTCGTAGCGCCACCTTCACCGCTCCACTGCGGCGGTGGTCATACGCCGCGCGCAGCGCGTCACGGTATTGCCGGAGCGGGAAGACGTGAGTCACCATCGATTCAAGTGCGCGCGGATCGGCGAGCATTCGCTCCAGCGCAATCTCGAAGGTGTGCCTGCGTCCGCCTGCCCAGTCCTCGACACCGTACCCCACGTACCCCTCGAGCCGCAGCTCCTTCGCCCAGAGAAAGGTCAGGTCCAGCTTGCGGATTTCCCCCGCGCACCCGAGCAACACGATCCGGCCCCGGGGAGACGCGAATCCGAGAGACTGCATCAGGCTCGACCGGTTGCCCACGCAGTCGAAGACGAAATCGAATCCGCCCCCCGCATAGACCTCGGGGCCGACCACCGGCATGTAGGCCATGGCGCCCGTGTCCACCAGCGCCTGCCGCGCCTCGTCCCCCGGTGTGATCGTCTCATCCGCTCCGAGCGCGGACGCCAGCGCGACTTCGTGGGGACGCTTCGCCTGCGCTACCAGACGGCCACGGTAGCCGAGCGTCCGCAGCGCCCAGATCGTACCGAACGCGATGGTGCCGCTGCCGATGACCAGGATCGGACCCGGCGACCGCACCGCCCCACTCTGCAGCACCCCGTGCACCCCGATCGCCAGGGGCTCGGTGAGCACCGCCACACGGTCCGGGATTTCCTCCGGCACGGCGAAGACCTGGCGCCTGTGCGCGATCATCTCCTCGCCCCATCCGCCCGGCAGACTCCTGTGGTAGCCGATGGTGAGCCCGGCTGCCAGCTCATCGCCGGCCACCTCCAGCGGCCCCACCTCACCCGCCATCTCGCATGTGGAGTGCGCGCCCGATGCGCAGGACGGACACCACGACGCCGCCTCCCAACCCCGGGCCTCGCAGTGCAGCATCGGATCGATCACCACCCGGTCCCCCACCGCAACGTGCGTCACGCCCGGACCGACCTCCGCCACCCGGCCCAGGATCTCGTGCCCCAGCACCGCCGGGAACGACCCGAAGGGCTCCATTGCGGGGCTGGACTTGTAGGACACGTTTCCCAGGTCGCTACCGCAGATCCCGCAGAGGATGACCTCGATCCGCACCCAGTCATCTCCCGGAATCGCCGGCGGCGCCATCTCGACCAGCCCCAGCCTGGACGCCCGCCCGTACACGAACGATCCGCTCACACGCCCCAGACTCTTTGCCAGGACGTAGCCCGGAATGGTTACGTTGAACTCGACGGCTTTCACAGGCGGTTCCGTGGGCTGCGGGGGTCCGATGGGCATGGGTCGGGTATTCCGTGGCCTGGTGAGGTGCACGGACGCCCCGGAAGTCGTAAAGTGGCGCGGAGCGGCCTTTCGGGGAAGGATTTCACATGAAGACAGCCATCATCGCCGGCTGCCGGACGCCGTTCGTCAGGGCCGGCACGCACTTCCGCGGCCTCACGGCCATCGATCTCGGCCGGCACGCGGTCACCGAACTGCTGGCAAGGACGGAGCTGCCCCCCGAGACCGTCGATCATCTCATCTACGGGACGGTCGTTCACGACACCCAGGCCCCCAACCTGGCCCGCGAAGTCGGCCTGGCCACGCTCCCCGACCGCGTCCCCGCGGTGACCGTTTCGCGCGCCTGCGCTTCCGCAAATCAGGCGATCGCCGACGCGGTCAACCTCATCGAGACGGGGTGCGCCGATGTCGTCATCGCGGGCGGCGCCGAGTGCCTCTCCCGCATCCCGATCCTCGCATCCGAGCGGCTGGCCCGGACCCTCGTCTCGGCCTCGCGCGCAAAGACCCTCGGCGCCCGCCTCGGAGCCTTCACGCGTCTTCGCCCTCGGGACCTGATCCCGGTCGCCCCGGCCATCGCGGAGTACTCGACGGGCGAAACGATGGGCCAGGCCGCCGAGCGCATGGCAAAAGAGAACGGTATATCGCGGGAGGAGCAGGATCGGTGGGCGCTGGGGTCGCACAGGAAGGCCCACGCGGGCACCGGGGACGGCCGCCTCACAGCCGAGATCGCGCCGTTCTACGTCCCGCCCCGCTACAAGGTCACCGTCGAGCGCGACAACGGGATTCGCCCCGACACATCCATGGAGGCACTGTCCGGCCTGCGCCCCGTCTTCGACCGCGAATTCGGCTCGGTCACCGCCGGGAACGCGTCGCCTCTCACCGACGGCGCCTCGGCCGTTCTACTGATGTCGCCGCAGAAGGCGCAGGACCTCGGACTGGAGCCGCTCGGCTTCGTCCGCAGCTACGCCGTCACCGCGCTCGACCCGGGCGGCCAGCTCCTGCAGGGGCCTGCCTACGCCGCGCCCATCGCACTGGATCGCGCCGGCGTGACGATGGCGGACATCGATCTGCTCGAGATGCACGAGGCCTTCGCGGCGCAGGTGCTGTCAAACCTGCAGGCGTGGGATTCGGATGACTTCTGTCGCGACGAACTGGGCCGCTCCGCCAAGGTGGGCCACCCCGACCCCGAGGTGATCAATGTGATGGGCGGCTCCATCGCCGTCGGCCACCCGTTCGGCGCCACCGGCGGCCGCCTCACCACCACGCTCCTGCACGAACTCCGGCGGCGCGACGGCCAGTTCGGTATGGTGACCGTCTGCGCGGCGGGCGGGATGGGCTTCGCGATGGTGTTCGAGCGCGCTTAGATCGGGGCCCGGCCCGCGCCGCGCCCGCTAGTCTCCCCTGGCCGCCCTCATCGCCGTCCGGATCCGCTCCTCGAGCCGCTGCGGAAAGAGCGACCCCACGTAGACGTCCTTGCCGTTGTGCAGCGTCACCTTCACCGCCTGGTTGCCGCGGATGGTCCAGGCAGTCTTGCCCCCCCTCGGGCGAATGCCCCACCCGCCGAACTCGCGTAGCGGACGATAGGTCAGCCCGCGAACGGCTTCGATCTCCGAAAAGGGGATTCGTTTGCGACACAGGTGGATCGGACCGAAGGCGATGTACACCTGGTCCGCCTGCACTTCGACGTCGAGGCGCGCGAACAGCGTCCCGAGCAGGATGGGAAGACCGAGCGAAGCCGCTATGGCCGCGACGGCCCCCAGCATCGACATGGACCCGTCCCCCCCCGGCCCCGACTTGTAGAGTTCGTACGCCACCGCACCCGCGGCCGCGAGACAGGCGGTCAACAGAATCACCACCACCCAGGCGGGCGCCCAGGTCCGTTCCCGATAGAACCCGTGTCTGGTTTCCATGCTTCCGACTCCGTCCTCGTGGTGCTAGTCGGGGTCGCTCGCCAGCTCCCGCAACGCACGTTTGACGTAAACCCGCACTATCGCCCGACGCCACTCGGCATCGACAATAATGTTCTCCAGCGGACGGCACTGCGCGTAGGCGCGTTCCGCCAGCGCATCGATCGCCCGTCGCCCGAGCCGCTTGCCGACCGCAATCTCGTCCCAGCCGGCCAGTACCCGGGGCCGCGCCCCCAGCGCCGACACAACTCCCCTGATACGTTCAACGGCCCCGTTTTCATCAAGATCGCAGACCGCCGCGACCGAGAGAAGCGGAAAATCGATGGAGTGCCGCTGCCGCAGCTTCCGGTACGCACTGCGGCGCCCCGTTCCACCGAGAGGGATCCTGATCCCGGTCAGGATTTCGTCCGGAGCCCGCCGCGTGTTCCAGATCCCGTCGGTAACGAAGAACTCGCCGGCAGGGACCGTCCGCGCGCCGCCCGGACCCACCAGCTCGAGGTCGGCCCCGAGCGCGATCAGGTTCGGCGGCGTGTCCGCGGAATGGGCCGCCACGCATTTGGCACCGACCCTGGTGACGTGGCAGACCGTCCCGTCCTTCTTCAGGCAATACCCGAGCGCGCCGCGCCAGAACTCGGTCTGGTTGTAGTAGGTGCAGCGGGTGTCGAGGCACACGTTGCCGCCGATCGTCCCCATGTTGCGCAGCTGCGGGCCCGCGACGAGCCCCGCCGCGTCCGCGAGCCCGGCGAAGTGCCGCCGCACGAGCGGATTGGCCGAAACGTCGGCGAGCGTCTCGAGCGCACCGATTTGGAGGTGGGAGCCCGATGGGCTCAGGGCGACGCCTCTCATCGCGCCGATGCGGTTCAGCGAGACAACATGAGCGGGCGTGAACAGGCGGTGCTTCATATTCGGCATCAGGTCCGTGCCACCCGCCATGGGCATGGCCTCCTCGCCGAGCCCGGCAAGCAGCGCGACCGCGTCCTCGACCGTGTCGGGACGGTGATAGCGGAAGGGATGGAGCCTCAGCATGCCTCAGCGGGCGCCCTGGCCCTGCGGACGGCCGGTCCCTCGGTCGACGGCTGCGTCCGCGAAGCCGCCTTCGTCGCCCCGCTCGCCCGGCGGAAGCGGCCGCGCGACCATGATCCCGTCCTGCCCCTCGATCCGCAGGATCCGCTCGGCGAGCGACTCTTCGCTGATCTGCACGTGGGATCCCACCAGCGGGGCGTGGAGAAGCCTCAGCACGCCGCCCCGCCGGACCGCGATCCCGGTGTGCGCGATGTCGAGGCCGGGCACCGTGCTGGTCGCGGCGATGATGTCGCCTTCGCGTATTCCGGCAGCCGCGGCCTCGATGCCGTGCTCCGGGAGGTAGTGGCGCGGCATCGACCGGAGCCGCGTCTCAGTGCTGGCAATTTCTGCTAGCACAGCCGGGTCGGCCAGCTGCCGGTACGCATCCGGGTGCGTCGACATGAAGTCGAGGGGCGACTCGTCCTCCACACCACCCAACTCGCGCGAGACCGCCTCCACCAGCCCCTGCGCCTCGTTGTCGGCGATCCACTCGCTGAAATAGTGAAGGCGGCTGGGGTATCCGTCGAGCTCGCCGCCGCGGTACCGGATCGCGGTGAGTTCGCGGCGATAGGCCGCTGCGAAGCGGTCGGGGTCGTCAACGAGGCCCCGAGGCGCCGACCAGGCGAGGCGGGCCATGACGAGCACGTTCTCGACGAAGGTGACGCAGTCCAGCGCCTCCAGGTTGACGACCAGGCGCTCGGGACCGGGGACTTCGAGCGTGTGCGGCTCGTAGCGGGTGCCGACCAGGCGCTCGCCGATGGCGCCGAGGAGATCGCCGAACCCGGTGGCGGTGGCGAGGCGGGTGTCGATGGCCCAGGCCACCTGTTCGCGCGCGGTCTCCCAATCCTGCGGCGTCCCGGTCGTGGGGCGGTCCTGGGCGCTTGCAGGGCCGGTTGTCACGGCTGAGGCTGTGACGGCGACGGCGGCCGCGGCAACGGCCGTGACGACGCTGGCGCGGAAGCCGGCCGAGAGCATCGGCCACCTCATGCCGGCCTCCCCTTCCCGGCGGCCTGGATCGCGCGCCACACCCGCGGCGGCGAGAACGGCAACGAGTTCATTCGCACGCCCACCGCATCGTAAATGGCGTTGGCGATGGCCGGAATGGACGGATGCAGCGGACCCTCGCCGGCTTCCTTGGCCCCGTACGGCCCTTCCGGGTCGATCGACTCGATGATCAGCGACTCTAGCGCAGGGGTGTCCAGGCTGGTGGGGATCCGGTAGTCGAGGAGCGAGGGCGCGTTGTGCAGTCCGGCGCGGCCCTGGTCGGCGGTCTTGAAGATCTGTTCCTCCATGAGGGCCTCGGCGAAGCCCATGTACGCCGACCCCTCCATCTGCCCCTCGACGAGCACCGGGTTGAGGGCGCGGCCGCAGTCGTGTGCGATCCAGATCTTGTCGACCGTCACGAACCCCGTCTCCGCATCGACTTCGACCTCGGCAACGTGCGCGGTGAAGGAGTAGGCCGGCGACGCCCCGATCGTCGCCCCGCGGTAGCTCCCGTGCACGTCCTTCGGGGTGTTGTACGATCCCGTGGCGCCCAGGGTGCCGTACTTCGCTTCGGCCAGGTTGAAGGCTTCGCGCAGGGGCATCGCCGTGCCGGTGTCGCCGGCCTGCAGCGCGAGACCGCCCGCCAGCAGCACCTCACGCGGCTTCGTGCCCCACTCCTCGGCTACCGCCTCCTGCACCATCGCCTTGATCCGCCGCGCGGCGTCGATGCAGGCGTTGCCGAGCATGAAGGTGACGCGCGACGAGTAGGCCCCGAGGTCGACCGGGGTGAAGTCGGTGTCGCCCGCAAGGACGCGGATGTGCTCGAGCGGGACGCCCAGCTCCTCGGCCACGATGTAGGTCACCATCGAGTCGACCCCCTGCCCGATCTCCGAGGCGCCCGAGAACACCGCGACGCGCCCGGAGCGGTCGACCTGGAGCTGGATGCCCGACTGCGGCATCTCGTTGGGGTAGACCGGGTAGTTGGTGCCCGTGATGTAGGTCGAGCCGGCCACGCCGACCCCGCGGCCGAAGGGGAGGCGGCCGAACTTCCGCTTCCAGTCGCTGGCGCGCTCCACCGCGTCCAGGCACTCCAGGAAGCCGTTGGATGTGACGCGCAGGTCGTTGACGGTGCGGGTGTCGGAGCCGATGAAGTTGCGTCGGCGCAGTTCGATCGGGTCGATTGCGAGCGCCTCCGCGATGCGGTCGAGCTGCACCTCGAAGGCGAAGCGCGGCTGGACCGACCCGTGCCCCCGCTTGGGTCCGCACGCGGGCTTGTTGGTGTAGGCCCGGGTGGAGTGGAAGCGGTAGGCGGGCATCTGGTACGGGGCGGTCAGGAGCTGGCCCGAGTAATACGTCGTCACCAGCCCGAACGACGCGTACGCGCCGCCGTCCAGGACGATCTCGGCGTCGACCGAGGTGAGCATGCCCTCCCTCGTGGCGCCGGTGCGGTACCGCATGTGGAAGGGATGGCGACCGCGGTGGGAGTAGAAGACCTCTTCGCGGGTGTAGAGGATCTTGACCGGCCGGCCTGTGATCATGGCCAGCTTGGCCACGCAGAACTCGAGGTCGAAGGGCTCGGACTTGCCGCCGAACGCGCCGCCCACCGGTGGCTGCACGACCCGCACGAGCGCCGGGTCCACCTGCAGCACGCGGGCGAGCTCGCGGTGCAGGTAATGGGGGACCTGCGTCGCCGACCACACGGTCAGCTTTCCGCTCGGTTCCGCCAGCCCGATGGCGCAGTGGGGCTCGATGGGCGTGTGGGTCGTCCCCTCGAAGAAGTAGTCGCCCTCCACCATCACATCGGCATCCGCCAGGCCGCCGTCGACATCGCCGAACGCGAGCTCGACCACCTTGGTGATGTTTCCGTTGCGGCCCGGCTTGCGGGGCTCGTGGATGTACGGGCCACCCGAGGCCGCGATGGCTTCGTGCGGATCGAGGTAGACCGGCAGCTCCTCGTAGGTGACGTCGATGAGATCGAGGGCGGCGATGGCGGTCTCCTCGTCGACCGCCGCGACCGCGGCCACGCCGTCGCCCACATAGCGGACCTTGTCCACGCAGAGCGGATACTCGTCGGGCGTCCAGGGGATGATGCCGTAAGTGGTGGGCATGTCGCGGCCGGTCACCACGGCGTGCACGCCGGGAAGCGCCTCGGCGCGGGAGGTGTCGATCGCGACGATCCGGGCGTGGGGGTGGGGGCTGCGCAGGATCTTGCCGTGCAGCATGCCGGGAAGCTGGATGTCGTCGGTGTAGCGCGCGCGTCCGCTGGCCTTGGCAAACCCGTCCACCTTGCGCATGCGGCGGCCAATGGTGGCGAGTTCGGTGGAGGCATCGGACTCGCGGCCCGATCCGTTGGGCGATGCCCGACGGACGCCGGGCGGGGGCTCGCGCACCACCGCGGGCGGGGAGCCGGTCCTGGTGCCGCGTCCGCTCATCAGCCCCCCAGCCTCGCGGCCGCCGCCTCCACCGCGTCGTAGATCTTCTCGTACCCGGTGCAGCGGCACAGGTTGCCCGCGAGCGCGGCGCGGATCTCGGCGCGGGTCGGCGATGCGTCCCGATCGAGGAGAGCCACCGCGCTGCAAAGGATCCCCGGCGTGCAGAACCCGCACTGCGCGGCTCCGTTCAGGTCGAACTCGTCCTGCACCGGATGCGGCTCGGTCCCTCTGGCCAGGCCCTCCACGGTGCGCACCTCCTTGCCCTCAGCCTCCCAGACCGGCGTGATGCACGACAGCACCGCCCGTCCATCCACGATCACCGTGCAGGCGCCGCAGTCACCCTTGTCGCACCCCTGCTTCGACCCGGTCAGCCCGAGTCCGTAGCGCAACGTTTCCAGGAGCGTGTAGTGCGACGGCACCCCACAGACGCGCTCGTCGCCGTTTACGCGCAGGCGGACTACTTGCATCCGGAGCATACCTCCTTCCCCCTGGAACAATATCGCAATATGGGCGCTGCCGCCCGCCCGCGCGTCCGGCATCTGGAATCCTGCCGCGTTACCGGGTAGACTTGGACAGCGATACCGAAAGATCGACCCCTACCGAAGGACTCTCAATATGCCTTATCCCGAGATGATGGTCGCCCCCATGAGGTCCGACATGGTGCGCATGGGATTCCAGGAACTCCGCGACGGCGAGCAGGTCCAGCAGGCGATGGACGCGATGGACGGGACCGTGCTCGTCGCGGTCAACTCCATCTGCGGCTGCGCGGCGGGGATATTCCGGCCCGCCGTCGCCATGGCCCTGCAGGGCGACAAGCAGCCCGATCACATGGTCACGGTCTTCGCGGGCCAGGACATGGACGCCACCGCGGCGGCCAGGCGCCACCTGATCGGCTACCCGCCCTCGTCACCGTCGATCGCCCTGCTGAAGGACGGCGACGTGGTCTTCATGCTCGAACGCTTCCAGATCGAGGGCCGGTCGGCGCCCGCAATCGCCACCGACCTGCAGACGGCGTTCGCGGAGCACTGCTGAGCTGATCCGGGGGGCCTACGCCTCCGCCTTCCTGCAGGCCAGCCAGCCGTCGACCGAGTACTTGCCCGGTCCGTACGTGAAGAAGAAGAGCCAGGTGAAGCAGTACAGAGCCGCGAGTTCGCCCCCGTTCAGGATCGGCCAGAAGCCCTGCGGCACATGCGCCATGAAGTACGCCACGGCCATCTGACCGCACGCCACGAAGGCCACGGGCCGGGTGAACAAGCCGATGGCGATGAGGAGCCCGCCAACAAACTCGATGATCCCGGCCAGGCCCATGAGGCTCATCAGTTCGGCCTGATTGCGCTCGAGCACCCCGAAGAGCTTCTGGGCCCCGTGCTGGGCGAAGAGCAGGCCGGCCACGACCCGAAGGGCATTGTGGCTGAGCACCATGAGTCCGGGGTTTTCCTTGTTGAACATGTTCGGGTAGCCTCCTCGGGTACGGGTAAGGCGCGGGCGCGCGGCCATCGCGGGCCGCAGCACTTTGGTGAGAACCCGCTGAGGGTAGGACTTCAGGAGCCCGGGCGCAAAAGGGGGATCCCTCCGAGTGTGGTCCCTGCGGGAAATCCCGGCGTCGCGTCCGGATGTGCGCCACGCCCTCCTAACGAAGCCTCTTCCGTTCCTTCCGCTCCTGCCGCAACCGGCGCCTCGCCTCGCGTTTTTCCAGGCGACGACGGCGGCGAGCCTCCCTCTTGGACTCGCCGGCGTAGCGGTACTTGATCTCGACCGATCCCAGGAGGGCAAAGCCGTCTACCCGCAGGTAGGGAGCGCCCGCTCCAAAGGGCGTGGCGTCGACCTGGCGCTGCTCCTCGAAGGAACCCATGACGGCCGAGCCGGCACACTCCACGTAAAGCCCCGGCGGCACGACAATCTCGACCGATCCCATGACGGCCAGCGCCGACACCGCCGTCTCGCCCGGGCCGAATTGCGCCTCGCGGAGGTCGATCACGGTCGATCCCATCACGGCCACCGCGGTGGTCTGTCGCGCCGGAATCCACCGACCGGCCCGCTTCGTCTCTCCGAACACGGCGATCGCGCGGTCGGTGGGTCGAATGCGCGACGCGGGAAGATCGGGCGTCGCCCGCTTCAGCCGTGCGAGCGACGGATCCTGCGTGGTCGCGGCGAGCGGGCCGGTTTCGATGCCGTCGATCGCCGCGCCCAGGTCGGTCATCGTGCGGGCCGCGAGCGCCAGCTCCGCCCGCCGTTCAAAGTCCTCGACCGTCAGCACGTCCCGTGCAAAGCACTCGCTCAGGACCTCGATGGTCTCCTCCCGGGCCGAGGCCAGCGGATCCTCATCCCCAAGGCCCACGTCCGGCGGGAGCGGCCTCCCAGGATCGGGATGCTTCCCGTCACTCATTCAAGCAGGACGGCGATCACCGTCCCCCCACACTTCTTGCAGAACCGCGCATCTTCGTCGTGCCCGGCGCTGCGGCACCCCGAGCACATCATCTCCTCCGTGCCCACCATCAGCGTCGGCGCCGCCACTCCGGCCTCCCGTGCGGTCTGTGCGGCATGCGCCAGTTCGACGCTGACGATTCCCGTCGGCACGGCGATCATGCCATACCCCAGCAGCATGATCAGCGAAGCCAGGAACTGCCCGATCGTGGTGTCCGGGGTAATGTCGCCAAACCCGACAGTCGTCAATGTGACCACCGCCCAATAGACGGACGCCGGAATCGAGGTGAAATCCGTACCCTCGATGGGGCTCTCGATCAGGTACATGATCGAACCCAGGACGACCACCAGGGTCATGACGGTGATCAGGAAGACGATGATTCGGTAGCGGCTGGCCGCCATCGCGCGCGCCAGCGTCCTCGCTTCGCCCAGGTACCGCACCAGCTTCAGCACGCGGAAGACGCGCAGCACCCTCAGCACCCGGATGATCGCCAGATACTCCGAGCCCGGCAGAAGGAGGCTCAGGTAGGTCGGGATGATCGCCAGGAAATCGATGATGCCGAAGAAGCTCAGTGCGTAGCGGCGTTTCGACTGCACCGACGCCAGCCTCGCCGCGTACTCGAGCGTAAACAGCGCGGTGAACACCCACTCGAGAACGTACAGCAGCCGGTGGTGCGACCGCGCGATCGACTCCACCGAGTCGAGCATTACCACAAAGACGCTTGCCAGAATCGTGAGGATCAGGACGACATCGAAGGCCCGCGCCCCGCGGTGGGTGTCGGTTTCGAAGATGATGTCGAAGAGGCGGCCCCTCCATACCGGACCGTTCTGCACCCGATTCGTCGCCGGCGTCATGCGGGGATGGCCTCCTCCATCGGCCTACTCCACCGCCTCGCCGATGCCGCTGGGACAGGACACCCCGGTGCCCCCCAGTCCGCAGTACCCGCCCGGGTTCTTGGCCAGGTACTGCTGATGGTACTCCTCGGCGTAATAGAAGACCGGCGCGTCCACAATCTCCGTCGTGACGGCGCCGAAGCCCGCGTCGGAGAGCCGGCCCTCATAGCGGTCGCGCGACTCCTCCGCCTGCCGCCGCTGCCGGTCACCGACCGTGTAGACAGCGCTCCGGTACTGGGTGCCCACATCGCCACCCTGGCGCATGCCCTGAGTCGGGTCGTGCCCCTCCCAGAACGCGGCGAGGAGCGTCTGGTAGGCGATCCTGTCCGGGTCGAAGACGACGAGCACCACTTCGGCGTGCCCCGTCCGTCCCGAACACACTTCGGCGTAGGTGGGGTTGGGGGTGAGCCCGCCCTGATACCCCACTGCCGTCGAATAGACGCCCGGCAATTCCCAGAAGATCCGCTCGGCGCCCCAGAAACATCCCATCCCGAAGTGCGCCTGCACGAGTCCCTGCGGGAATGGGGGCTTGATCCTGTTCCCGCTCACGTAGTGTGCGTCCGGCACGCTCAGCGGCTCGCTCCGGCCCGGCAGCGCCTCGTGCGGTTCGGGCCTGCGGAGCTTCACACTACTCCTAAACATTTGACGCAGATCCATAGCCCAAGGAAGGTAATAAGGTTCACCGGATTTTTCCTCCCATGCCCCGGAGCCCCCGCCCGTGCCCTGGACACTCAACCCCAACGCCGCCGCACCCGGACGCTATCCCGAGCACCTCGAGGCTGTCCTCGATGCCGGTGCCCACGAGGCCGCGCGCGCCGAAATCGGTTCCTGGCCCGGGTATGAGCCGACGCCGCTCCGATCCCTGCACCATCTTGCGTCCCGGTTGGGGCTGCAGTCGGTGGGTGTGAAGGATGAGAGCGGCCGCTTCGGACTGGGGAGCTTCAAGGCACTGGGCGGGGCATACGGTGTGCGTCAGGTGATGATGGGTGGGGATACGGACGCGGGCGCCCGGGGCTTCAGGGGGCAGCCGGATGCGGCGCGGGGGGGCGGGCCCGGTGATCGGCGCAGCGAAGGCGCGGCGCCGACCGGCAGCGAGCAGGACCGTATGGTTCCAGCGGCCGCCGCCACGCGTCGTGGAGAGCGAGCGCCCACCGTCACCTGTGCTTCCGACGGCAACCACGGCCGCGCCGTCGCGTGGGGCGCCCGCATGTTCGGCCTGGACGCCGTCATCCATCTCCCCGGGCACGTCACCGAGGTGCGCGCCGAGGCGATCCGGTCGTTCGGCGCCCGCGTGGTGCGCGTCGACGGCGAGTACGACGACGCGGTCGCGCAGGCCGCCCGCGACGCCCGCGACAACGGATGGACGGTGATCTCGGACACGTCCTACCCGGGCTACATGGAAATCCCGCGCGTGGTGATGGTGGGATACACGGTCATGGTCGAGGAGGCCGCCCGGCAGGGGCCCTCGCCCACTCACGTCTTCATCCAGGGCGGCGTCGGTGGTCTCGCGGCCGCCGTGATCGGCCACCTGTGGGAGCGGCTGGGGCCGGATCGTCCCGTCGCGGTCATCGTGGAGCCGGAGACGGCGGACGGGCTGTACCGCAGCGGTTGCGCGGGCGAGCCCCGGGCCGCGCTGGGCGACCTGGACACGATCATGGCGGGGTTGAGCTGCCGCGAGATCTCGCCGCTGGCCTGGGAGGTGGTCGGCATCGGTGCGCATGCCTTCATGACCGTGCGGGACGAGGGCATCGCGCCGCTCATGAGGGCGGCGGCCCGGGGAGAACTTGGCGATCCGTTCGAGGGAGGGGAGTCGGGGGTGGCGGGGCTGCTGGGGCTGGTCGAGGCGGCGGGCGACGCGGAGTTGCGCCGCGCGATCGGGCTGGACGAGCAGTCGCGCGTGCTCGTGATCAACACCGAGGGCGCCACGGATCCGGAGCTGTACGAGCGGATCGTGGGAAGGGCGGCGGCGGGCTGACACGGAGGAGACGCCTTCACCGGATATACTCAATCGCCTTTGTCGGATATACGTCAGTCCCTTTGCCGGATGTACGCCGTCGCCTTCCCCCGACTCCGCCTTCCCCCTGCTCCGCCGCCCGAATACCTTCCCGGCAGTCGCAATCCACTTCCGACGAGGTCCCCAACATGAGCCAACCCTTCTACACCGCCCGCTCCACCGTCGCCAAGGTGGACGGCATCCACCGCCGCGCCACCCTGGAGGACGGCACCGAGGTCGACTTCGGCGTCCACGGCCCGATCAAGGCCCACTACCGCCTCGACGACGAACCCGACCGGCCCCTCCCGGTCGACTATCTGGTCGCGGCGGCGGCCGGCTGACTACTCGGGACCCTCAACGGCGCACTGGAGGTGCGCGGGATCCCGATGACGAACGACGCGATCAGCGTGAAGGCGGAGGGCGTGAACGAGGTGGTGGACCGTATGGTGGTTCTCACGAAGATCCACGCCCACTACACGATCCGGCTGCCCGCCGGCGCCCCGCGGGACAAAGTCGACCGGGCGCTGTCCACCCATGTGGCGAAGTGCCCGACGGCGTGCAGTCTGAAGGGGGCGGTGGACGTGACCTGGTCGGCGGATGTGACGGAGGGGTAGGAGCCCGACCTCAGGATGCCGGGGCGAAGCGCACCCGTGCCACACGCTGCACGCCGAGCGAGTCGACGGTCACGCCGTACAGCAGCGACTCCGTTGCCCATGGCGCCGGGTAGTCCTGAATGCGGCGCGGCCACCGGTACTTCGCGGTGAGCGTCGTGCCGTCATAGACGTCGGCCTCGCGCATCGTCGCCCCGCTGGCCGGCGTCTTCTCGATCCACAGGCGGTCATGCCGGTCGAAGAACATTCCCGCCAGCGGAGGCTTGCGCTCGGGAATACCGAAGGGGTGTTCCGCGATCCCGGCCCGGTCCACCTCCCGGGCCATGCGGGTCTGCGCCGATTCCCGGTCATCCGCGCTGAGTGGCGGTCCAGGGAACGAAGGACCCTCGATCAGCGACACGGTGCCGTCCGGCGCACGGTAGTTGATCGAATATTCGGACGTGACCGCCTCTGCCCATGCGCCTCCACGGGCGTGGGCGTGAACCCACCTCGGTCCGAACGGCTGATGAAGGTACGAGACACCCCTGAAGGGCCCCCTTTCGACCGGCACCGTCGTCTGGCCCGCAGACTGGCGCTCCGCGGCAGCCAAATGGAGAGTGTCCACCCTTCCGTCGGCATTCAGGCGCAGTCGAACTCCCCGGCTCCCCTGGCCGTCAAACAGGGACCCAACAGCGACCAGTTGGCCGTCCGGGTCGAAGGTGAAGGGACCCATGACTCCGACCATTCCGACGTTGGGACTTCTCACAACCCTCTGAAGCTCTGTGCCCGCCGAGTCAAGGCTGAAGACGCTGAACCGGGTGCTCTCGCGCACCCAGAGTCCGCCATCCGGACCGAACTCCAGAGAGGAAGGGTCGGTCAGTTCACCGGGACCCTCGCCGGGACCGCCGAAGCGGTAGGCGAAGCGTCCGTCGGGCTCGAAAACGCGAATCTCGCTGGTTCGCGTGTCGGCAACGATGATCCGTCCCCGTTCGTCAGTTGCGACATGGCCGATGTATGTGAACAGGTAAGGGTCATCACCCTCGAATTCACCGATCTCGAGGTCGATCGTGCCCTCGAAGGTGGGGACGTCGGGCAGGACGCCGGAATCCGCGCTGCCGTCTCCACCGCCGCACGCTGCGGCCAGCAGGAGCGCCACCGCAGTCATTGCCCGAGCCGACGCATACACCATGATTGTACCTCCGCATCTGTTTGGATCACCTGGACTTTGGCAAGGTATCCCTGGGAGGTGCACGCAACAATTCGAGGAGGAACTCGACCGCCGTCGGAGATCCGGTTCTGCCCAGCCAGTATACGGCTCTTTCACGCACCTCCGGGTCGGGTTCCATGCGGGCGAGTTCGATCATCTTGCCCACGAGCTCGGTCTTGACGGCCTCGTCCTCGGATCGATTCGCATTGCGATAAAGGGCGTAGAAGATGCGCTCTCTCAAGCTGGATTCGCTCAACCGCCCGTAGGCCTCCACCAGGCCTGACACTTCCAGCGACGGGCTCCGCGACCAGGCGTCAAGGGCATCTGAGCGAATCTCGGTCGCCTCGCTGGCGTCGAATGCCAGATCGTAGAGCCATGTCTGTGCCAGTTCGTCCCCCCCCTCCGCGATTCGTCGCAATCTTGTTATGAGAGCGGTCTTCAGTTCCTCGGTATCGAGTGCAGGATAGAGCCGGACCAGGACCCCGGCTTCGACATCGTCGCGTCTTCCCAGTGCCACGATGGCGTCCTCGCGGAGATCCTCCGGCTTGGACGCGTCCGCCGCATAGGCTTCGAGAGCGGTGCGGGCAGCCGCGTTTTCGCTGAGCCGAAGCCCCTGGATTGCCGCCTCCTGGATCTCCGCGTCGTCCGATTGCGTGAGGACGCTCACGAGGGCGTCCACGGCCGCTTGGGTGTCGAACCGCCGCAGGCCCTGAACGGCCAACCGTCTGGTCTCGGGACGCGAATGGCTGGTGGCCAGCGCGATCAGTTCCCGCTGCGCTTCCTCGGTCTCTTCGCGCGCGAGTCGCTCGACCGCGTATGCGCGCAGATTGACGGAGCACTCGTCGTCTCGCTCAATCACGCCGCGCAGAATCTCAATGCGGTCCGTCTCCAGGCGCATCAGCGCTGTCAGCGCCTCCTGCTGAACCGACGCGTCCTCGCACTGTTCCGGTAGTTGGCGCCTGGTGTTGAGCCTGAAGACCCCATCCGAAAGAGCCTCCATCAATCCGCTGAGTGATTTGAATGTCACGTCAGTCGCCCGGAGAATCACCTCGCCGTCCGTGTCGGACAGCAGTTCAAGGCCCCTTTGGGCCACCTCAGCGACCGTGTCGGCGTAAGACGCCCTCACGGTCGTGAGAGAATCCAGGGTCGGCGCCATCACGGTCGCCACGGAATCCATGGTTGATGCCATGATCGTCGCGACGGTGTCGAATACCGGCCCGATGGCCAGCTCCGACCGCTGCAGCACTTCCTGAGCTGCACGGGGATCGCCCCCTTCCGCCATCTCTCCGAGGATCCGAAGCCGGAGCTGACGCGCGTCGTTGACACGGTGGTAGTTCAACCCATCCGCCGGAATGGTGTCCGTAGCGTTCTCCAGCATGTTGTCGAGGAGCAGAACAGCCTGTTCCTTCTGGCCCAACCCCCGGTAGCGGGCAAACGCTTCCCAGTAGAATGAATCGCTAACGTGGTATCCGGTGGGGAAGCGCTCGCGGAGTTGCCGGAAACCGTCGGCGGCCTCCTCCCACTTCGTCTGGTTGATCAGCGACCGCGCGTTCAGGAACAGCCTTTCCTCTACAACATTCTGGGCGGAGAGATGGCCGCTTCCCCACGCAGACACGGATCCGGCAGTCACTACCGTAGCATCCGCCACCATCAGCAGGGCCAGGGCTATCCCGGCAGCTGTCACCATCTTCCTGCCGTTCGTCGTCGCTCTTCGGTTCGTCATCTTTCTGCCTCCGCTATCCTGACCGCACTCCACATGTGCGAGTCGGTTTCCCGTAATCATGTTTCACTCTCCGCGCTCACGGCCCGCAGTCGCGTCAGGGTGGCCTGCCGCTCCATGCTCTCACGGGCCAGATCCCACTCGAAGTCCGGTGCGCCCGGGCCCAGGCCCGCAATCTGGATCAGGACGAGTTCCAGGTCTTCTAGCAGCAACTGCTCGATTGGCGAACTGAAATCGGACAGACCCAGGAACATGCGGGTGTCCAGGAGCAGCTCTCGCGCCCACTGCGCCAGGTCCTGTTCGGATGCCGGGGTGCGCCGATCCGTCCGGAAGGCGGTGAGCAGCGTGGCGGCCTGCCCCAGGTGCTGGGCGGTAACGTAGTCGTGCTCGGGCTCATATCCGTCCCCTTGAACCGCCGCAAGCTCAGCCGGAGTGTTGACCGCCGCCATGTAGCGGCCTTCCACGCTCGCGCCTTCAGGAAGATCGACAGATCCTGTCGTCGCGGCGATTCCGGCGTTCGCCAACTCCGCAGCCAACGTAGCGGGCTCGTCCGTCTCCCCCGGCTCCCGCTCGGCCACGGCCATTGACGGTGTCACCAATTCGGGCACCACGGCTCTGGGGGCGGGAGCGGCAGTCGGCTCCGCCATTTCGCCGGGCACCTCGGTGCGCGTCCCGCGCCCGAGTGCAATGCCCAGCACGAGGGAGGCTGCCGCTGCAAGCGCCGCGACCCACCCTGTCGTCCCGCGCCGGCCGGTCCACGCCGGGCGCCAGCGCCGAGCCGCGCGAGCGTCGCCGGAGGCCGAAGCGGCCGTACGTCGCAGCGCCCAGTCCGTCTCGATCCGCTCCCACATCTCACCGCGTGGGGGCGGCGGGGGGGCGTGGTAGCCAGGCGCGGGGATCGGGGCATCGGCAGCCAGGTCGCCACCCGCAGGCGCACCTGCCTCGCCAACCCCGCCGGTCGCACCGGCAGACGCAGCCGCGTTGCCGCCCAGACCCTCCTCCACCCCCAACCACATCCCTTCGACCGGCGTCTCCGGCGGCGCGTTGTACCGCGCCCCCTCACGCTGCAGGAACGCCGTGAACCGATCGAGGTCCCTCATGACGCCCACTCCCCCGCATGCACCGCCAACGCCTTGCGGAGCCTGCGCCTCGCGCGGAAGAGCTGCGACTTCGAGGTCCCCGTGTGGATGCCGAGGATCCTGCCGATCTCCTCGTGCGTGTAGCCTTCCACATCGTGGAGAATGAACACGGCGCGGCTGCGCTCCGGCAGGTTGTCGATCGCGCGGTGCAGATCCGCCCGGACATCGGGTTCGACGGAAGATCGGGCGCGCCCACTGCGCATCCCCTCGTCCAGCTCGACCTCGCGGGTGCGGAAGCGCTTGATCTTGCGCAGTTGGTTCAGCGAGACCGTCGTCGCAATCGCCGCGACCCAGGTGCCGAACGCCGCCTCGCCGCGGAACATTCCGATCTTGGTGAATGCGCGCACAAAGGTTTCCTGCGTGAAGTCCTGCGCGAGATCGTACTCGCCCGCGAACCGATAGCACAGCCGGAAGATCCGGTCGACGTGCGAATCGTACAGCGTGCGCGCGACCGTCTGATCTCCGTCCTTGAGCCGCTGTATGAGTTGCGCTTCGGTCACCGAGCCGAATCTCCGGTCGTGCGCCGGTTCGTTTCCTGTCGAACCGGTGACACCGGTCGGGCGGGGGTTGGTTGCACTGCCGCGATCGGTCGCCCGACTGCCGCCTTGGCCCGGAAGGGGCATGGTGCCGGGGGCCAGGGGCCCGAACTTCGGCGCGGCGGCGGAGTTCGACGACGACATCGCTACCGCCCGATCCTCAGCCGGGTGACGTAGGGAGTGCCCGCGTCATCCGCACCGGCGAAGAGCAGGTATTCCGGGGTCGCATGGGCACCTCGCTGGTACGTCAGCGTCACGGTTTCCGGAACCGGAAGCCGGCCGACGAACACCCCGTCCTCGCGGAACACATCGATGGCGGCCGCCGTCAGAATCACACCTGACTGCGGGCGCATTTGCCTGAACGGACCTGGAGCCATCGATCCCACCCTCACGAACTCGGATTGCAACGTGCGACCATACCGTGTGGACACCACGATTGCGTGATTGGTTGCAGGCCGCCTACAGCGGCTCCTCCGGCCCCGCCAGATACCCCGCCTCAACAAACGCCATGATCCCGAACAGCGCACCCCACGAGTGAAACGGATCGCTCGAAAGCCGCTCGTCGTCGCCCGCCCCCGTGATCGACGAGTAGTTCTCGCTCACGTACCCCTTCCTGCGCCACTCGGACACGAACATCTCCAGCGAACGCCGCGACAGCTCCGACGCTACGCCGTACGCCTCCGCTTTTCGCAGTCCGAGGTAGGTGAGGAAGTTCAAGGGCGGCCATATCGCTCCCTTCCAGTATCGCTGGCGAGGGAAGGAGGGATCGTCGCGCGTCGTGGAGGGGAGGACGTAATCCCCCCAGAATTCAGCCGGATTGAGCAGATGCTCCCTGATCATGCGCGCGGCGCGCGGCGCGGCAGGCACTCCGGCGAGCAACGGGTAGAACAGCGTCGGCGAGCGGCGGGTCGAGGGCCGGTCGAGGTCGGTGCGATAGTTGAGATAGTAGCCACTCTCCTCGACCCACAGGCCGTCGAGCGCCCCCGAGAAGCGACGCGCCCGCTCGGTCAGCTCCTCGGCCTCGGCGTCCCGGCCCAGCAGAGCCGCCAACTCCGCCAGCGCCAGGCAGTCGGCGATGTAGAGGCTGGTCAGCCCCACGTCCTGCAGCTCGAGCGTGTTCTTCTCGGGGTTGAAGGGGACGTCCTCGTACATCGGCGAGTCGTCCATCCCGGACTCGTAGCCGGCGGTGGTCTTCGTGCGCACGGCGGGCTCGTCGAACGGGTTTTGCGCCTCGTGCGAACCGTAGCTGAGAAGCCCTTCGTTCAGCCGCTTCGTCGGCCACCAGCGATTCCAGGCGAGGAGCGGATCGAAGGCGGCTTCCAGGAACCACCGCTCGGGGTACCGCCGGTAAACCTCCCGCACCATGATCCCGCCCACCGGCGGCTGTGACCGATCCCACGACTTGCTGCCGTTGCCCCGGTTGTCGTTGGGGAGGAATCCCTCGGCCGTGGCGCCGCGCAGGTGCTCGATGACGTTGGCGAGGGCCAGTTCGCGATTGTCGAGCGCGGTCATGTAGGCCAGGAAGAAGTTGTCCCAGCCGAAGAGGGCGACGCCGCCGTATTCCTGGTTCCAGAGACGGCCCACGGTCGACACCACCCGGTCGTGGCGGGGCTCGTAGATGGTGTTCCAGGCGATGCCGGAGGTGACGGCCAGGTAGGCGTCGGCGAGGTCGCCGTAGCCCTCGGCGCGGGCCTGCAGGGACTGCTCGGCGGCGTCGAGTGCGGCGCGTATGTCGTCCGGGCCGCGGGGGCGGCCGGTGGAGATGCCGGCTGCCTGGTCGAGACGCACGACCCGGTGTGGAAGCAGGGTCTCGGTGTAGGGGTCCTGCTCCGCGATGCCCGCGACATGGATCGTGTGCGTCCCGGACGGCAGCCGGGCGACGGGGCCGTCTTCGCTCGATTCGACTACTCCCGCGCGGTTCCAGGCGAGTCCCGCACTGACAACCAGCTCGTAGTGGCCGATTTTGTCGGCCATTTCCGGCCGATTTTGGCCGACAAGTGCTGTCTGCGGATCGTTGTCGGCCATTTCGGCCCCATTTTGGCCGACAAATTGCGCTTCGCCTGCGTCGCCGGGCTCACGAGGCGTCACCAGCACCACAAGATCATCCCCCGCATGCCCTGCCTCGACCGTGGCCGAGAGCCCCTGCCACTCGATGTCGAGCCGCATGTACGAGCCGTCGAGGGCGTGGACACCCGGTCGGACCACCTCGACATCGTCGCCACGCCGCCCGATCAGCGCGTCACCCAGATAGCCTTCTTCGAGCCACGCGTGCCGCTTGATCGCCAGATCGACGGCGAGCCCCTCCGGCAGCAGCACGTAACGCAGCACATCGCGGCTGTCCCAGGTATTCCAGCCGCGCGCGAGCCCGGCCTGTATGGCGCGGTACTCCGGGACATCACCCACGCTGTCGTGGTATTCCGAAAGCCGATCGGGCCAGGGGTCGGCGGCGGCTTCGGTCCCGGCAGCGGCTTCGGTCCCGGCGCCGCCGTCGGGTCGATCGGGCCGAGCCGAGCCAGACCCCGCTCCCGTCGATGTCCCCCGATCCCCGCACCCTGTCACACACGACAATACCACCACCGCGACGATGCCCTTGAACATCCGGATGCGCATGCGAGGCCTCTCGGTTAGGTTGGCTCCTGCTCGAAACCTGGAGCCGCCCGCATGTCCTTTCAACCGCTCGACATCGCCGCCTTCGTCGGCTTTCTGCTCGTCGTCGTCGGCGTGTCGCTGTACGCCTCTCGCGGAAAGCACGACGCGGCCGACTACTTTCTGGCCGGCCGCAACCTGCCCTGGTGGCTGATCGGCTTCTCGCTGATCGCGTCGAACATATCCACCGAGCACTTCGTGGGGATGGCAGGCCGGGGCTACGAACTGGGGCTGGCCATCGCCAGCTACGAATGGATGGCGGCGGTCACGCTCGTGCTCGTCGGGCTCTTCTTCCTCCCGAAGTTCCTGCAGGCGGGCATCTACACGATCCCGGAGTTTCTCGAGTTCCGCTACGACGTGCGCACCCGCACCCTGATGGCGGGCTTCATCATGGCGGCCTACGTCTTCGTCGCGCTCGCCACCGTGCTCTATTCGGGAGCTCTCGCGCTCGAATCGATCTTCGGGATCGACACGAACCTCGGGATCTGGCTGATCGGCATCCTGGCCGGGGGCTACACGATCTACGGAGGGCTCAAGGCGGTGGTGTGGTCCGACCTGATCCAGGGGGTGGCGCTGATCCTGGGCGGCATCGTGGTGACGGTGCTCGGCTTTCGCGCGATGGGCGGGATCGAGCCGTTTCTGGAAGCCGCCGACGGCAAGCTGCACACCGTCCTCCCGTGGAATCACCCGGAGATGCCCTGGCTCGCGGTCTTCATCGGCGGGCTGTGGATCCCGAACCTCTTCTACTGGGGACTGAACCAGTTCATCACGCAAAGGACGCTCGCGGCGCGCAGTCTGGCGGACGGGCAGCGCGGGCTGTTCCTGGCCGGGTTTATCAAGCTCGTGATCCCGTTCATCATCATCTTTCCGGGGATCATGGCGGCCGAGCTGTTCGCCGATCAGGTGACGAACCCCGACCAGGCCTACCCGGTCATGATGCGCGAACTGCTCCCCGCGGGGCTGACCGGCGCCATGTTCGCCGCGCTTTTCGGCGCCGTGATGAGTTCGCTCGACTCGATGCTGAATTCGGCGGCAACGATCTTCAGCGTCGACCTGTACAAGCGGCATCTGCGGCCGGAGGCGTCGTCGCGCAGGTTGATGGTGATCGGGCGGTGGACGACGGCAGTCCTCGTGCTGGTCGGCTGCCTGTGGGCACCGGTGGTGGCCAGCGCAGGCAGCGTCTTCGAGTACATCCAGATGTTCTGGGGCTTCATCTCGCCGGGGATCGTAGCGGCGTTCCTCTTCGGGCTGTTCGTGCCGCGCACTCCGCCGGCCGCCGCATTCGGCGGAATGATCCTGGGGATTCCGGTCTACGGACTGCTGCTGTGGCTTTTCCCCGAAGTCGCGTTCCTGCACCACATGGCAATCACGTTCCTGGTCATTTCGGCGTTCATGGCGACCGTTACGTTACGTCAGGGTTTGGATGAGCCGCGGAGGCTGCCGCAGTCGGCGGCGCATGTGGATCTGGAGCCGGCGCCTGCGGCGAAGTGGTGGGCGGGGGCGGTGATCGCGGGGGCTGCGGTGTTGTATGTGATTTTCTGGTGAGGGGGAATAGGATAGTCCATGGGTCGACGCAAGCGGTTGATACAGACGATACTCCGGGGCCGGTCGGACGCGAATGTTCGCTTCGACGACTTGCGCGCTCTAATGCGGTATCTTGGATTTGACGAGCGTGTCCGGGGCAGCCACCACCTCTTCGAGAGGCTGGGAGGAGACGACTGATGCACAAGTACGAGATCATTCTCTATTGGAGCAACGACGATCAGGCGTTCGTCGCCGAGGTGCCCGAGTTGCCTGGGTGTATGGCGCACGGAACCGATCAGGAGACCGCGTTGCAGAACGTCAAGGACGCGATGCAGTTCTGGATCGAAAGGGCACAGGAGTTGGGACGGTCCGTGCCAGAACCCAAGGGCGAGCGTTTGATGCTAGCCTGAACGCACACCGCAAAGACCCGAGGCTATTCTGCGCCGTACAAGCTGCATCGCTCTCGCGGCGGCGATCGCCGCTGCCGCTTCCGCCTGCTTCGACCCACCAGCCCCCATCCCCTTCTGGGAAGACCCGGCCGTCTTCGCCGAGAACCGGGAGCCGCCCCGCGCCTCGTTCACGCCGTTTGAGACCGTTGACGCAGCCGTCGAGAACCGGCCCGAGGACTCCCCGTTCCGGCTCAGCCTGAACGGCGACTGGCGATTCCACTGGGTGCCCCGCCCCGACGAGCGGCCGCGGGACTTCTTCGAGGAGGACTTCGACGCGTCCGGGTGGGCGGTCATCCCTGTTCCCGGCAACTGGGAGTTCGAGGGCTATGGATATCCGGTCTACCGCGACGAGTTCTACAGCTTCCCCCCCAACCCCCCTGACATCCCGGATGACGACAACCCGGTTGGATCGTATCGGCGGACGTTCGAGCTTCCGGCGAATTGGGACGGGCGCGAGATCTTCCTGCACTTCGACGGGGTGTATTCGGCGTTTTTCGTGTGGGTGAACGGCGAGCGGATCGGGTACAGCGAGGGGAGTCGGACGGCGGCGGAGTTCCGGGTGACGGACGCGGTGCGGCCGGGGACGAATGTGGTCGCGGTCGAGGTGTACAAGTGGAGCGACGGCAGCTACCTGGAGAGTCAGGATTTCTGGCGGATCAGCGGGATCGATCGGGATGTCTACTTGGTCGCGATGCCGGCGACGCATCTGCGCGACTTTTTCGCCGAGGCGACGCTCGACGACGCCTACGAGGGCGGGTTGCTGCGGCTGACCGTGAATGTCGCGAATCGCGGGCTGGGGGCTGCGGGTCCGCACGAGGTGCGCTACGAGTTGCTGGACCCGGAGGGGCAGGCGCTCTGGGCCGAGCCCCAGACGCTGTCGCTGGACGTTCCGGCCGGAGGCGAGGTCGAGGCGTCGGGCACGATGGTGGTGGAGCGGCCGCTTCAGTGGACCGCGGAGACGCCGGCGCTCTACCGGCTGGTCATGTCGCTCGTGGGGCCGGAGGGCGAGGTGGCCGAAGTGGTTTCGGCGCGGGTCGGGTTTCGGCGGGTGGACATCGTCGACGGGAATCTGAGGGTGAACGGCCGACCGATCGTCGTGCGGGGCGTCAACCGGCACGAGCACGACCCCGACCGCGCGCACGTCGTCGACGAGGCGTCGATGATCGAGGACATCCGGCTGATGAAACAGCTGAACATCAACGCGGTGCGGGCCGCCCACTACCCGAACGTGCCGCGCTGGTACGAGCTGACCGACGAATACGGGCTGTATGTCGTGGACGAGGCCAACATCGAGTCGCACGGGATGGGATTCGAGCCGGGGGTCACCCTGGCGGGACGGCCCAACTGGCTGGCCGCGCACATGGACCGCACGGTGCGGATGGTCGAGCGGGACAAGAACCACGCGTCGATCGTGGTGTGGTCGCTGGGGAACGAGGCGGGGGACGGGGAGAACTTCGACTCTACGGCGGCGTGGATCCGCGCGCGCGATCCGAGCCGGCCGATCCTGTACGAGCCATCCGGCGAGCGCGACAACATCGATATCGTGGCGCCGATGTATGTGCGGCCCTACTGGCTGGAGCGGTACGCGCGCTCGGGGGCCGAGAAGCCGTTTCTGCTGGTGGAATACGCCCACGCGATGGGGAACAGCGTGGGCAATCTGGCCGACTACTGGGAGGTCATCGACTCGCATCCGCGGCTGCAGGGCGGGTTCATCTGGGACTGGGTCGACCAGGCGATGCGTGCGACCGACGAGCGCGGGCTACGCTACTGGGCGTACGGCGGCGATTTCGGGCCCGCAGGCATGCGGAATGACGGCAACTTTCTCGTGAATGGGCTGGTGTCGGCGGACCGGCAGCTGCATCCGCATGCGTGGGAGGTGATGAAGGTGTACCAGCCGGTGCGGGTGACGGCGGTGGACCTGGCGGCAGGACGGATCGCGATCGAGAACCGGTACGATTTCAGCGACCTCTCGGTATTGGCGGGAAGCTGGGAGGTGCTGGCGGACGGCGAGGTGGTGGCTGCCGGGACGCTGCCGGAGTTGACGACGGCAGCCGGCAGTGTCGACACAGTCACGCTGGCGCTTCCGCAGCTCGGGAACGCGGCCGAGGGCGGCCCTACCCTCGAAAACGAGGGGGATGCCGCAGTTTGTCGGCCATTCTTGCCCCAAAATGGCCGACAAACTCGCATCGTGCCCCGGCCGGGCGTCGAGTATCTGCTTGATGTCACCTTCTGCACCCGCGTTGATGCGCCCATGGTCCCGGCGGGCCTGGTGGTCGGGTGGGAGCAGTTCAAGCTGCTGCAGGGACCACCGATCCAGGCTCCTCCGCCGGGCGGACCCCTGGTGACGACCGAGACGCCGGACGCCGTGCTGGTGACGGGCGACGACTTCGCGCTTCGATTCGACCGCGCGCGGGGCATTCTCGCTTCACTGGAACTTGCAGGCCGCGAACTGCTCTACTCCGGCCCCGCGCCCAACTTCTGGCGGGCACCCACCGACAACGACTACGGAAGCGGCCAGCCTGTTCGATCCGGGGTCTGGCGGCTGGCGGGACGTGCGCCCGGCCGCCACCTGGATTCGATGACGGTTACCGCCGCGGCCGATGGGCGCCGTGCCTCGGTCACCAGCCACTTCTCACTGCGGGCGATCGGCGCCGACTACACCCTGTCCCACGAGATCCACCGCAACGGAACGGTGGCGGTCTCCGCACATCTGACCGATGTCGACGAGGACCTCCCCGAGATGCCCCGTTTCGGCACGATCCTCACGCTTCGCGGCGACCTCGATCAGGCGGAGTGGTACGGCCGCGGCCCTCAGGAGAACTACTGGGACCGCCGCACGGGTGCCGCCGTCGGCCGCTACTCGGGACCGGTGGCGGGACTCGCGCACCCGTACGTGCGCCCCCAGGAGACGGGCACCCGCACCGACACGCGCTGGGTGGCGGTCACCGACCGCTCCGGGACCGGGCTGCTCGTCACGGGGCTGCCCACCGTGTCCTTTTCGGCGCTTCCCTACACGCTGGAAGACCTCGACGCCGGCGAGCAGAAGGCGCAGCGCCACTGGGCCGATCTGGTGCCCCGCGACGACATCACCCTTTACGTCGACCATCTGCAGCAGGGCGTTGGCGGCGACGATTCCTGGGGCGCGGTTCCGCACCACGAGTACACCCTGTGGCCCGGCGAGATGCGCTTCCGCTACCTCCTCCGGCCGCTGCGGCCAGGCGAGGATCCGGCTCTGGTAGCGCGCACACCGATGCCCGACAGAGCGGCGGCGACCGCCGTGATGGAGCGGTCGCTCGCGTTCGATCACTTCGGGGAGCGCAACCTCGTGGAGCATCTGGCGCGGGGGCGGTCGGTCGAGGTGGTGCCCGCGTCGTCGTCGCTGTACTCGGCGGCGGGCGACGCCGGGCTGGTGGACGGCGTCCGCGGCTCGATCGACCGGCGGGGCGGGCACTGGCAGGGCTACCAGACCAACGAGATCACCGCCGTGATCGACCTGGGGGAGGGTGCGACGGTCGAAGCCGTGAAGGTGGGGTTCCTGCAGCACCTGGGGTCGGGGGTGTACCACCCGCGCCGCGTCGAGGTGGCGGTGAGCGGGGACGGGGAGCGGTTTGGCAGGGCGGTGGTGCGTGAGGTGGGGGAAGCAGCGGCCCGGGTCGGGTCGGCTGTCGAGCCGCCGGAGGGCGGCCGGGTCTACGTCGAAGTTCCGGTGGCGGCCGCGCCGGCGCGGGCGGTGCGTGTCCGGATCGTGGGTTTGGGCCGGGTCCCGAGCGGCTGGCCGTCAGCCGGCGAGACTGCCTGGACATATGTGGACGAGATCATCGTTCGGTAGCGGCAGCCGAGCGCTTACACCCCCGCCACCTGTTCACCGCCCCAGCCGCAACGATACCGTCCCCACCGGCTCCGCCGCCGATAGCGACACCTCTCCGGAGGAACGCTGGCCATCCAGGCTCACTGTCACAGTGACCGTTCCACCGTCCGCCGGGACGCCGCATATCCGAAAGGCGCCGAGCGCATCGGTCACAGTCTCAATCGTCCTGGCTTGGCCCAACAAACGAGTACGCAGTCGGTTAAAGGTCGACCATTCGGCCACCACGGTGGCTCCGGCCACGGCGATCCGCGAATCGGTCTCGACCACATCTCCCAGCACAACGCCGGTGCCGGGAACCCAGTCCTCTGCATTCATGCCGCACGCCGTGGCCATCACAGCGCTCGGGGGGGGCGCCTCGAGCTGGAGCCTCGCCGTGTCGCCGGGAAAGATGTCCGCGTCCGCGAGTGCGTAGCCGCGATCGAGACCGCGCAGGGATGGTTGCAGCAGGGCCACCTGATATGCACCCGCAGGCAGGTCGCCGATTTCGAATCGCCCATCTGCGTCCAATTCAACCTCTGCGGCCAATCCCACGAGCGTCACGCGGCCAGGGGTGAACGGCACGCCGCGATCGGGATCCCGAACTTCGCCCGTGATCGTGCCGGAAGCGTCGGCGTAGGCGGTCCGGCCTGTCGCCGTACTGACGGCTCTGACCACTCCTCCTCCATCCTCGGCGATCCCTTGTAGCGAAGGCAGCATCCGTCGGAGAATAAGGTTCCGGGCTTGCGTCAGCAGCGGCATCCGGATGTACCAGTTCGACACGATCCAGGTGCCGTCGGGCAATCCGTGGAACTCGACCCGTCCCCCGGCGTGGTCGCCCCGATATCGGTTGGCAACGCCTGGAAGGTTTAGATAGGTAAAGTCGAGCCACTGGAGCGCTCCCGTCACGCGGGAAAGCCAAAGAACGCCCTCGATGTCCGTGCGGCCGCTGCGTGTCTGGACGGGGCGGAACTCCAGGCCCACCAGATCGGGTTGCGATTCGTCGCGCGCACGAAGCTGGAAACAGTAGTTCTCGAGGAATGCATCCGAGAGGAGTGCATGGGCGTCGGGCGCGAAGTAGTGCCTTCCGGCCGGGCTGGTGTTTGTCCATCCCTCCTCAAGCAGAAACTCCACCGGAAGGCTTTCGATGGGACGGCGGCTGTTCGTTCGACGAGCCGTGCGGGTCTCGCTGCGAATCCTCAAGGTGCTGGGATCGAGAATACGGGAATACCTGTCGAGATCGTACCGATACGTTCCGGCCGAGTCGGTGAAGCGGGCCGCGTCGAGGGTCATGCGGGCTGCTTCCCAGACCCTGTGCGTCTGCTCGCCGATGTCGGCTTCCAGCTCACAGCGTCTGTCTCCCAACGCCTCGATCCCCTCGAGCGCGATCGGCTGGTGCTCCAGCGAGATTCTCACCGAGACCGTGTCTGAAGCGGCCACCATGAATCCTCCGACCGTCCGGGTGGCCATTCCGAGCCGCTCGGCTCGCAGAGAGTAGGCTCCGGGAAGGGCGAGGATGAAGCGGAACTCTCCGTCGGGTCCGACCATGAAGCGCTGAATGTCGCGATTGTCGCTGTCCACGAGCGAGACGAGAACGGCGGGGACGGGTTGTTGGCCCGCCGAATCCACCACCACTCCGTGCAGGATCTGGGCCTGGGTCTCCGCCGGGCCCCACGCAAGCACCGTCGCAAGTGCGACAGTGGCAGCCACCCACGTGTGCCGGGTGACCGCGTTGCGCTGTCCGATCATCTCAGCTCCCGTTGCGTTGCGAGTACCCGGCGCCTCCAACAGTATACGGCTTGGAGTGCGCCCCAATGACACCTGCTACTGGAGGTATCCCGTGAATCGCTTCGCCGAACTTGCCATCGTCACCGCCGCCACGCTTGCCGCTTGCGCTCCTGCCGAGAACGATTCGTACGCGGAGGAAACCGAAGCATCGATGGGCGCCGCGCCCGCTGCGGCGGCGGTCGGGCACATGCCTACCGACGCCGAGCGCGAAGCCATCCTGGCTGCGGTCCAGGGCATCTTCGACGCGTTGGCCACGGGTGACGGCGAGATCCTCCGCGAGATCATGCACCCCGATGTCCTGATGCACTCGGTGGAGCGGGCCGCTGACGGCACCCGCTCCAGCTCCACCTCGACGCGCGACCAGTTGATCGCTCGGCTGGAAGGGAGCGAGACAGTCCTGACGGAGCGGATGTGGGATGCGGAGGTGCGCGTCAGCGGCGATCTCGCCATGGTCTGGACTCCGTATGACTTCTATGTGGGGGAGGAACTCAGTCACTGCGGGGCCGACGCACTCCTGCTGACAAGGAACGACGACGAGTCGTGGCAGATCATCGCGCTGTCGTGGACGCGGTTGCAGCCGCCGGTGTGTGAATTGCATCCGGATGGGCCGCCTGCTTGAGGTGAGAGTCTGTCCGCCATTTTTCCCCAAATCTGGCGGACAAAGGATCAACTCGGGTCGCCTGGAGGTTGCGGCCGCAACGAGACCAACCGTATCACGCGAACGATCTGCACCCCGAACTCGTCGGTAGTGATGTACGCCATGAGCCCGTTTGGACCGAAGGCGCTGGGGATCCTGACTCCGTCGGCGGGCAGCGTTCCGATATAGCCGCCATCCGGGGTAACGATATCGGTGGGCCCGGGTCCGGTCCCGTTGTCGCCCGTTCGCTGAACCCAGATCCGGTCTTCCCAGTCGACCGCGATGTTGGCAATCACCGGGACCTCGTCCGCGAAGGTCAGCTTGTCCACGCTTTCGCGCTCCACGCGGAATATGCCCACGTTGCTCGGCACTTCACGGGCGACATAGCGTTCCCGTTGCGCATCTCTCATCGCCTCGGTCACCGCGAGTGGCGCGATCGGCCGCTCCACGGCGCCCACCACCTGACCGTCCCGCGAGATCAACTTGACCCGGTAGCCGATCGAGTCCACAACCGCCAGGCGGCCGTCGAAGATTGCCTCGAAGTGAAGGCGTGGTTCGAAGGCCCGGCCTGCCGAGAGTCGACCATCGGGCCTTGCGGCGCTCCTTCTTCCGGCGTCTTCCTCCGGCAGCTCCCAAGCCGTGTAGAGAACTTCCGGCCGCCCGTGCTCGATGGGGAACACTTCGATGGGTCGACCCGGGGGATCCTGTAGTGGCAAGCCGCTGCGCCTTCTTGCGAGATCGGTACTATCAGCACGAATGACGATCGAAACCAGGCTCCCGTCCGGGAGTGCCTTGGTGTCCATGAAGGGACTTCCAGTTATCGGGTTCACGGGCATCCTGCGCAGGTGTTCCCCTCCTGGAGCGAAGACATCGATGGACATCAGACTACCGACCACGTACCCACCGTCTCGATAGACATGGAGCGACGAGGGGGACCGGAATTCCCCGGGTCCCTCCCCCGAGCCCCCCACCAAGCGCACGAAACTTCCGTCCGGGGCCACCACCACGATTCGGTCCGCCCCCCTGTCGAGAATGTGTGCATTGCCCGTTCCGTCGAAGGCAACCTCCGTGACCCTGCCAAAGCTCTCCCAGTCCTCGCCCATGTACGCACCGACGCTGTACACGTGCTCGGTCACGGCGGTCAGCATGATGTCGGGGCCCTCCAGGGTGCCCGGAAGACCGCCGACACTGGGCCCGCCCGTGGAATCGCCGCACGCGAGGGTGCCGCCCAACGCGCTCGCAATCAGTATCCGAACCCCGGTTCTCATCCGTGGAGAGTCTCTTCGCCGGCAGACCTTCCGCAAGTCCCTGCCTTTGTTGGTCCTCAGGGCTCCGGAATTGGTGGACAAATGATCAACTCGGGCTACGCTGTGGTGCCGGTTGCAACGAATTCATACGAATCACGCGGACGACCTGAATTCCCACGTCGTCGGTCTCGATATACGCCATGAGCCCGTTTGGCCCGAAGGCGGTGGGGATCCTGACGCCGTCGGCATCCAGCGTCCCGACGTAGCCGCCATCCGGCGTCACAATGTCGGTGGGACCTGGTCCGGTCCCGTCCTCCCCCGTCCTCTCGACCCAGATCCGATCCTCCCAGTCCACAGCGATGTTGGCGATGACCGGCGCTTCTTCTGCGAAGGTCAGCTTGTCCACGCTTTCCCTCTCGATGCGGAAGATGCCCACGTTGCTCGGCACCTCCCGGGCGACATAGCGTTCCCGTTGCGCATCTCTCATTGCTTCGGTCACTGCGAGCGGCGTGATCGGGCGCTCCACGGCGCCCACCACGCTACCGTCACGCGCGATCAACTTGATCCGGTAGCCGATCGAGTCCACCACCGCCAGGCGGCCGTCGGAAACTGCTGCCAGGTGAAGGCCTGGCTCGAACGCACGGCCCGCTGAGAGCCGGGAGGCTCCATCCCCCGAGCCCCCCACCATGCGCACGAAGCTTCCGTCCGGAGCCACAACCACGATCCGGTCGGCGCGCATGTCGACAATGTGGGCGTTGCCAGCGCCGTCGAAGGCAACATCCGCAAGCAAGCCGAAGCTCTCCCAGTCCTCGCCCATGTACGCCCCGACGGTGTAGACGTCCTCGGTCACGGCGGTCAACATGACGTCCGGGCCCTCCAAGGTGCCCGGAGGACCGGGGGAATCGGGTGCGCCAGTGGAATCGTCGCAGGCGACGCTTGTCAGCGCGCCCGTGATCAGTGTCAGGATCCGGGTTTTCATCATCTGCCAGGATTTCCTTGGGTTGAGCTCCGCCGACCGTAACGGGATCCAGGAAGGCGCTCAAAAACTAATTCTTTCGTTTATCGATGTCACCTCGGAGTGTGTCTCTGGCCCACCTCGGTGCCGATCGGTAGATTCGCCCCATTCCGCAGACCGTCAGTCACGTCCGGAGGGCCCATGGATCGCCCATCCCCCCTTACCCGCCGCCGTTTCATGCACATGACCGGCACCGCCCTGGGCCTCGGCGCAGCATCCGCCTGCGCGTCCAACACGCGGTCAGGCAACGCAGCCGCCCCCACCGCTGCAACCGGCACCACGACCGACCGCACCTACACCCCAGACCGCTTCGACCCGTGGATCGAACTCGACCGTGCCGCCTGGACCCAAAACGTCCGCGAGGCGGCGCGGCTGGCAAACGGCCGCCCCATCCTCGCGGTCGTCAAGAACAACGCCTACGGCCTGGGCGACCGGGCCGTCGGGCCGCTTCTCGCCGACATGCCCGAGGTAGCCGGAATCGCCGCCGTCCGCGTCGAAGAGGCCCTCGCAATGCGGGAAGAAGGCGTCACGAAACCGATCGTGGTCATGGCCGAGGGGTCCGAGGACGAGATCGAGGAGATGGCGCGGCACGACGTGCTCCCGTCCGTCTGGCTGGACGATGCGCCCAGGAGGCTGCAAAGCGTGTCCCGACGGATGGGCCGTCCCGTACCCGTCCAGCTCTTCATCGACACGGGGATGAACCGCGAGGGAATGCCCTACACGCGCGCCCGCAGCTGGATCGAGGAGCTCGTCCAAAGCGAATACGCCGACGTGAACGGCACCTACACCATGTTCACCCACGACCTCGATTTCGACCGCGAGCAGCACGCGCGCTTCGAGGAGCTGCTCGCCTGGGCCCGCGGCAAGAACCTGCCGCTCGGCACCCTCCACGCCTCACCCACCTTCGAGCTGTTCCACCTGCCCGAGGCGCACTACGACATGGTACGCCCCGGCAACGCCCTGTTCGGAAACCCTCCCGGCGGCGAGGAAGCCAGGGACATGGCCGACCTCAAGCCCGTGTTCAGCCTGAAGACCCGGGTAGTGCGGGTCGAGCACCTCGAGCCGGGCGACAGCGCGGGCTTCAACCG
>LXNI01000419.1_pt1 | contig 49986 bp, 55 predicted proteins | sample 809091 | NCBI WGS metagenome assembly LXNI01 (sample SAMN04870527, study PRJNA318959) | sponge metagenome | biome: 01000161; feature: marine sponge reef; material: water | host: Sarcotragus foetidus | place: Greece: Milos, Mediterranean Sea | collected 2013-05-29 | depth 5-7 m
GAAGTGGAGTTGAGTCTGAACCAGGGTCTGTTGCGATATGTGACCGAGGACCCGAATGCTGATGAAACCGCCGCGCAGTGGCTCGAACTGCTGACGGCACCGGATTTTGACGGGTTTGCCGACGAACTTCGAGTCTACCTGGCGGGGATGCCACACCCGTGGCATGACCAAGCCGACTTGAGCCGTTACGAGGCCTGGTATGCCAGTTTGCTGTACATGGGTTTCAAGGCCATTGGGGCCAAGGTGCGGGTTGAAGAATCGACCCACCAGGGGCGTTCAGACCTGGTGCTGTTGCATGCCGGTCAGGTGTTCGTGATGGAATTCAAGGTGGTGGACGATGAAAGTCAGGCGGATGCGTCACTGGACCGGGCGCTGGCACAGATCCGGGACAAGGGATACAGCGAGCCATATCGCAACCAGGGAATACCGATTCATCTGGTGGGCATGGCCTTTGGTCAGGCTGAGCGGAATTTACTGAAAATCCGGGTCGAGGTCATCTGACATCGAATCTGGAATCTCCATCGCCGGGAACCCCGACCGGTGTAGGGCGGAACACACTTGTCCATGCGCAGCAAGCCTTACTGGGGATCAACAACTGGCAACAGACACCTGATCTGTGTAGTGAGTCCACTGTCTTTTTCAAGACACGCAATACGCCCCCTCTCAGAGCCCCTGCGCGTTCTCATCGAGTCAGATCTCGATCACGCCCTCGAACACCGTCTCCGCAGTTCCGGTGAGGTAAACCGGTTCTGTCGTACCACCCCATCTGACAACTGCATTTCCTCCGGGCAAGGAAACCACAACCTCAGAATCCAGCAATCCCCACCGAATACCACTCACGACCGCCGCACAGGCCCCGCTTCCACAACCGAGCGTTTCACCCACACCCCTTTCGAACACCCTAAGCCGGATATGTTTTCTTGACCGTACCTGCATGAAGCCCACGTTGACCCGTTCGGGAAATCGATGATGGCGTTCGATCACCCTGCCCACCTTTTTCACCCGGGTGCCCGTCACATCATCAACCAGCTGTACAGCATGCGGATTACCCACTGAAAGTACGGCAACTGCAAACCGTCCAACAGAAGTTTCCAGCGAATAGGTGAGCTTTTCCTCGGGCGCGACAAAGGGAATGTCATCCGGCACAAAAATGGGGTTCTCAAGACCTGCGGTGACCGTATCATCATCGTTCACTTTCAGTTGCATCGCGGTGGTATGGGTATGCACTTCAATGAGGGAACGGTCCGTCAATTTCCGGTTTTGCAAAAATCGGGCAAAACAACGCGCACCATTACCGCACTGTCCGACTTCACTGCCATCTCGATTGAAAATGCGAAGCAATACCCCACGTTTATCCTTCGCACCCGGTTGAGCCAAAAGAATTTGATCACACCCGATCCCGAAATGGCGGTCAGCCAATTTTTTCGCCGTGCCCTTGGACAACTGAATCGGATGGGTGATACCATCAAGCATCACAAAATCATTCCCCAAGGACTGCATTTTGATAAATGGTAATCTCATGTGCGTTGACTGAATTCAAGGTGCCTGAGTCATTGGTTGCTGGACAACCACTGCAATTTAAACCGGAGAGTGTATTGTATTTTTTCTCTTGTCTGAGGTCATGCCATCTGATAAGCGCGAACTTGCGAGTAATTCCGTCGATCCATACTCCGAATGTGTGGCAATCCCGGGCAATTGTCCATCGGTGGTGACGGTATCGCACAGCAATGATGACAGTACAAGCATGTTTGACTATTGAGAACCGAGAAAACAACCTGTGAATCGTCGACTCAAGCCTCTCTTCCAACGCATTCGTACAATGCCATCGCTGCCACGCAAACTGGCAGGTATCTTATTACTGCTCGGGGGCGCACTGTGGTTTTTGCCTGTTCTCGGGCTGTGGATGGTGCCATTGGGTCTGCTGGTTCTCTCTTTGGATTTCCCTTGGGCCAGGCGCGGCTATCTTTCAATCATCCTCTGGTACAGAAAACACGTTACCCGTCGACGCGCCAAACACACGCCCTAGTGCGGCATCAAGGACACGCCACCGGCGGTCATGGTATCGAACCACCTGATCTTACTCTAGCTGCCTTTGTTCGCTCTCAGTTTCACCAGATTCATCCCTTTTAAAACATTGAGTGCTTCTTGGAGTTGATAGTCACTCGCTAGCAGCGAAGAAACCACCGTCTCATGCCCTTCGCCTGATTTTGCGCCCGAGTCGGTTTCGTTTTGCAAATGGCCGACCAAATCGACCTCCCCGAATGATCTGCTATTTTCAGCCGCAGTGAATTCTTTTTGTTCTGCAACAATATCCGGCACGATACCCTTCGCCTGAATGGACCGGTTTGAAGGCGTATAGTATCTCGCAATCGTCAATTTCAGCGCACCCCCATTATTCATCGGGATCACCGTTTGCACAGAGCCTTTCCCAAATGTTCGAGTCCCCAATATAATAGCCCGCTGATGATCTTGCAGCGCGCCCGCGACAATTTCTGAGGCCGATGCCGACCCCCCGTTCACCAATACCACCATCGGCGCATCATCCAAAACGTCATCCGGTTTGGCCATATAGCTCAGATCGGTATCCGGCCGTCTTCCCCGGGTAGAGACAATTTCACCGCCTTCCAAAAACATGTCGCTGATTTGCACCGCGCCGCCCAGAATACCACCCGGATTATTTCTAAGATCGAGTATCAGCCCTTTTAGAGGTTGATCATCCGATCGTTGGAATTCCTTTATCTTGGCATGCAGGTTCTCGGCAGTTTCTTTTTGAAACCGGGTGACCCTGATATATCCAAATCCCTCTTCAAGCATCTCGCCCTTGACACTGGCGACTTTAATCACCGCCCGCGTCAGTGTCACCTCGATAGGATCAGTCTCTGTCTGGCGAAAAATCGTCAGTTTTATTTTTGTCCCCGGCTTTCCGCGCATCCTGTCCACCGCATCCTTCAGGCTGATGCCCCGGATTGGTTCGTCATCCAGCATGGTGATGATGTCCCCTGACATAATGCCTGCGGCATGGGCCGGCGTATCATCAATGGGTGAAACCACTCTGATGAACCCGTCCTTGGCCGTCACCTCAATCCCCAGTCCGCCGAACTGACCTTCAGTGGATATCCGCATGTCATCGAACTCTTCCGGTCCCAAAAAAGCCGAATGAGGATCCATGCCATTGAGCATTCCCTCAATGGCATTTCGCAACAGTGTTGCATCATCAACCGGATCAATATACTCACTCTTGAGTTTCCCAAAAACTTCAGTAAAAACCTGCAACTCTTCCAAAGGCAATGCTTCAGGTTGCTGCTCTTGGGCGACTGCCGTCAAACCAGAGTGAATGAACAAACCCGCTGCCAGCACATAACCAAAATATCGCATCTTTCCCACCATCAATTATCTAAAGACCCTTCTTGACGCCGCCGGACCAAGATCCACCGGATCATTGTAACAGGGTAACAGATCACCCAAGGCCCGTCCTTCGGAACAACTGCCAGAAACCCATCGTACTGCCAACAAACGCCCCCGCTTCCACCGGGTTGGATCCGTTGAATGGCGGCATTGCAGATGCTATCTGCCGTACCCCGTTCCATCGGTGCTGAGTCCCTGATGGTGCCTGTTACCCGATTCGGCCAACGCGCCCATCAACACTGAAAGCGTTCCGTCGCCATCCCACCCCGATCATGGCGACTCCCTTGCCCAACCGGTTGTTGAAAGGGCAATTATGGACTATTTGGTCGCTTATTCGAACCCTCCGGGTCGAATAAGGTCAACACAATGCGTTTATCGCCCGTCAACCACTGAAAGCGTTCCGTTCGCACACCCATACAAAACACAGAGCAACCTGATTACGGGCCGAATCCCGAATCAGTCAGGCATGGACACCACACAACCCCCTGGGCATGATCCACGCAGTCGGGACACCGACGGCGCTGCCAGCGACCCGGGATTGAATCCGGATCAACCACTTTCATCACCACTCGATACGTGCATAATAACAGCTTGGAATTGGCTTCAGTGTCTCAATTAAACCCCAAACCCAATCCACAGTGAGGTAGAATCCAGCCAGTTTCATTGGGCCAGAATCATGAACATGTTTATTGAGTTTGTTGTCGAATACTGGTATTTGTTCGCCATGCTAGCCGTCATCATTATCATGCTATCGCTTGATCCGGCAGCCCGGGGAGCCTCTGGAGCCAAACCGATTTCTCCTCTCCAGCTTCCCCAAGTCCAGTCCCGGTCATCCGCCATTGTGATCGATGTCAACGAAACCGAGACTTACCGAACAGGCCATATCTCCCAGGCCATCAATCTGCCGTTCAGCCAGTTTCGCGAGTCGCTTGGAAAATTGAAAAAACACAAGGGAAAACCGATCATTATCACCTGTACCACCGGCGCCAATTCAAACAAGGCGGCCGCCACACTGAAGAAGAATGAATACACCGATCTCTATATTTTAACGGGTGGCTTGGCGGCATGGAAAAAAGAAAATTTACCCCTGGAGAAGGGCAAATAAGGCGACCGTGCATCTATCCCATTCAAACAGACCCGTTCCATGACTGACAAACCGACCCCTTCCAGACTGGAAGCCAAGAAAATTTATCTTAAAGACGCTTCATTCGAGTCACCCGGAACACCGCATGTCTTTGCAAATTTGCAGGCTCAACCGGACATTGCGATTGATATTGAACTGAGCCACGCCCGACTGGAAGAAAAGCGTGATTTTTATGAAATCGTCTTAAAAATCACCGTGACCGCCAAACACAAAGAGAAGGATGACATCGTTTTTCTGACCGAAGTGCAACAAGCCGGCGTGTTTCTGATACAGCACCCTGAACAGGAAAAAATGGATATTATGAAAGAGGTTGCCTGCCCCCACATCCTGTTACCCTTTGCAAGAGAAGAAATAAGCAGCCTGGTTTCCAAGGGGGGATTTCAGCAACTTCTGATTTCACCAGTGAATTTTGAGATGCTTTATCTGCAAAAGAAACGCAAGAAGGAAGCAACCGATGCAGCCAAGACACCGGAGTCCAATTGAGCATGCACCGTGAGTTGCTGCGTATCGACTGATCCACTCATTCGACGATTCAATGACCCTGCAGATCCAGACTGACCGTATTTCAGTGATGGGTGCGGGTTCTTGGGGAACGGCATTGGCCGTTACCCTGTCGCATAACATGGAAACCGTGAAATTGTGGGGGCGTACCGCCCACATCATGCGTGACATACACAAACACCGTCGCAATACCCGTTATTTTCCCGACCTGCCACTGCCAGACAATCTGACGATTTGTCCGGCTATTGAGGATGCGGTTGATCAGAATCTGTGTTTTTTGATCTCGATACCCAGCCATGCGTTCAGGTCAACACTGCATCAACTGAAAAAAACCATCGAACGACAGGGGTTCAAGCCGCAAGAGGCCACCATTGTCTGGGGTACCAAGGGATTTGATCCGACGACAGGGAAGTTGCTGGATGCGGTTGTCAACGAAATCTTTGGAGAACACACCCGTCAGGGAGTGATCTCCGGCCCGAGCTTTGCGACCGAAACCGCCGATGCCTTACCGACCGCATTAACCGTGGCCAGTCGGACTGCCGAGCAGGCCAAATGCCTGGCGGATTGGTTCCGTACGCCGACGATCCGTGTGTATCATAGTGATGATCTGACCGGCGTACAACTGGGGGGTTCCATTAAAAACGTGATGGCAATCGCTGCGGGCATCAGCGACGGACTCGGTCATGGTGCCAATGCCCGGGCGGCCCTGATCACTCGCGGTTTGTCGGAACTGACCCGACTGGGCATCGGGATGGGTGGTCGGTTGGAAACGTTTATGGGATTGACCGGTGTCGGAGACCTGATATTGACCTGCACAGACAACCAGTCCAGAAACCGTCGATTTGGGCTGGGCATCGCTCAGGGAAAATCAATGCAACAGCTCACCGCGGAGATTGATCAGGAAATAGAAGGAATCAACACGGTCAGAACACTGTATACCTTGAGCAAGCAATTGAATGTCGACATGCCGATCACAGAACAGGTCTATCAGGTGCTCTATGAAAAACGGGACCCGGCGGAGGCCGTCAGGCAACTGTTGCAACGCAATCCAAAAGCAGAATCCGTTTGAAAACCCATGAATGGTATTTGCGATACACCGGTTCCATCGCTCGCCGTTTGCCGGGTAACGAACGGATACCCGGGTAGGCCACCCGCACTGCCAGTCACCTGCGCCATGGCATTTGGGCCAAGTATCTGGAATCACCGGATAAAGACGCTTTCACAATACGCGTTGAACCGGCAAGAAAGGACTATCGGTGATCTCGGGTCGATCACCGGATTTTATTCTGTCTGTCGTATCAAACTGTGATTGCTGACCACCCGGGTTGACCGCCATATCCCATTGTCAACACGAACCACCGGGCATGGGGGCATTCGGAAAACCCGCCTGACGCCACGCTTCATAAACCACAATGGCAGCACAATTGGACAGGTTGAGACTGCGCGTGTCACCGAACATCGGTATCGTCAGGCGGCAATTTGGATCGATCTGGTGTCGAATGGCATCCGGCAAGCCTCTGGTTTCCGATCCAAACAACAGCAGGTCACCCGACTGATAGCGAAAATCACTGTATCGAAGGGTATTTCTAGTCGAAAAAGACAATACCCTGCCCGTTTTGAATGCCCTGAATGTCTCCCAGTCTTTCCAGGTGCTGACATCAGCATAATCGTGATAATCCAACCCGGCCCGTTTGAGCTGTTTGTCATTCATGCTGAATCCCAGCGGTTCGATGAGGTGCAACTCACAGCCGGTATTCGCGCAAAGCCGGATAATATTCCCGGTATTGGGGGGAATTTCCGGCTCCCACAGTACCACAGAAAACATGCTCGGCAAATGGAATCAGAAGGGTTTGACCACAACCAGCACAACGATCCCCACCAGCGCCACCACGGGGAGTTCATTCATCCAACGATAGAAAACATGGCTGGATTGGTTCCTATCGTTTTTAAAGGTGATGAGCGCACGATAACACCATGCATGATAGCCAATGAGCAGCAGCACCAACCCGAGCTTCCAGTTCAGCCAGGCACCGTGATAACCGTATCCCAGCCACAGCCAGAACCCGGAAATCAGGGTCAGGATTGCACCCGGGGTCATGATGCCGTAAAAAAGCTTTCGTTCCATCACTTTGAAGCGTTCTGTGCCTATCTCATCCGTTGCCTGCGAGTGGTAGACGTAGAGACGCGGAAGATAGAACAGACCCGCAAACCAGGTGACCATGAACACGATATGAAAGGATTTGATCCACAACATGCGCTTGTCCTGACTGTCTTGACTACCGCTATTTTAACAGGGGAGCCGCCGTGAAAACGCAGATAAACCAGTCTGTCCTGTCACATTGTGACTTCCCGTCGAACCGGTCGAATCGCTTTCACCTGCGGCGACAAACATCCTGCCATCGACTTGAAAAGAACAATCGGATCGCCGGCCCATTTTCAATGCGAAGTGGTTTTTCCAGACGCTGAGAAACCGCCCAACACGATCAGCGCAGTCCGTGTCATGCCACACAAGCCGTCCCAAGACAAAAAAAAGGGGCGCTAAGGATGCGCCCCGAATCAAACACCAATGGAGGAATGAATACTTTTCTTTATGCTGCTTCTTTGATGTCGACCATGGGAACGGCGGATGCCGGTGTCGCAACGTGGACTCGGGCAAATCTGCCGCGTCGATTGACAACATCGGCAATCTGATACCTTTCAACCCCGATATCCCTTAACATGGTATCTGACAGCGTATGGAGTTGTCTGATGACCTCTCTACGATGATTCCAGTCTTTGATCTGGCGGATCATTCGAGAGATCAATCCTTCACGGAAAGATCCATGAACAATGTTTGATTTTGTCTGCATATCAAGCGTACCGTTCATGATGCACCTCTAGCCGAGCAAGAGCATCAAAACGGTTAAAATGGTCAGGGCACCGATAAATGCGGCGCCTACTTCGTTGAAGATTTTGTTAGCCATGATCTGTACCCACGATAAATAGTCTAAGGAGTTTCAAAGTTCACAAATGAGCCACTCTCAAATGCTGAATATGAATATAGGGCCTAACCGGTTTGCAAACAAACGATAATTTTTCATATAATACATGAGGATTTATTCATGTATTGCAGATGCCCATTCGCTATCCTCCTCTGTCAGCCTTGAGGGCACTTGAGGCTGCCGCACGGCACTTGAGCTATACCCGGGCCTCTGAAGAACTGTTCGTGACACAAAGTGCCATCAGCCATCAGATCAAGAATGCCGAAGAGCTTTGGGGTCTCAAGTTGTTCGAGCGGCGGGGCCGTCGTCTCGTCCTGACCGAAGCCGGGCATGCGATTGTTCCCATTGTCAGGGACTTTATGCGTCGTATGACGTCGACGCTTGAAGACCTCAAGGAAAAGAAAGACAACACTTCCTCGGCGCTTCGGGTCACGTTATTGCAATCATTCGCATTCAAATGGCTGGTTCACCGACTGGGACACTTCAATCATGCCTACCCCGAGATCGATGTCTGGATCTCGACATCCGATGAACTGATCGATTTTGATTCGGAAAACGCCGATGTCGGCATTCGTTTGGGTTACGGGAGCTGGAGTAATCTGTACGAAGAATTATTGTTGACCGAATATGTCTTCCCGGTGTGCAGTCCTCGTTTTCTCAAGGAACACGGCACGCCCGACCGACCCGATGACCTGTTACAATTCCCACTGCTGCGAAGAGGCGCCATCGACATTTTGCCGCGCTGGAGAGATTGGTTCAAAGACGCAGGCGTGGTGGTCAAGAAAATGCCCAAGGGAACACAGTTTCCACAGACCAGCCTGGCCATCCAGGCCGCGATTGATGACCAGGGACTGGCACTGGCACGAAGTGCCCATGTTCTGGATGATATTAAGGCCGGACGGCTGGTCAGGTTGTTCCCCAACATCCGAAGCCAGGCGAATGTTTCTTATTTCTTTGTCTGCAATCAGGGACGGGAAAACGAGCCGCAAATTCTTGCTTTTAGGCAATGGCTCAAACGCGAAGCCCGCAAATCGCAGAAGGAATTCGATGAAATGCTGGACTAGGGGTGTGTCACCGCAGGATGGATTCCCCGAATCTGCCCGTCATCCGTGCTGACCACGTTGTTTCAGCCGCTGCGGTGCTTAGCTCGGGCCGATGCATAGCGGATGAACTGCAAAGACCGCTCAACCGTGCCCATTCCTTCTTTGGCCATGGAGTGTGAATAAGAATTTACGTGCCTCACCTGATGAAGTACGCTTAAGCCATCAATCAACGATTCCGATTACCTGTTGAACCGCGATGCCCCCTCTCATCCTCCTGCGTTTATGGTCAAAAAAGAAATGAAATACAGACGGCACGGTGGCCGGCAGTCAAGACGGGCGCTTCGCTCCGGCAACCTGGCACCGATGCTGCCACAGTTAACCCGGACGCTTCCCTTGCTGGAACCACTGGATGGGGATCAGATTGAAAAGATAGACCATGCCTCGATGAATATTCTTGAGGAAGTCGGGGTCGTTTTCCGCGATCCGGTCGCACTCAGGGACTGGCAACAGGCCGGTGCCCGCGTCGAGGGTGAACGGGTCAAGTTCGACCGCTTCCAAATCCGGGAACTCATTCAATCCATTCCTTCCCGATTGACCTTCCTGGCAAGAAATCCTCAAAACAACGTCACATTAGGGGGACCGCACTCTATTTTCGTGCCCATGACCGGGGCGCCCTATTTACGGGATCTGGAAGATATCCGACGTTATCCCACGCTGGACGATCTTGCCAATTTTCACAAACTTTCCCATATGTTGCCGGCGCTGCATTCGTCTGCCCACCACATCGTTGAACCCATGGACCATCCGGTACCCCATCGACATCTTAGAATCACCTATTCATCCATGAAATACTCTGATAAAACATTCATGGGGATGACCACATCCGGCAAGAATGGGGAAGATGTCATGCAGATGTGTGAAATCCTGTTCGGACGAGAGACCATGGAAAACCATCCGGTCACAACCGGCAATATCAACGGCAACTCCCCCTTGGTCTGGGATGCCACCATGCTCGGTGCATTGCGTGCCTTTGTAAAACGGAAACAGCCGGTCCTGTGCTCACCCTTTGTGCTGGGGGGCGCGAACACACCCGCCTCAACCATTCCGGCCGTGGTTCAACTGAATGCCGAAGCCCTGTCTGCACTCGCCTATACGCAGGTCATCAGAAAGGGGGCGCCCGCCATTTACGGCCATTATCTGTCGACAGTCTCCATGCAATCCGGTGCCCCCATGGCGGGCACCCCTGAAATCAGTCTGATGAATTTCATCATTGGCCAACTGGCCCGTTATTACGATGTTCCCTGGAGAACATCGAATACCCTTGGAGGGGCAAAGACATTTGATGCCCAGGCAGGTTATGAAAGCGCAACCACCTTGATGGCTGTTCTGCTCTCCGGAGCCCATTATATTTGGCATTCTGCCGGTTGGAATGAAGCCGGAATGCATTGTTCGATGGCAAAATTCGTCGTTGATGCCGAGCAATGTGCGATGGGCTACCGGATGGCGGAAGGGCCAAGGTGGGATGACTTTGACGAGGCGTTGGCGGCCGTCCGGGATATCGGTCCCGGTGGACATTATCTTGGACATCAACATACCCAAGATAATTTTCAACGGGCCTTTTTTATGCCAAAACTGTTCGACAACAACTCGATTGAACAATGGATGGCCGAAGGAAGCAAAGACATTACCAAACGGGCATTGGACTATGCCAAACAGCTTCTGAGTGAATATCAGGAACCGCATCTGGATCCGGCAACCGACGAGGCACTCCGTGACTTCATTGCACGCAGAGAAATTGAAATTCCTGCCGATGGGGGACTGAACGAACACTGTTGAGGAATCAACCGGATACCGGGCCCATTCAGAATCTGCCTGCCCAGTCGATCTTCCGTTGGACAACAGTCAGGATCAATCTATCCTGGCACGATGGCATGGGATTCCATCGATCACTTCAACCTCATTCCTGGAACCTGTCTTATTATTGATGGGCCATTGCTGAAGTCCATCTAAATAATACAGTGCACGGAGCAGAGGATAATCATAGGTAATTATCCAGTTGCCGATGATCGATTGATCGGGAAATACATCGACAAGGGACACAGAAAAATTTGAACTGCCATTGATTTCTTGTTACAAGTCGACTTGTTCGGAGCCTTTGGCCGTATGCTTGTCCCGACATTTCCAGGTGGACGAGCAGAGCCCAAAGGCTTTTTTGTTTCCCGTCACACCCTATCGATTACTTCACGTGTCAGCCGCTATTCTTGTCGATATAGCCTTTTTCCTGAAACATTTTCGCCATATCTTCCCCCAAGTCGATTCGACCGATGCTGACAAAGTCGAGAAGACTCTGTGCCGAATGTGTCTGAGACAAAGGAAATCGAAGACAAGAATACCTGATCGTCAAATGGGCTGCCTGAATTTCAAGTGGACACATGGGCCAATCATCAGATAGCTTTATTCACAGGAAAAACGGTATTACACTACGCCTCCAGCGCCATTGACCACCTATCACCTTTTCCGCCAACCTGAAAAATTCGACCTGTCACCCATGAACCAAATCGATGCCGCCGAAGTATCTCAGCTGCACAATATGCTCGGCACCATCGGGAAAGCCCTGGATCGCTTTGTTCAATACGACCATCCCGATCCCCTGCAGACCGACATCGATTGGCAAAACCGCCTTCAGCAACCCCTCCCAACCAAGGGCATCGGACAGGAAGCCGTGACCCGGGAACTGTGTGACAACGTCATTCCCTTCGGTTCCCCGATCGGCAGACCGGGATTCACCGGGTTTGTCACCACCGGTCCAACCACGGTCGCTACCGGGGCGGTAGCCGCAGCACTCATCGCGGCACCCCAACGACAGACACTCCATGCGTTCAACTTCCTTGAAAACCTGTCTTTGGACTGGCTCTGCGAACTGTTCGGGATTCCGGCGGGTTTTCAGGGAATCTACAGCTCGGGAGGCTCAGTCGCCAATCTGATCGGTATGGGTGCCGCCCGCCAATACGCCTTTGAGAGAATCGGCGTCGATCCCGCCGCCTCCGGGGTAACAAGTCGGATGGTCATCTACGCCAGCACCGAGACCCATCACACGATCAAAAGAGCTGCTGGTGTTTTGGGTGTCGGTCGGAATAATGTCGTGCCCATTGCGACAGACCACCAGGGTCGCATGCGGCCAGATGCCCTGGAAATGCAAATTCAGGCTGATCGGAATGAAAACATCACACCGATGGCCATCGTGGCCAATGTCGGAACCACCAATACCGGCGCCATCGATCCCGTCAAACGGATCGGAGAAATCGCGAAAAAACAGGGCATCTGGTACCACATCGACGGCGCTTACGGACTGCCCGGTCTCCTTGACCGTCGCATTGCTCCCCTTTACGAGGGTCTCGACATGGCAGACTCGTTAATTGTCGACCCGCATAAATGGATGGGGGCGTGCGTGGGTATCGCCGCCACGTTTGTCAGGGACCGGGCGTTATTGTATCGATCGTTTACCCAGGAACCGGCGGATTATCTGGAAGGCACCACCTCAAAAGAAAGTACCGAGCATAGCATGGACAGTTTCGGCGTTCCCTATTTCGACTTGGGAACCGAACTGTCAGCGCCTTCGCGCGGCGTCATGGTCTGGGCCATCCTCAAGGAAATCGGTGTCGAAGGGCTGCGTCAGCGGGTCATCCGACACAATGATATGGCCAAACGGGTCGCGGAACGGGCGGACAGGCACCCTCGTCTCGAACTGCTACAGGAACCGACCCTGTCCGTCTGCTGTTTTCGCTACATTTCCAACGGGATTGAAGACTTGAATTCATTCAATCAACAAATACATCGCCAGCTTATCCGGGGAAACCGGCACATGCCAAGCACCACACGGATCGCGGGGAAACTGGCCATACGTCCCTGCTTTCTCGGCGCACGGACCAGTTCCAAGTACGCAGACGAACTGGTCGATGAAGTTCTCAAAATCGGTGATGAACTATCCCGGGCATCGCACGAAGTCCCGTTGTGACGATCTGTTCAGGTACCATGCCGCATTCAGACTGAAGACAACAGTTTGTCGATACCCTCCCGCACCACCTGCGGCTCAAGTCGTTTCAGGCAGTGTCGTTTGCAAGAGGGCTGTTCGCATCGATCACATCCAGGGGCCCGAATGATCAGATTCTTTTCTCCAGGTGGTCCAACCTTGCGTTCGTCGGTTGGGCCAAACAGGGCAACCACCGGTGTCTTTTTCGCACTGGCAACATGCATCGGGAAACTGTCGCCGGTGACCACTAACCGGGCCTGGTTCACTAGTTCGGCAAATTCCGTCAAGGTCAACTTGCCAGCCAGGTTGATGAGGTTTCCGCTGCCCTGGCGCAATATCGCGGTTTCTATCTCCTGGTGACGTTCGGCCATCCCGGTAAATACCGCAACCTGATCGGACCGTGTTGCCGCCAACTGAACATACGATGTCAAGGGCCAATCCTTCGATATCCACCGGGTATACGGACTGAAAACAATCATCGGCTTTCCGGCACCGTTGATATCGCGCACCAGCGCGTTTATCTTGCGCTTGTCAGCCTCACCCGTCACCAGTTCCATGGAGGTATCGTCAACCGATATCCCGGCCTTTGACAACACGCCATCCATCTCCTGCAGGGCGTGGATCGCCCTGTTGCGAAAACCGGGCAAACCCCACCATCGTCCCTTGACAAATTTCCGCCGGGCATATGCAAAATAAAGAAAAAAAACCGATCGGCCCAACCCCTGCAAATCAATCGCCAAATCAAATCGGTGCTCTCTGACCTGGCGCAGCGTCTCCATGATATGCCGAACGCACCAACGGGGCTGATGATACCAGTCGGCCTTGATCCGATAGCGATCAAAAAGAATCAGATGGTCGATCCAGGGGCTATAACGGTACATTTCTGATGACGTCGTCGTGGTCAGGAGAAAGAGTTCGCTGTCCGGATAGGCTTGCTTGATCGTCCGGATATGGCCACTGGCATGAAGCACATCGCCTAAAGAGGTCTGCTTGATGATCAGTATCTTCACGACTTTTCCAAAACCCGGTCCTTTCGTGCTACCCGGCGTCAACCAGAAACTCCCGATAGGCCGGTTCCTGTCCGGACAACCAGCGTAAATCGTCCCAGGTATCGATATCCCTCAACATCCGACATTCAACGAATTGGATATCGGCCAGCGCCGCGCCGTGCTTCACGCTTGGCAACACATTGCCTTCACCCCACTTGACCCCTTCGAACAGAGCCTGTTGACACTCTGTCAGCCCGAGCAAATAAAATCCACCGTCCTCAGCAGGACCGACAACATTCAGGTCAGCCCTCAATGCGCCATGGATCTCCTTTAACAGAGCGGACTCGAAATAAGGGACATCACAACCCATCACGACCGCCGCGCCACTGAGCGCAATACCCTTGTCCAGCACATGAAGCATCCGCTCCCCCAGATTGCCCTCCACCTGAATTTCAAAATCAAACGAGTATTTTCGATGGAGTTTTTTGAATTCGACATGATCCGAATGCGGAGTGACCGTAAGTATCGTCTGTCCCGGCCAGTGCCGGCATACTTTTTTGACCGTCTGGGTCAGCATCATCAATGCCAGTTGGGCTGATCGCTCCGGGCTTAAAAAAGGATGCATTCGTGTCTTCACCTGCCCCGCAACCGGCGCCTTGGCGAAGAGATACAGGGGAATGGGCCGGTAATCACCGTGCATCACGATACATCCTGGCCAGTTTCTCCGGTGCCGCACCAAGCCAAAACAGCCATCTCAATCGCCACATCAGCAAAATGGTGGTGATCACCCCGTCCTGCTTCCACCGTCTTGCTGAAGTCACCACAGGTCGTTTTATCAGCGCTGGCCGGGACAAGGCACTCAATGACCGGCTCAACGCAATATCTTCCATCAGCGGAATCTCGGGGAACCCGCCCACGGCGTCAAACGGTACCCGCCTGACGAACAGCGCCTGATCGCCGGTCGCCAATTTCCGCACCCTCGAGCGAAGATTGATCATCGCGCCCAACAGTCGATAGCGCAGATCCGTTGCATCGAGTCTGACGGTAAATCGACCCCAGCACACCTGGTCGTTGAGCGCGGTCGCAATCAAACGGGCGGCATCGGCCGGCAAACGCGTATCACAATGCAGAAAAAGCAGGATCGGCTGGGTACTGAACCGGGCACCCAGATTCATTTGCAATGACCTCGACGGACGATCGCTGAAAAACACTTTGCAATAGGACGGAAGCAGACCACTGCCCTCAAGCTGCCGCATGACATGGATTGAATCGAGCTGATCGCTTGCATCGACCAGCAGCACTTCGTCAATACCGGTCAATCGGTCAACATGATCAATCAGGTCGTGGACCAGTTCTTTCTCGTTGTACAACGGCACGATCAAAGAGATCAATCTGAATCATCCAGGCTGGCTATCGACAGGCCGTCTACCGACCCTTTCTGGCGGCAATGCGCATTCTTAAGGCGTTCAGTCGAATAAAACCGGTCGCATCGGCCTGGTTATACGCCCCGGCATCTTCTTCAAATGACGCGATCTTTTCATCAAACAACGAATCGGTTGTCGATTGTCTCCCCAGAATCTCGACATTGCCTTTGTAAAGACGGACTCTGACCTCGCCATTCACCGGGGCTTGAGAGGCGTCGATCATCGCCTGCATCATCCGTCGTTCCGGACTGAACCAGTATCCGGTATAAATCAGCTTGGCATATCGTGGCATCATCTCATCTTTGAGATGGGCTACCTCCCTGTCCAGCGTAATGGACTCGACCGCACGATGGGCTTTGAGCATGATCGTCCCGGCAGGCGTTTCATAACATCCCCTGGATTTCATGCCAACGTATCGATTTTCAACAATATCCGCCCGACCGACACCGTTGCGTGAGCCTGCCGCATTCAGTGTTTTCATCACTTCGCCCGGTGTCATTGCCTGCCCGTCTATCGCGGTGATGTCTCCCTGAGAATACTGCAATGTCAACTCCTCGGGACTATCCGGTGCCTCGATGGGCGAACAGGTCCATTGCCACATTGCCTCACTCGGCGGTTGCCACGGGTCTTCGAGTTCCCCGCCTTCGTAGGAGATATGCAGCAGATTGGCGTCCATCGAATAAGGCGAACCGCCGTCATGTTTGGCTTCGATCTGGATGTTGTGTTTTCTGGCATACTCCATCAGTTTTTCGCGGGAAGTCAAATCCCACTCCCGCCAGGGAGCGACAATCCGGATCTCAGGATTCAAGGCGTACGATGAAAGTTCAAAGCGAACCTGGTCATTCCCCTTGCCTGTCGCTCCATGAGAAATCGCATCGGCACCGGTCTTTTCAGCAATTCTTACCAGATGCTTCGCAATCAATGGGCGGGCAATCGAGGTCCCTAAAAGGTACTCTCCCTCGTATAGGGTGTTGGCGCGAAACATCGGGAAAACATACTCTTTGGCGAACTCCTCTTGAAGGTCCTCGACATAGATTTCCTTGATACCGTATTGTTCCGCCTTTTTTCTCGCCGGTTCGAGCTCCTCTCCCTGTCCGATATCAGCCGTAAACGTCACTACTTCACAATGATATTCATCCTGTAACCACTTTAGAATGATCGAAGTGTCCAAACCACCCGAATAGGCCAGCACCGCTTTGTCAATTTCCAACATCGTCGTCAAAACCAAGGTCAAAAGGGGGCTGGAATTATATCATTGGTATTTCCGGTTTAGTTTAAGTAAAATCTTTGCCTATCGATCAACGGAAGCGGTCACAAGCGCCCATCGCGGCGCTTTTGTATTTTCACGGAAAGGGGATATAGGCTGTCACTGAAATCAACAGAGTACTCTTGTCAATGGCAATCCGTCACTTTCTCGGCCTTCCGGATCTCGCTCCGGAAGAGATCAGAAAACTCATCGTACGCGCGATCCAACTGAAGGCTGAATTGCGAAGCGGACGGGATCAGTCACTCATGCGCAACAAGACCGCCGTTTTGGTTTTTGAGAAGTCATCCACCCGTACCCGCGTCTCGTTTGAAGCCGGAATCAGTCAATTTGGAGGGCACACGATCTTTTTAGCGCCTTCGGATTCACAACTGTCGAGAGGCGAGCCGATCGAAGATACGGCACGTGTCTTGTCGCGGATGGCGGATTTGATCATCATGCGTACCGGTGACCATCGGCGCGTCCAGAAAATGGCGGAGTATGCCACGGTGCCGGTGATCAATGGCCTGTCGGACTTCAACCATCCCTGTCAGCAACTGGCGGATATCCAGACCTTTGTCGAGCATCGCGGCGATCTGGAAGGACACAAGGTCGCCTGGATCGGTGACGGCAATAATGTCTGTCACTCGTGGATGAACGCGGCTCGTCTGTTGAACTTCAACCTGACTGTCGCAACCCCGGTCGGATACGAACCGGACCCCGCATTAAGCAGGCAATGCAAAAAACACGTGACACTGACGCATCATCCCGCAGAAGCAGCAGAAAATGCCAGCGTGATCGTCACTGATGCCTGGTCAAGCATGGGGCAGGAAAAAGAAAAACGGGCCAGAGAAAGGGCTTTTTCCAGTTTCTGTGTCGATAACGCCTTAATGGCATTGGCCGCCAGGGAGGCGCTGTTTATGCACTGCCTTCCGGCCTACCGGGGCTATGAGGTCACCACAGAGGTCATTGATGGACCGCAAAGTGTAGTCTGGGATGAAGCTGAAAACAGATTGCATGCCCAAAAAGCGTTGATTGAGTTTCTGTTAACCCAGCCACTGGCTGACCGGTGACCAGCCGCAACAAGCCGATGAACAAAATACTGGTGCTTTATTACAGCCGACACGGATCCATCGCCGCGATGGCCCGACTGGTTGCCCAGGGTATTGAAAGTGTCGATACCTGTGAGGCCGTTTTAAGAACGGTGCCCCCCGTCTCAACCGTTTGTGAAGCAACCGAAAACGAAATACCGGACCGCGGCGATATCTATGCCACCGCTGCGGATCTGGAAACGTGTGATGGCTTGATATTGGGCAGCCCCACTCGCTTCGGCACCATTGCCGCCCCGCTGAAATATTTTTTCGACCAAACCGTACCCCAGTGGCTCGGTGGTGCACTGGTCGACAAGCCCGCTGCCGTATTCACCTCATCATCCAGCCTGCATGGCGGCCAGGAAAGCACCCTGCTTTCGATGATGTTGCCGCTGATCCACCATGGGATGGTTGTCATGGGGATCCCCTACAGTGAAACCGATCTGGCGCAAACCAACAGTGGCGGCACCCCCTATGGCGCAAGCCATGTCGCCGGCAGTGAGGGGAACAATGCCATCACAATCGAAGAAAAACGACTGTCCCAGCACTTGGGCAGACGGGTCGCAAGATGCGCTTGTGTCTTGGCCCAACGCACGGCCCCCGCCTGAAATCACACATCAAACAAGGGACCGGGCGTCGATAGGCTGCCTGCTTTTGTCAGAGAATTGATTTGACAAAGGGCACCGTGACTTTTCTTTTTTTGGACAAGGAGAGGCTGTCAATGCGCTCCAGCAAACCAAACAGCGCTGCCGTGTCACGGTCATAATGGTTCATAATAAAATCCAATACCTTGTCGCCGAGGTCAATGCCACGGGATCTCGCCCGACGGTGCAGCACTGTCCGTTTGTCTTCGTCCGCCAGCTGATTAAGCACAAAGCAACCTCCCGATGCCAACCGTGACTCGATATCCCTTAATTCAAGTCCGATTCGATTCAGCGGTCTGGAGGCACAGACAATCACGGTCCCCTGCCTGTCAATCACCTGCTCATAGAGTGAAAGCATTGCCTTTTGCAGCAGAACATTATTCGCCAGATTCTGCAAATCATCGACACATATCAGGGAATGGACGGCAATGTCTGCCGCCGCCTGCCCCTCTATGGATGCAGGCTGGTTGGCGGACAGATACCGGTACGGTCGGCTTCTCTGCCCCGCTTCATGGCAGCATGCATTGAGCAGATGGCTTTTTCCGCTACCGGACGCTCCCCAGAAAAACACGGTGGATTGTGCCCTGTTGCCCTGGATAATCTGCCACAGCAGCGCAATCAACGGCTCATTGCCCGACAGATAAAACCCCCCCAGTCCGGCATCATCGGTGGTCGCAAAAGGCAGAACCGTCTGTTGATTCATGATGGAGAGTGTCCGCTCTCTTCCGTGATTTCGCGCCGGATTCCCCAGAGCCAGACATACTGGATCCCGCTGATGATGGTGGTCATCAGCACCCCCGCAATGAGAACCACAATAATGAACGGTATTTCAACCCAGCCTGCGCGCTCCATCAGCACCACGGCCATCAGCGATATCTGCAAAAAGGTGTTCAGCTTGCTGACATAAGTCGGCTTCATCGGCACCTCATTGCCCATCATAACCAAAATCAGATAGCCCGCCACAATCACCAGATCCCTGAACATGACCGCGACCAACAGCCAAAAGGGGATATCCTGCAAAATGGCCAGCATAATATAGGCACTGGCGATCAGCAACTTGTCTGCAATGGGGTCCAAAATCGCACCCAGATCAGAGGTACAATCAAACCGTTTGGCAATGTACCCGTCCAATCCATCGGTCAGGCCCGCCATAAAAAAAACAATCAACGCCAAGTCATAACGGCTGTCCTGAAGCAAGATCACCAGAATCGGGCAGGCCGCGATTCGAAGGAGCGTCAGCAAGTTGGGGATTTGGGAATACAAAAGGGGCAGCCGTTATCGCGGACTCGATAAAATAAGAGACAGGGTGGAATTTTACGATTCTTTGTTACTTCGGTCACTAATTTTTGCCGTTGTTTCCCAAGGCCATAGCATCCATTTGGCATGACCCATAGAAAACGAGGTTTGGGGATCCGACAGATGAAGCAATCAACGCTTTCAGTTCACACGCATACAAAGCCGATCAGTTCGCGCTGAATTCAAACAGAACCATTGGCTGTCGATCATTGCCGACGACAGATTCGGCCTGATCAGGCATAATCGCCTGACCTGTATTGATTCAGGAAAGCTTCCCCTAAAACCTGTGAGCCGATTCGAAAAACAAAAAAACCCCGCCTTGAGCTACCGCGATAGTGGGGTTGACATCCAAGCCGGTAATGAACTGATCCGCCGGATCAGGCCCATCATCAAGGAAACAACCCGACCTGGCGTCCTCGGGAGCCTAGGGGGCTTCGGCGCACTGTTCGAATTGCCCATCAGCCAATACGCTCAACCGGTCTTGGTCTCAGGCACAGACGGTGTTGGAACCAAACTGAAATTGGCTTGCCTGATGGAAAGTCACCATACAATCGGCATCGACCTGGTGGCAATGTGTGTCAATGACATCATTACGTGCGGCGCGGAGCCTCTTTATTTTCTGGATTATTTTGCAACCGGCAAACTGGATATCGATACCGCACAGATGGTTATCCAGGGCATTGCACGGGGCTGCACGATGGCGGGGTGCGCACTGACCGGCGGAGAAACGGCAGAAATGCCCGACATGTATTCAAACGACGAGTATGATTTGGCCGGATTTGCGGTGGGTATTGTCGAAAAAGAAAAAATCCTGTCGCCAGACAAGGTTCAGTCAGGCGATATCCTGCTTGGATTGCAATCGTCCGGGCCGCATTCCAACGGCTATTCCCTGATCAGGAAAATCCTTGAACTCAATGACATTGACCTCGACAAACCGTTGAGTGACAGCGGAGAAACGCTCGGGAATGCGCTCCTCCAACCCACTCGCATTTACGTCCGACCCGTCGTCGAATTACTGAAACGGGTTGACGTGTCCGCACTGTGCCATGTGACAGGGGGCGGGATTGTGGAAAACCTGCCCAGGGTATTGCCGGACAACGTGCAGGCCCGGGTCTCGCGGGCCAGCTGGACAGTGCCCGATATCTTCAAATGGCTACAGGACGCCGGTGGTATTGAGCAAAGTGAAATGGACCGCACCTTCAACTGTGGTATTGGCATGATCCTCTGTGTTCCACCGGCCCAATGTGACAAAGCGATGACACTGTTGCAAGAAGCGGGGGAAACGGTTCACATTCTGGGAGACATCGTCACGACAAAAGGCAGTGGCTGCGTCGTTCTCGAATGACCTGAACTGAGTAGCTTTGCGAAGTCATCCCCTCAAACTCGTTGTCCTGATTTCCGGTAGCGGGAGCAACCTCCAGGCGATTATCGATCACATTGATCAGGGCAAGCTGGATGCGGAGATTCTCCATGTCTTTAGCGACAACAAACAGGCGTTCGGCCTACAACGTGCAATACGGGCCGGTCTGACGACCGGCACGCTGTGTCGCAACGACTTTGTGTCCGCTGTCGAACACCAGAATGCACTGGCTGACGGTATTAATCAGCATGATCCGGATTTGATCATCCTGGCCGGCTTCATGAGGATCCTGCTACCCTCGTTTGTAAATCGGTTCCGTGGTAAGATTCTCAACATACACCCTTCCTTGCTGCCCAAATTCAAAGGCTTGGATACGCACCAACGGGCCCTCGAAGCAGGGGAGAAAAGACATGGTGCAACGGTGCACTTTGTAACTGCTGAGCTGGACAGCGGCCCGGTCGTTGTCCAGTCATCAGTCACCATTACCGATGATGATACGGCGAAGACCCTGCAACAAAAAGTACTTGAAACGGAACATCTCATTTATTCGCGTGCCATTCAGTGGTTCGCTGAAGGGAGAATCACACTCAAAGGGAATCAGGTTATTCATCATCTAAAGGTCGACTGACCGGTCAACACAACTGATCTGGAAAAATCGATATGAAAAACACTCACGCTTTTGACTGGCTTGGTCGGGGGTGGGGGTTATTTGTTTTACTGGTGTCGTGTGCCGGACCTGCCACCGCACTTCAGCTGCCGACCGAAACATTACGATATACAGTCAACTATACGGGCAATCATGCCGGTGAACTCGCCGTCTCGTTTGAACAGATAGACGATCAATTCGTTGTCACCACCACGAGTTATCTGAGTCCCCTTGCAAAATTATTTCTCTCCGAACAAATCAGCAAAGCCTATTTCCAACGGGTGGACAACCAGTTAGCCCTGCTGGCCGGCGAGGACCTGAATAAAGAAACCCGGTCCCTGATTCAGGGTTTTGAGGTCAATCGTGACCAACAAGTCATTGTTTTCACGTCCAAGGACCCCACCGAGGTCGAACACGAAACGGTCCTGGAAGCCGATAATTTTCCACTCATTTTAATCACCAGTGCGGTGGAGCAACTGACAGGACAATCGGTCCTGACGGTAAGCGGGAAACGGGCAAGATGGTACCGCTATCTTCGACCTGAGCGGGAAACCCTTGTGATCAATCAGCGGAAATTCGATGTCTTGAAAGTGAAACGGCAACAACACGGCAATCCAGACAGAACAACAACCTTCTGGCTGGATATTGAAGATGATTATCTTCCTGTCAGAATCATGACCCAGAAAAAGGGGAAGAAAACCATCCTCACACGAACCGACTGATCCGTCAATCCGCCCGGTCGCGACCACGGTAGCCACTTTCGTGACAGCATGTATCTCAAGCGTCCGGCATTCACCTTCCGGTGCCACCTGAATCAGCGCAACAGGCCGATCGCACGGGCCAATGCCCCCTTTTCACTGGCTTCATTTGAAAAAGCACGCGCTTTGTCTCACCGGCAAGACACCCGGTCCGGCTCTGTTCGAGAAAGCCGAACAATACGATTTTTCGGTCGCGCCTACTCAGGGACGCGGTTCAATTCACTGACCATTTGCTTTATCCGCTCTGGCCTGGGTGACTCAAGGAATTGATCAATTTGCGCCCGGTCTTGTTTGACATCCGACAATCTTACCTGGCGCTTGACTTCCAGCAACACCGCCGGGTCCATGCTGAATTCGGTTAATCCCATCGCCAGCAGGATCCGGGTATAACGGGCATCACCCGCCATTTCCCCGCACATGGACACCGGTATATTGGCCCGTTTCGCGGCGGCAATGGTCATTTTGATCAGACGGAGAATCGACGGATGCAGTGGATCATAAAGGTAGTTCACCTCATCGTCGATCCGATCGATCGCCAAGGTATACTGAATCAGATCATTGGTCCCGATGGAAAGAAAATCGAGTTTCCTGGCAAACAGATCGGCGGCAATGGCAGCAGCGGGCACCTCAACCATCCCGCCGATGGGTAAATTCGCATTGTAGGCATAACCCTGATGATCCAACTCCTGTTTGACCTCTTCAATCAGGATGAACAACTGATCCAGTTCTTCGATACTGGAAAGCATCGGAATCATCATTTTCAAGGGGCCAAATGACGACGCACGATAGATCGCCCTGAGTTGGGGTTTGAATAACGCCAGATCGTGCAGACAAAGACGGATCGCACGCAACCCAAGCGCGGGATTGATGATCAGGGTATCGCTTGCCCGTCCTCCATCCACCTGCTTGTCAGCACCGAGGTCGAACGTTCGAATGGTCACCGACCGGTTGACCTGTTTGAGCACATGACGATAGATCTCAAACTGTTCTTCTTCATCCGGTGGCCGACGGCGATTCATACAGAGAAATTCGGTTCGATACAGGCCCACCCCGGCTGCATTTTGAGCAAGGCTTTCGCCAATCTCTTCCGGCAACTCGATATTCGCCAGTAGCGTCACTTTCGTGCCATCCAGCGTCACCGCTTCGGCACTTCGCAGTTCCTCGAGTTCCCGCACCCGGCTGAGAATTTTTTCTCTTCGTTTCTCATAGGCGGCCAGTGCCTGCGCATCGGGATTGACCAGGACCACTCCGCGCATGCCGTCAATGATCAACAGGTCACCTGTTCTCAAGTACCTGATCTCGCCGTGCAAGCCCACGATCGCTGGAATTTTCATGCTGCGGGCCAAAATGGCGGTATGGGAAATCGGCCCGCCAAGACTGGTCACAAACGCATTGATGCGATGCTTTTTCAATTCGATCGTATCGGCGGGCGTCAGGTCATTGGTGACAATAATTTCACCGTCAAATGTCCCCACGGGCTGAGACGTCAAGTCACCCTGGAAATCGAGCAGTTCACCTTGAATTCGACTGATCACTTGAGAGACATCCGCAAATTTGCTGCTCAGATAAGGATCGTCTATATCGTCAAACAGTTTTGCCAGTTTCACGGCATGCTGGTTCAGTGCCCCCTCGGCATTGATCATCTGGTTACGAATGATATTTTTCGGCTCCTCACTGAGCATCGGATCATCCACCATCAATAAATGCGCCTCCAGAAAGGCCCCGATTTCATCCACCGCATCATCAGACAACTGGGATTTGATCTCCTGCAAGGCCACTTTGGTACGAAACAGTGCTCGTTCCAGACGCGCTATTTCTTCGTCAATTTGAGACAACGCAATCGTATATTGGGGAATATCCTGTCCGGGCCGACGTATAATCCGGGCCCTGCCGATGGCAATCCCCGTCCCCACTCCATTGCCGTGCAAGGAAAACATGCTAATTCAAAGAAAAGCAGGCAGGTACCGCCCCCGTCGGTCGCCCCGACGAGTGCGGCAATGGCTTCCGTTATTTTTACTCCCCTTCACCGAAATAGTTTTCAAACAACGCAGTCACCGTATCACCGGCCTCAACGGCATCGTCGCCGTCAACACGAAGCGTCAATCGGCTACCCTGGGTCGCGGCCAGCATCAATACACCCATGATACTCTTTGCATCAACGGTTTTCTCCCCCTTGATCAGTTGTATTGTGCTTTGAAAACCGGAACAGCACTTGACCAGTTTTGATGCCGCTCTTGCGTGCAGACCCAGCTTGTTGATCACTTCGATCTCTTTTTCAACCATCACTTGGACAAATCCCGATGCCTTATCTGGACCTTGATCTGTTGATCGGCAAACAACTGGCACAATTGCTCGCTGATATAGACCGATCGATGCTGCCCCCCGGTACAACCGATGGCCACCGTGATATAGCTTCGGCTTTCGTTCTCGAAACCGGGCAGTCGTTTTCGCAGGAATTGGAATATTTCATCGCGCATCTCCAGTACGGTGGGATCCGACTCCAAAAAAGTGATCACCGACCTGTCCAACCCGGTGAAAGAACGCAATTCCCGCTGCCAGTACGGATTGGGCAAACACCTGACATCAAAAATAAAGTCCGCCTCCCGGGGTGTGCCATGTTTAAATCCAAATGACTCGATTAAAAACAACGGCCCCGAAGACAAGCCGGCCCCGGCAAAATCACGAATGAGCCCTCTTAACTCATGGGGCGTCTTGTCCGTCGTATCGATAATTTTTTCTGCCCGATCCTGTAACGGCTGGAGCAACTGCCTTTCCATTCTGATTCCCTCGACCAGCGGCGTTGTTCCATTGGTCAGCGGATGCTTACGCCTTGTTTCGCTGTATCGTCTGATCAGCCTCTGCTCATCGGCTTCGAGAAACAAAATCCGGTATCGTCGCTCCTTTTTCTCCAGTTCTCTCAATTCTGTTTCAATTTGCTGGAAAAAATGCTGATTTCGTGAGTCAATGCTGACCGCGGCCCCCGGAAATATCGCCTCGTTGCCGGGGCTTGAATCATCCGGCAGACAGTTTGTGAATTCCGACAACAGCACCGCAGGGAGATTATCAATACAGTAGTATCCGATGTCCTCCAAAGACTGCAGGGCAACGCTTCTTCCGGAACCGGAAAGTCCGCTGATGATGATGATATCGAAAGACTGGCGGATCATCTGTTGGCCGTGTGATGCATGATTTCGTGATGTCGTTGCAAAAACTCGCGGCTGTCCTCCACGCCGGCACATCGCAAGAGATGATTCCTGACCGCCGCCTCGATCAGCACTGACAGGTTTCTGCCCGGTGCAACCAGCATCGTCAGGCAAGGAACGGCAATACCCAAAATATCCCGGTGGCCTAAGCTGGGCGACAGCCGATCAATTTTTTGTATTTCTGCATTGGTGGAATCCTGCAAATCAATGATCAGCTGCAAACGATACGAATCAAGCACCGCAGACGGTCCGAACATGTTGAGCACATTAATGATACCGAGCCCGCGGATTTCGATATACCCCCGCAACAACCCGGGGCACTCTCCAATTAGCTGACTCTGTTCACTGCGGTAAATTTCCACCACATCATCCGCAATCAGCTGATGACCACGCTGGACCAGATCCATCGCAACTTCGCTCTTGCCAACACCGCTGGCACCCATGACCAGTATCCCGGTGTTCATGACCGCGATAAACACGCCGTGGTGAGTACTTCTCAGGGCGACTCGTTTGGGAAGTTCTGCCCGCAAGTAATGCAGCACCTGACTGTCGGAACATCCTGTTCGCGCCAGCCCGATATCATGTCTTTCACAAATCGAGGTCAGTGCCGGATTAGAGCGACAGTTGTCGCACAAGATCACAACAACGACATTTTGCCGGTCCAAGGCGGGAGAGTGACTGAGCGACTGTTCAGAATGGCTGTAAATCCACTCTATCTCATTGTCCGAAACAAGGGTAATGCAAAATGATCTTAGTGGATTAAGGTGGCCGAACAAGTCACCGGCATATTGCTGACCGTCAATCGATTTTTCGCTTTGACACAGCCACTCGATCCCCTCTATTCCAGAAACAACCTGTGCTGGCTTAACGTATTGCTCATCGTTCTGCTGCCGACTCATGAATCCCTGCTATCTTGCAACACAACCCCTATACTTCGGTAAACAGATCATACAATTCGTGTGATGTGCTGGCCCCCTTGACCTGATCCAAAAACGGGTCTTCACTAAATTTGGAAACCAACCGTGACAGCAGGTCCAGATGGACTTTGTTTGCGCTCCTGGGAACCAACAAACAGGCTGCCAACCAGACGGGGTGACCATCCGGTGTGTCATAGTCGATGGCGGTTTGCAATTTGGCGACCGCAAGCACCGGACAGGGCAATTCATCCAGTCTTCCATGCGGCACGGCGATGCCTTTGCCCAAACCCGTGCTACCCAGCCTTTCTCTCTCATGGAGCGTTGTGAAAATTTCGTCCGGCTCCAGCCCCAGCGCGGATTTCTGTGAAATCAGTCGGGCCAATTCCTCAAACAGGCGTTTCCGGCTGATGACACGCAACCCAACAACCACCAACTCTGGATGTAGAAAATCCAATGTCCTTGCACTGCTGATTAGGGATACAACGTCGTCTTTGAACGAACTGATATTGGAAATCGTGACGGAATTATCGATCATCCGGGCATAGATTTGATTGATTCTTCATTGCGATGGTGATCTGTCAGCTTCTCTTTGTGTTTGATCACCTGCCTGTCAAGCTTGCTCACCAGCGAGTCAATCGCGGTATACATATCGTCTGATGTGCTGGAAGCATGAATCATAGCACCTTTTATGTTAATAGTGGCTTCGGCGATGTGCCTGGTTTTTTCTACCAGAAGGACCACGTTGGTGTTGGTAACGTGATCGAAATGCCGGGTAATTTTCCCCACCTTTCCTGAAACATGATTGTGAAGGGATTCCGTAACGTCCATATGTTGACCACTAATCGATATCTGCATATTTTTCTCCGAAGTGAATGTATTTTGTTGTTGAATGGATGACACCATCTTGGGGGTGACTCATTGTTTTCGGTCTACTGCCTCCTCCTCAGCGGATTTTACGTTTACTGGATGCGGGAATGGCCATTTGTTCCCGGTACTTGGTGACGGTTCGGCGTGCAACGTCATAGCCCTTTTGCTTGAGTAAAACAGAAATCCGGTTGTCACTGGCCGGCTTGGTCGGCGATTCGGTACTGAGAATCTGCCTGATCAGGGCCCGTATGGCGACCGATGAAGTCGACTCACCGGACACGGACCGCACCCGACTGGAGAAGAAGTATTTCAGCTCAACCATGCCATGCGGCGTTAACATGTATTTTCCACTGGTTGCCCTAGAGACCGTCGACTCATGGATACCGAGCGATGCTGCAATATCCTTCAGTATCAACGGGCGCATTTGCGCTGCACCAAAATCAAAATAAGCCTGTTGCCGTTCAACAATCGCCTCGGCCACAGCATGGATCGTCGAATGCCTTTTGTTGAGATTGGTCAGCAACCACTTTGCACTTTGCAATTGCTGTTTCATTTCCTTGAACTCGGCACGGCCGGCATGGTGGCTGATCAACCGCTGGTAGTCTTGATTGATCATCAGTCTTGGCAGCGCGTTTGTATTCAATCTGACCGACCAGTGCCCTTGCCGATGTTCTACCAACACATCTGGAATAAGATACCCCGTCGCGACAGACCCGACACTGTATCCCGGATGCGGATTAAGCAGATAAATCAGGTCAATTCCCTGTTTTAATGCACTATCGGATATCCCGATCCGTTTTTTGAGTTGGGTAAAATCCTTGCGGGCCAGCAGATCCAAATGCTGATCGATAATGGTGAAGGCAACCTGATAGCCCGGATGATCGCGCTGCATTGCCTTGAGTTGTAACAGTAGACATTCGCATGGACTGCGGGCCAATACACCAACCGGTTCCAGTTGATGCAACGACCGTAAAATGGTTTCCATGCGTTGTGATGGCACGGGCACGGTAGGCAATAGCGCCTGGCGGATTTCTTCCAGAGGTGTTTCAAGATAGCCCGCATCGTTCACATGCTGGATAATCGCCTGCGCAATCCCCCGGTCAATCGAATCACTCAACAGGTACTGCAATTGTGACTGCAAGAACTCCTTTAATGATGCCGGGCGTTCTCCAAACGGCTGACCGTATCCTGTCTCATCGGTCGTGGCCCATTCTCTTGCTGTCGGATAAAGCGGTTTCTCGCCCAGCGGCAACTGGTCCTCATCAAAAACCGGTCTGTCATTGTTCAGGTTCAACTGCCGGTTTTCCGGATCCAGCCGACCCGGTGGGTTGTCGTTGGCGTGAACAAGGCCTCCCTGTTCCTGTCCATCCGGCATGTCCAATACCGGATTCGTCTCGTATGCCTGGCGAATTTCTTCGTTAAGCTCAACTGATGACATCTGCAGTAGTTTGATCGCCTGCTGCAGTTGCGGTGCCATCAAAACCCGCTGACTTTGTCTCAAATCAAGCGTGGGATTCATTCACCAAACATTCATCCACAATGACTTACTCCAAAAACTCAGAAACTGATATTGAGTGTAACGCAAAATTATCGGGAAAAAAACGGGCATTATTGTGACATTGTCGTGTCAGTTCGACAGAACATGCCGTTCAGCACATATTCAATTCGCGCTTCCCGGTTGAGGGGAAACTTACCGAAGAGGGCTCACCACGGGATCACGCTGTACCGCCTTGCCAACACAACACTCTACATACGAAAGTCATGCCCAAAATAGACTTCCTTGGCAAGTTCATCGGCCATAATCCTTTCCGGTGATCCTGCCGCCAACACTTCTCCCTTGTGAAGAATATAGGCCCGATCACAAATTCCCAGTGTCTCCCGCACATTGTGATCCGTAATCAGCACGCCAATGCCTCTCTCTCGTAACAGACGGATGATCTGTTGAATATCCTTCACGGCGATGGGGTCAACGCCAGCAAAGGGCTCATCGAGCAGCATAAACGTGGGCTCGAGTGCCAAAGCACGTGCAATCTCCACCCGGCGTTGCTCACCGCCTGAAAGCTGTATTGCCTGGCGGTCCTTGACGCCGTAAATGCCAAAGTCATTTAATAATCTTTGGCTGATCTCCGTCTGCTCTTGTGGATAGTATTTACCGGTTGCCTCAAGGACCGCCAGTATGTTTTCTTCCGTCGTTAATTTGCGAAAAACGGAATGTTCCTGCGGAAGATAGCCAATCCCTCTGCGTGCTCTTTCATGCATCGGCAAATCCGAAATATCTTCTCCCTGCAAATAAATCGCCCCCTTGTTTTGCCGGTCCAGACCCACGATCATGTTGAATGTGGTCGTTTTCCCTGCCCCATTGGCTCCGAGTAACCCAACAATTTCATTGTTGGACAACCTCAGATTGACGCCGTTGACAACCGTCACCTGCTTGTGCTTTTTGACCAATCCGGCCGTTGCGAGAGTATCCATGGTATTGAACGGCCTATTCCGAGTGCTGCTTTTTCTTCCTCGGCTGGATCACCAGGCTGGGCCGACTGCTACCGTTGTCTGTGTTTTGCGTGTCAGACGGCGCCTCCTGTACGGCCTGGGAACTCTCGGACGTTTTGGTCGCGGTTGCAGGTGTTGCAGCATCATCACCTCCCTTGACCGTGACTTTTTCGGTCTCAAGGCTGTATATCATGATGCGACCACTCAACGCATTTGGACCCTGCACCACCTTGGCCTGCGTTTTCAAAATGACTTCCTGGTTAATCCCGTCCATCCGAATGGACCAAGCAGTACCGATCAAGTCATCCTCGGACCCCTGTGGCCGCTGTTTAAAACGACCTGGCTCCCCGGTACAAATCGCCTTATCCAATCCTCCGTCGTCATTCAAATGGGTCACCAATTCGTCACAATCCATCCGGATACTGCCTTGGGTAAAGACCACATTGCCCCGGTAAATTCTGACGCCGGTCACCAGATCGATTTCAAAATCATCCGCATTCAGCGTGGCAGGCTGGTCCCGATCGCTGTCCAGCGCATAGCTGACCGCACAAAGACCCCACAACACCAGCAAGGTTATTAATCGGTACAATATGTGCTTATCCTCTCTCTTTTCCCAGATGGATGGTCATTTTTTCCACGCCCACGGTATTACTCACCTCCTTTTTGCCTGCTTCGACAACCCGGACATTCCCTGTTAACACAATCATTGAACGATTGTTATAAATCCATCCCGTCTCAGCATAGAGGTGACGGGGGACGTTATTCAGGTCATATTGTATAACATGGGGGTTTTCAAGTAATGCGCGGTCGTCAACCGGGTAATGGGTCATCCTGTCTGCAATCAGTTCATATTTCTTGCCCAAGGCATCCATCCCGGTAGAGGTAAACCGCTCTATATAGTAATCAGGGCTATTGTTTTGTGTTGATGAAACCGGGGCTTCAGGCGTTTCCAATAACCCGAACTGCATCCACACAGACAGCCCGGTCAGCACCAGGCCTAACAATAACAACTGGATATTTTGCCGAACGCGCATAACCAGATTGTTTATATAATCCCGGCTCTCAACAAGTCATGGGTGTTCAGTGCACCGACGACCTTGTCGCATTGATCAACGATAAACATGCAATTCAGTGCGTGCGGTCCATGCCTGGAATAATCTCTCATTTTCTGGACAATCTCTTCTGCCAAGGTATCCTCGCGAATCGTCAAAGGGTGCCGGTTCATGAACTCGATTGCCGGACTTTCATAAATATTCACTTTACTGTGCAACGTCCTCCTCAAGTCCCCGTCAGTGAACATCCCCTGTAACTTTCCCTCCTCATCAACCACCCCGACCATTCCCAAAGACTTGGACGTCATTTCCAGCAAAAGAAGATGCAGCGTTGCCGTTTTATCCACCAGCGGCACCTCCTCACCACGATGCATGATATCAGAAGCATACAGCAGCAGACGCTTGCCGAGTATCCCACCGGGATGGGTGCGGGCAAAATCCTGTGCGGAAAAGCCCCGAAGACGTTGTACAACCACCGCCAGCGCATCGCCCATCACCAAAGTGGCGGTCGTACTGGCCGTCGGCGCCAAATTGTGGAGACAGGCCTCTTTATCGACACCGACATCCAAGGACACATCGGCCAAATGGGCGAGCGTCGAGTGCATCACACCGGTCAAGGCAATTATTTTCACTCCCAGCCGTTTCACAATGGGAATGATCGCAATGATTTCGGCCGTCTCACCCGAATTGGAAATCATCAGCACCAGGTCTTTGGGCATCACCATACCGATATCACCATGGCTGGCTTCTCCAGGATGAACAAAAAAAGCGGGCGACCCGGTACTGGCCAGCGTCGAGGCAATCTTTCCGCCGATATGGCCCGACTTCCCCATCCCGATCACCACAATACGGCCCGTACAGTCACAGACCAGTTGGCAGGCTTGTTCAAACTGCCGGTCTAGGCGCCCTGCCAGCGCACTGATGGCTTCGGATTCTATCTCGATGACAGAACGGGCATGATCAAGTATGGATTCGTGGAACATCTACAAGGGAATCATCATCAGGAATTAGAGTATAACAATAACAAACTATTTTTTTTCTTGGTACTGGCACCGAATTAAGAACGACCACAATCGGGTTGACCGATATCAATGCGAACTCCACAGAACAGAACTCCACAGAACACTTGCCCTTGGAAGCAGTTAATATGGATAATCAGTCAACATCAATTTTATTGAACCAACTGCCCTGAAAACAGATGAGTGAATACAAAAATATAGACGATCAGACCCGCACACAGATTGAAGCCGCCGTCTTCAGAAAAATGATGGCTCACTTCCAAAAATATCCAGAAGTACAGAATATCGAACTCATGAACCTGGCCTATTTCTGTCGAAACTGTTTTTCAAAATGGTACCGGGGCGCAGCAAATGATCTTGGCATTGACCTGGATTACGAACAAGCCAGAAATATCATCTATGGCATGTCATACAGTGAATACAAGCAGCAATATCAGAAAAAAGCGACCAATGCGCAACTGAACCAGTTTGAAACAAGTCAACACAAGGCAACGGAATAATTCGATCTGGCTTTATTCTCTGATTGAATCCCACTGGGGTTGCCTGCTTGCTTGATGAACCGTATTGACCAGTGTCTCAACCCGATCCGGATTGATTCCAGGATGGATTCCGTGCCCTAGATTGAACACATGTCCGTCACCGGGGCCAAATGCTTTGAGAATCCGGATTGCTTCATGCTTTACTTTGCCATCAGTGGCATATAACACCGACGGATCCATGTTGCCCTGCAAGGCCACCTTGTCACCGATGCGGCGTTTGGCATCAGACAGTTCGACCGTCCAGTCCAACCCGACTGCGTCACATCCCGTCTGAGCAATGGCCTCCAGCCAACCGCCGCCGCCTTTTGTGAACAAAGTGATCGGAACAGACCCTGCCACCGCATCGGATTTGAGTGCTGTGACAATCTGTTCCATATACCTGAGAGAAAAATTCACATAGCCGGGAGTAGACAGAACCCCTCCCCAGGTATCGAAAACCATCAACGCCTGGGCACCCGCCTGTACCTGGGCCTTGAGATAATGGATCACTGCTTGTGTATTCTTCCTGAGCAAAAGATGCGCGGACGCTGGCTGATCATAGACCATCGACTTGACCCGCCTGAAATCCTTGCTGCCCCCGCCCTCCACCATGTATGTCGCCAGCGTCCATGGACTCCCCGAAAATCCAATCAATGGCACCTCCCCGTTCAACTCCTGTCGAATCACCCGAACCGCATCCAAAACATAACCAAGATCTTTTTCAACATCGAGTTCAGGGAGTTTCTCAATCTGGGACCGCGCTCTCAGTGGCGATGAAAATCTCGGCCCAATGCCCTCGTTCAGCGTCAGACCCAGACCCATCGCATCGGGGATGGTCAAAATATCTGAAAACAGGATGGCTGCATCCAGCGCAAACCGCCTCAGCGGCTGCAACGTCACCTCACAGGCCAGTTCGGGTGTTTTGCATAAGGTGAGAAAATCCCCCGCCTTACTTCTGACTTCCCGATACTCTGGCAAATAGCGGCCTGCCTGACGCATGATCCAGATGGGCGTACAGTCAACCGGCTCCTTACGCAATGCACGAAGCAATCGGTCATTTTTTAATTCCATTTTGTTCTTGTTTGGATTGATCTGGAACTATCATACCTGAAATATATCCCTATTTTCCCTATGAATGTTGATCATCCGGGCAGGTATTGTTCGGTATCGAGTAGTCGTTGAGAATGCTCAGAACACGTTATCCCAGGCAGACCTTCCATCTACTCTATGGCTGGTGTGCAGTCGGCGTTCGAGTACGTCTTGTTTATGAGCAGACACTCATAAACAAGATACTTTCGGGCTATCCTTTCCTGAAGGGCAAGCTTACGGATGCGCTCTGCGATCCAGGCGGGAACCTGCCGAATAGCCCAGCACTGTTTTACGGTATGCAATCAAAATCAATGGCCTTCGGACGGAGGGCAACAACCCCAACGACCTTAATCTTCCAAATGGCTTTGATTTTGCAAATACTGGTCAACCGCTTTTGCACACTGTCGGCCTTCCCGGATAGCCCAGACCACCAAGGATTGACCCCGGCGCATGTCTCCCGCACAAAAAACACCTTCAATATTGGTTTGATATGCCCGGTCACCCTCGATCGAGGCACTGACATTACCACGTTGGTCGGTCTTGATTCCGAGCTTATCCAATAACCCATTATAAACAGGATGGAGGAATCCCATTGCCAGAGTGACCAATTCTGCCTTCTGTTCGAATTCTGAATTTTCGATCTCCCGCATTTCCCACTTCGCATCCACCCGAGTCCAGGCCACCTTGACACACCGCACACCACAGACATGACCCCGGCCATCCTCTATGAACCCCTTGGTCATGACATCCCATATTCGATAACAGCCTTCCTGCTGGGAAGAAGATGTGCGCAATTTGTGTGGCCAGTTGGGCCAAGTCAGTGCTTTGTTTTCCTTGGCCGGCGGTTGGGAAAGAATCTCAATCTGGGTTACTGATTCGGCCTGCTGCCGTATCGCGGTACCAATACAGTCGGATCCGGTATCCCCGCCTCCAATCACAACCACATGCTTCCCCTTGGCCGAGATAAACTCACTATCGGGAACATGGTTGCCCTGAACCCGTCTGGTATTACTGAGCAAAAATTCCATGGCAAAGTGAATCCCCTCGAGTTCTCTGCCCGGGACCGGGAGGTCTCGGGGTTGCTCCGAGCCACCTGCCAACACCACCGCATCAAATTTTTCAAGCAACCACTCTACAGGCCGATCAACACCAATATGGGTTCCGCTATGGAACTTGACACCTTCCGCTTTCATCTGTGCCATACGACGGTCTATCAACTTCTTTTCGAGCTTGAAATCCGGTATACCGTACCGCAACAATCCACCACTGCGGTCCTGTTTTTCATACAGGGAAACGATATGGCCTGCCCTTGCCAACTGCTGTGCACAGGCCAGGCCAGCGGGACCGGAACCGACCACCGCCACTTCCCTGCCGGTGCGATGCCTGGGAATCTGCGGTTGGACCCATCCTTCAGCCCATGCTCTCTCCGCAATACTCTGTTCGATGGTTTTGATGGTGACCGGTTCATCGCTGATATTCAGCGTACAGGCCTCTTCACAAGGTGCCGGACAGACCCGCCCGGTAAACTCCGGGAAATTATTGGTGGAATGGAGCACCTCACTGGCCAGCTTCCAGTCTCCCCGATAAACCAGATCATTCCAGTCCGGAATAATATTATGCACCGGACAACCGGAATGACAATACGGAATACCGCAGTCCATGCATCGTGCACCCTGGTCTCTTAACTCACGATCGCTTAAGTCGATAACGAACTCTTTAAAATGGGTAATCCGCCTCGATGCATCCTCATATTTTCGCTCGCGGCGTTCTATCTCGATAAACCCGGTCACCTTACCCATGGCTGACCTCTCTGGGACGCTGGGTTTGTTGCTCAAAGGCACGCCGTTGCTCCAGTGCACTTAGGTAGTCCACAGGCATGATCTTGACAAATCGATGTCGATAATCCGCCCAATGCTCCAGTATCTCTGAGGCGAACACACTACCGGTATAGAGACGATGACGCTGAATATAATGTTTCAATCGGGCTTCATCCGCACCCAGCATATCCTTCATGTCAACGTAACCGACATCCGCCTTGACCGACTCGACTCGGACCATTTCATGGTTGCACCGCAATGAAAACTGTTCATCCTCATCCAGCACATAGGCGATGCCCCCCGACATTCCAGCAGCGAAATTGCGACCGGTCATACCCAAACAGATCACGACCCCCCCTGTCATATACTCACATCCATGGTCTCCCACACCCTCAACCACAGCGATCGCGCCTGAATTGCGAACACAAAACCGTTCCCCGGCAACCCCATTGAAATAGGCCTCACCGCAAATCGCGCCATACATCACCGTATTGCCGATAATAATGTTTTCCCGCGCATCCCCGAGCCCCCCATCCCGTGGAGGATAAATGACCACTTTCCCCCCGGACAGTCCCTTGCCCACATAGTCATTTGCCTCCCCTTCCAGTTCAATCGTAATACCTCGGGCAAGCCAGGCGGCAAACGACTGGCCTGCCGTCCCTTCAGTCCGCACGACAATGGTGTCATCGGGCAACCCTTGATGACCGTATTTCTTTGCTACCTCGCCGGACAGCATCGCCCCGAAAGCACGGTCAACATTGGTCAACCGGGTTGTGATTTCAACCCGATGACCGAAATTCAGCGCGGCTTCAGCCTTGGTGATCATTGTTCGGTCAAGCACTTTTTCCAATCCATGGTCCTGTCTGTGTTTATTGTATCGGGCCACCTTGTCGTCAGCCTCAGGCGGGCTGAACACGCGGGAAAAGTCGACCCCTTTCGCCTTGAAGTGGCTAATCGCTTTTCGGGTTTTTAGTCGGTCTGTCCGACCGATCATTTGGTTAACTGAGCGAAATCCCAGTTTCGACATGATCGTTCTCAATTCTTCGGCGACAAAGAAAAAGTAATTGATGACATGCTCCGCTTGACCGGTAAACTTTTTCCGTAATACCGGGTCTTGTGTTGCAACACCGACCGGACAGGTATTGAGGTGGCATTTCCTCATCATGATGCATCCTTGCACAATCAATGGCGCGGTTGCAAAACCGAATTCATCCGCTCCGAGCAAAACGCCGACCGCAACATCCTTGCCGGTACGCAGTCCACCGTCCACCTGAACCGAAATCCTGCCACGCAGATTATTGCGCACCAGCGTCTGGTGTGTTTCCGCAAGGCCAATCTCCCAAGGCGAGCCCGCATGCTTGATGGATGTCAGCGGACTGGCGCCGGTCCCTCCCTCGTAACCCGATATGGTGACGTGGTCTGCATGCGCTTTCGAAACACCGGCAGCAACCGTCCCGACTCCTACTTCCGAAACCAGTTTGACAGAAACCCTCGCCTCCGGATTGACATTTTTCAGGTCGAAAATCAGTTGTGCCAGATCTTCTATGGAATAAATGTCATGGTGGGGTGGAGGCGAAATCAGGCCCACACCGGCCGTTGAATGCCTGACTTGTGCGATTTGCTGGTTGACCTTGTGACCCGGCAATTGCCCTCCCTCTCCCGGTTTTGCCCCTTGGGCCATCTTGATCTGAAGATCATCCGCATTCACCAGATACTCAGTGGTGACCCCGAACCGGCCGGAAGCAACCTGCTTGATCGCGGATCTTTTCGGATTACTTGTCCCGTCCTTCAGTGGCGCGAATCTAGCCTGTTCTTCCCCGCCTTCACCCGTATTTGATTTCCCGCCAATTCGATTCATCGCAACCGCCAAGGTCGAATGTGCTTCATGGGAAATGGAACCAAATGACATGGCCCCGGTTGAAAAACGCTTGACAATCTCGGCCGCTGATTCCACTTCCTCAAGCGGAACGGGAAAGGCGGACCACTTGAACTCAAACAGTCCTCGAAGATTGAGCAATTGTTTTTGCTGTCGGTTGATCTGTGCTGAAAATGCCTTGTAGGACTGACTGTCATTACTTCGCGTCGCATACTGCAGTTTCGAGATGGTTTCCGGATTCCAGACATGCGTTTCGCCCCGCAGGCGGTAGGCGTAATCCCCACCGGCATCCAGCTGAGTGCGATACAGCGGATTGTTTCCATAGGCATGTTCATGCCAGACAAACACATCGTCGGCAATCTCATCCAACCCGATCCCTTCGATGGTTGTGTTGGTACCGCAAAAATAACGATCAACAAACGGTCGGGACAACCCGACACAGTCAAAGATTTGTGCTCCGCAATATGATTGGTAAGTCGAGATTCCCATCTTCGACATGACCTTCTTCAGCCCCTTGCCAATCGCCTTGATATATCGTTGCTGGGCCTGCTCAAAGTCAATTTCATTTCCCCATTCCAGTAATAACGCCCTGACACTGTCAAATGCCAGATAAGGATTGATCACTTCGGCTCCGTATCCCGCCAACGTGGCAAAATGATGCACTTCCAGACAGGCGCCTGTCTCGACCACCAATCCGGTCTCTGTACGCAACCCCTTCGCGATCAGGTGATGATGAACCAGTGAGGTTGCAAGCAGTGCGGGTATTGCCACATTATCGGCATCCGCCCTTCTATCCGACAGGATCAGTATGTTGAAACCACGTTGCAATACGGCCTTCTCCACCTTTTCGCAGAGCTGATCAATCGCAACCGACATGCCCGTCGGTCCCTGCGCGGCCGGATAACAGATATTCACTGTTTTGGTCCTGAAAGCGCCGTTTGTATGATCCTCGATCTGTCTTATTTGCTCCAATTGGTTATTGGTCAGGATCGGTTGGGGTACGGTCAACCTCATTTCCTGTCCCCCATCGCTCAATCCGAACAAATTGGGGCGCGGCCCAATCAGTGAAAGCAACGACATCACCAACTCTTCGCGAATGGGATCAATCGGCGGATTGGTCACCTGGGCGAAATTCTGTTTAAAGTAATGGGACAGGTGTTTTGAATGGCTCGACAGAACCGCCGGCGGGACATCTGTTCCCATCGAACCGATGGCTTCGGCTCCTTCTGAAATCATTGGTTTGAGCAAGAATTTCAGGTCCTCCTGCGTGTACCCGAAGGATTGTTGTGTATTTAGCAAGGTCTCGGGATCAGGAGACATCGCACCGACAGAGACTCGAAGTGAATTGAGTTCAATCTGCGTCCTGTCCAACCATGCCTGGTAGTTGTGGGAACCCGCTAATGTTGCTTTTATTTCGTCATCATCGACAATTCTCCCTTCCTCCAGATCAATCAAAAACATCTTTCCAGGCTGAAGCCGCCATTTTTTCTTGATGTTTTCTTCCGGCACATCCAGCACCCCCATCTCGGAAGCCATGACAACCACATCATCCTGGGTAATCAGATAACGGGCGGGACGCAAGCCATTTCGATCAAGTGTCGCGCCTATCTGCCGGCCATCCGTAAACGCAACCGCAGCAGGACCATCCCAAGGTTCCATCAACGCAGCATGATATTCGTAAAACGCCCGTCTTTTGGAATCCATTAACGGATTGGCAGACCACGCTTCAGGAATCAACATCATCATTGCATGAGCCAGCGAGTAACCACCTGCGACCAGCAGTTCCAGTGCATTGTCGAATGACGCCGAATCGGATTGACCATCCGGAATCAACGGCCAGACCTTTTCCAGATCCTCGCCGAGAATCGCTGAGGACATCGTGCTTTTGCGTGCCGCCATCCAGTTGACATTGCCACGCAACGTATTGATTTCACCATTGTGTGCAATCATTCTGAAAGGATGTGCCAATTCCCAAGTCGGGAAAGTATTGGTTGAAAATCGCTGATGCACCATCGCAAAAGCCGATTCCACATCGGGCTCCAACAGATCCGGATAATACTCGCCCAATTGGCCGGCGAGTAACATTCCTTTGTAGTTGATCACCCTTGACGATAACGTCGCAATGTAAAAATCTTCCCCGTCTTGAAGCTTGGCGTCCCTGACTGTCCTTTCGATTTGCTTTCGAATGACGAACAGTTTTCGTTCGAACTGGTCCTGATCCCCTCCCGATGACATGTCACCAACGAACAGTTGCCAGATTTCGGGTTCCGTTGACCGCACACTGCGGCCCAGATTGGCATTGTTGACAGACACTTTTCGCCAACCCACGATGGACTGCCCTTCGGCCAATACATAGTGCTCCATGACTCCTTTGATCTTCTCTTGAACCATGGTATCGGCAGGCATAAACATCATCCCGACGGCATATTGGCCCGGTACAGGTAATGAGTCACCCATCACTTTTCTGAAAAATTTATCTGGAATCTGAAGCAGGATACCGGCACCATCACCAGCTTTCGGGTCCGCACCAACCGCACCACGATGGGTTAAATTCTTGAGTATTTTTAATCCGTCAATGACAGTCTGATGGGTCTTGGTGCCTTTGATATTGGCAACAAACCCGACCCCACAGGCATCATGTTCATGCTTTGGGTCGTAAAGACCAAATCCAGACCGGGATCCTCTCGTAGCCATCCTCTCCTCTAGGCATGTGTATCACAGAAAGAAAAGTTCGCCCCCCATGTCTGGAGAAGCGAACTTTCATCACAAGAAACGAACTAGGCATTTAAGGAGCCTAGCGGTCCAATATAATGGAAATATCTACAATATACCAATCGATTATATAAAAAATTTGATGGTGACAAAAGTTCACGGGTGGACAGACTGTTGGATGTTAATACACGTAGTCATCGCCCATCGGAGAGATTGTTGTACTTTTTCCTTTCGAGGACTCAAGAAAGCCCAGCTCATTGGAGTTGGAGTTGGGCTTTCTCCGTTTATAGGATGTCGCACAAATCAGGAAGTGTCTATTAAACATAACTTAATCTATACATAGATTATGATACGAGTTTTATGCACTGGATTGGCCGCTTTTGACCGGCAAACCGGTCCTGTTTGCCGCGATATCGAAAAGGGTGGTTTTTGTTACAGCGAAAAACCGATAGTAAACGCCTATAGGCGGGGGGTGTGGTGATGTATCTTCAGAGATTGGGAAATGATGATTGGGTGGTCTGCAATGATGCGGGCGATCACTTGACCGGGCCGGGTGATGTTCACCAGGCGGCGGGATGGATGCGCGAGTTGAGAAACCCACCGGGGCCGGAGAAGGTGAAAATGAAATGCTGGGGCGTGGCACCCACGGACCCGGCAGAATTTGAAGCGTGGAAGGCCACCGAGTGCAGGCCATGAGCGAAAACGAAAAACCGGGCCAGGTGTTGACCTGGAAGGATGTTAACCAGGCCACCCGGCGGATGGTCAGTGAAATACCCTTTGAGGGTGACGAAGTGCGTACAGCGCGGGTACAGCGGGCGGTTTTTCTGTTGACCGGTCAGACCGTGGAGGAAGTCAAAATACGAGAATGCAAACAGTCCATGATGCAAAACCATATTTGGGCCGTGTTGCACCAGCTTTACCCGGACGTGTACCGACACCCGAAACAGGAAAGTATCCAGTAGAGGTATCCAGCGCGGCAGGCCCTGGGAGGCCGTCAGAGCGCGATAGACGGGGTTTTGATGCCTTGCCATGTCATGGGGCCGGATACCCGATCAATCGATGGCACCGGCCAAATTCGGGCCTTGTCCGGTTGCGTAGGGGGTGGTCTCGAACTCCACATTGTTTTGTCATGTCGGTATGATCGGGCCATACCGACAGGCCACCGGCCAGGAGATTGAAACCATGAAACGTCAAGTAGTGCTGGATACGGAAACGACCGGACTGGACCCGAACGGGGGCCACCGGCTGGTAGAGGTGGCCGGGGTGGAACTGGTTGACGGAAAGCGGACCGGCCAGACCGGCCAGTACTTCATCAATCCGCAACGGAAGATACCCAGGGAAGCCACCGACATACACGGAATCACGGATGCCCAGGTGAAGGACAAACCACCCTTTGGGGAGATCGCGCGGCAGTTGCTGGATTTTCTCGATGGGGCCGAGCTGGTGATCCACAATGCGCCCTTTGATGTCGGGTTTCTCGATGCTGAATTCAAGCGGGCGGGTTTCAAGGCCGGGGTGATCGGGAAACACTGCACCGTTTTGGATACGCTGAAAATGGCGCGGGATACCTGGCCGGGGAAATCAAACAAGCTGGATGCAGTGCTGGACCGATTGAAGATTGATCGATCACACCGGACCTTGCATGGTGCGTTACTTGATGCCGAGTTGCTGACAGATGCCTACGAGGTAATGACCATCCTGCCGAGGCCCAACACGGTGGGTTGTATCTTGAGAGAACCGGTACAGGCACCCGGAAACAGAAAGTGGACCCCGTGGGGGTGGTTTTGGGTTTTGTTGGTTGTCGGATTGTTGGGTTTCGTGGTGCTGGCCGAGGCCGACCATAACCAGGTTGTGGACGGCCAGAAAACCGGGCACTGGACGGAAAACGAGGGGTACGGCACGGTTTGGCAAGGCCCGTATGTGAACGGCAAGAAACACGGGCACTGGGTGATCACAAGCCCGCACGGGCGGATTCAAAAAGGCCCGATGGTGGACGGCAAACAACACGGGGAATGGACGATCACATCCCAGATTGGTGACGATACGGTTGTTCAAAAAGGCCCGTATGTGGACGGCCAGCGACACGGCCATTGGGTGGAAACATATGACGGCCCGGTTTGGGAAGGCCCATATGTGGACGGCAAAAAACACGGCCATTGGACGAGGACAGGCCCGGACGGGCGGATTACCGAAGGCCCGTATGTGGACGGACAGCAAACCGGGGAATGGACGACCACACTCCCGGACGGCATGGTTGCAAAAGGCCCGATGGTGGACGATGAACGACACGGGCACTGGGTGTTCACATTCGCTAGCGGCCAGGTTTCGGAAGGCCCGTATGTGAACGGCCAGCAAACCGGGGAATGGACGATCACATTCTCGGACGGCGAGGTTTCGGAAGGCCCGATGGTGGACGGCGAACGACAAGGCCACTGGACGATCACACACTCGGACGGTACGGTTTCGGAAGGCCCATATGTGGACGGCAAGAAACACGGGCACTGGGTGCAAGCATACCCGGATGGCGGGGTTATGGACGGTCAGTTTGTGAACGATAAACAACACGGGCAATGGATGATCACACACCCGGACGGGACGGTTGATAAAATACGATTTGCATACGGTCACAGGGTAGGTGGGTAATACCTTGCCATAACGTAACACTTACCGGGGATCCGGCGTAAGTGTTACATTATGGCCATGAGGCCACACACACGAACAAGGGAAGAAGATCGAGAGATCGTAAAGCGCGGGTTTGACAATCAATGGTGCAATTACCGATATAACGATTGTGCGGTATGTGGCCAGCCGATGGACAAGCGGCGCGGGGCCGTCACCTGTGGCACTCGATGCCGGGTTGCGCTGTCGAGGGCCAGAAAACGGACGGAAGGCTAAAAACGCGGTTTATGATCGCAAACGGCCAAACAGGAACGCGTGAGAGCGCGATAGCGGGGTTTTCTCGGCCTGACTCTACCCCATGGCATGGGGTAAATACCGACCCATGCCAGCAAGTCCCAAATTGACCGGTAGGGCGAAAGCGGAAGCCAGGCGGGACCGGGTTATGTCGCTGACCACTCAAGGACACAGTACCCGACAGATTGCGGCGCGGGTGGGAGTGTCTCACCGGACGGTATGCAAGGATATTCATGCCAGGCTGGATGCCCAGGCGAAGGAATGCCCGGAAACGTCCAGTTATCGGGAGTTGCAACGGACCCGGATAAACCGGCTGTTGTCCGTGTGGTATCCGAGGGCAATCAAGGGAGAATCCGAAGCGACCGACAAGACAATCAAGCTACTTGAAAACGAGGCGCGATTGTTGGGGCTGAATCTGCGCCAGGAAGTGCCCGACAGAAGCGGCGCGGCAGTGATCAACAAATACCCGACAATCAAGGTTGAATTTACGGAAGGACACTAACAGGGAAAATATTCCCGGTTTTAGATCTGATAAAAAATAATATTCTACCGCGTCCACCTCGAGACGGGCGGGCCGGGGCAGGTCGGGCACTCTGCAGCGCGATATCCGAGCTGCGGTGGAGAAAATTATTCTTCCTGACCATGATGCTCGATCTGGATCAACTGTTCGATCACGGCCGCCTTGCTCAAGCCGGCCTTGACCGCGATCGCATCCAGTTCAGCAATCCGATCGAGATGGAGTCGGTAGGTTTTGGGTACCCGCTTTTCATCGATTGAGGCAACGAGCTCTCGCAGCACCTCGGCCACGCTGCAGCCCGTCCTGGCCGCATGCATCTTCAGCCTGGTGTGTTCCGATCGATCGAGGTCGAAATTCACCCTGACGGTTTCCGTCTTGTCGGCGAGTTCGCTCAAGGTGGTGGTCGTCCTGGCATTGCTCGGCCGGCCAGCCCTCATTCCGAGCTTGGTGTCTTTCATGCGCTTTCTCCCATTGGCTCAGGGTGATCATGGAGGCATTGCCGAACCGCCGCCGTCAGCGCCCGGATTTCCTTGGCCGCATCGCTGTTGGGTGCCTGGTCCAGGACGGTGGTCCCCGCGGCGGCACTGCCCGGGTAAATCACTCGCTGGGTGATCCGGGCCTTGAGGACCGGCAGGTCGTAGCCTGCCAGTGCTTCGGTGGCCTCCGCACCGATCCGGGTTCCCTTGATCGCCCGGGAAATGACAAACACCGCCTTGAATGCCCCGTCGGTCAGCTCCTGACGTTGCTTTACCAGGTCAACCAGGTCCGAGGTTGCCCAAATATCATACGGTGACGGTTGTACCGGAATCAGCACCATATTCGCTGCCTTGATCGCCGAGACCGCCAAGGCGTGCGCCTGGGGTGCACCATCGATGACCACGAAATCTTTCCGGGCGATACTTTTCAGATCACGGTCAATGGTCGGCCGGTCAATGCCCACCACCGGTACTGGCTGGTCATCGCGTACCGCTGACCAGTCCCGGGCACTCCCCTGCGGATCCGAGTCTACCAAGAGCACATCCGCTCCCTCGAGCTGGAGCGCTCTGGCCAGATGGGTCGCGATCGTTGTTTTTCCTGCGCCCCCTTTCTGATTCAAAACGGCGATGATCTGCATTGAATACCTGGCATATTAAGTAAATAATTAAGTAATTACTCAATTTATTGAGTGTGTTATTTTATCTACAGCATTCCTGTTAATCAAGCGCCAGTGTTTTAAATCGGTTTCGATGCCGAATCCGGCCACAGGTCACCCAGGCTGAAACTGATCGCGTCGAAGGGGGGTAGCGAGACCGGGTCGTTGTCTGTCAGGGTCTTCAGTAGAACCCACTGACCCTTCCTCAGTTCAAAGGCCTCCAGCGTGCGTGCATCAGGATCGACAAACCAGAGGTACACAACGCCTTCACGGGCGTAGATATCGCGCTTCCGCCCCTGATCCATTGCCCTCGTTGAGGGAGAAAGGACTTCACAGACCCAATCCGGCGCCAGAGAGAAATACGCCGTCTCCGGGTAGTCTGGCATCCGTTCCCGGCGCCAGCCCGCCAGATCGGGCACCAGAATATCCTCGCCCAGGTGCAGTTCCGGTTCATCGATGATCCACCAGCCGCCCGGCCCGCCGCGGCCGTAGTAGTATGGCCGCGTGATATTCGTTCCGAGACCAGAACTGGCCAAGGCATGCCTGGGTGCCGGCCGCGGATTCATTTGCAGGGTGCCGTCTATGATCTCGGCCACCTTGTGCGGCGGCGCATCGAGCACGTCCTGGTAGGTGGCGGGTTCGGGTAATGGCGTGACTCTTGCGGCTGCCTTCGTGCCCATGGTTTGCGCTCCTAGAGTGAAAGAGGAAAATAACTAGTGTAGCCCCGACTTGTCGACTGACTCAAGATGCGGGTTTTTCAACTGCAAAAATTGCGACAATTTTGTATGTGCAATGGGTTATCCACAGCTTTACCCAAAACAGCATGGGAAAAGCCATGGATAACGCCATGCCTGAAAAGCGCTACCACTAATTTTTCAAAAAAAACGGCTCCTTTTTAGTTTCTCTCATTGGTTAATCTTGAGCTAAAAGACGTTTTTCCGGAAGACGGTGATATTAGGCTGTTGTATTTTGTCCGGTCGTTGCCCGTTTTTCGTACCACCAGGACCGCTTAATACCCTCACGGTCCCACGGTGCCGCCTCGGTGATCGTCTGCCGCTTGGGTGCCTTGCCATACATCACCGACTTGGCCAGAATTTTCCCGATCATCTGTTGAGATAGACCTACATCCGCCGCTATGCGCTCTTGCGTCCATCCGATTCCGTACAGATCACAGATACGCCCGTTACGCGCCCGGATCATGTACTGCCGCCATTGCCTGGCATCACCATAGTGCCGCTTGATACCCCGCCGGAATTGCGCCTGGGGTGAATGATCGTACTTGACGTGTTCACGGTGGCCCAGCCGGTTAAACGTCCAGGTGGCGATCTGGTAAGCGATATGTTGCCAGTCTACCGGGTCATTGGGTACCGGTGGGATACGGCGGTACAGGTCCTCTACCATCGCCCGACACTGGGTTATCCATACGTCCAGGTCCTGGGGTATCGGTAGCGGATAAATCGCTTTCCTGGCGACATTGAACAACATTTGGTGACGCTGGCCCTGTTGGCAGGTGGCCAAGCTGGCCTCGGTCAGGATGATTGACTGATTGCCGGCGACCTCGAGGCCGGCAGGCCGGGGCGGGTCCGGGTCTTTGAAAATGCTTTGCTGTATCCGGTCCCAGGGTATTTGATACCAGTTTTCCCCGTCGTTCGATATCGACGCGTACAGCTTCCCATGCTGGCCGGGGTACAGTACTACAAACCCCTTGTCTGATCGGATATCGCCGCGACAGCCCGCGATGTCAAAAACCTGATTGCCGCGCGGGGTGGCATCATCGTAGTACAGGTGGGATTGTGGGTGCGCCTGGCTGTCCAGGGCCACGCGCGGTTGCCCTATGGCCATCGTGACCGTTCCGGGGTCTCCCCGGTCCACGTCAAGCACGGTGCAATCAATCGAGTGTGGGATTATCCCGATCTGGTGATCTGGCCCTTGTCCCAGGTGATGGGTAATGCTATCCGGTCCCGGTTTGCGGTCAAGATATCCGGTCCAGCAGGGTTTTTTATCGCCGCGGGTTAAAACGAAGTGCGCCCCGTGTCGGGACAGGCCGTTGATCGCGTTCAGCTCGGCCATCAAAGCGGATTACCTCCGCGGTGAGGGTTCGCAAGTGTTGCACTATGTGGTAGACTTTGTTTCATGGGTGTCGGTGCACTCATCGCGGTCGGTGGATGCGGCAAACATCGCAACGACAGATTCAAGGAAACCCCGGCTCGTCCGGGGTTTTTCTTTTATGTGGATCATCATCCGGTTATCCTACCATGAAAAACCTCCTTGTGATCATTGCGGCCCTGGCGGTATTCGGTTGCACCTCGGTCAGTAACCCCGTTGTCCAGGGTATCCAGTGGGATACCGGCTGGTATTGTGACGGGTTGCAACTCTATGAAAAAGGCTCCGCCGGACTGGTGATCTATCAGGGTATCGAGATAGACGCCGATTACAAAACGGAAGGGATATCCCGGCGGTGGAATTGGGGAGTGGGTGAAATGGAGGATTACTCCGTTTACCGCTATGCCATCGTCCTGTCAAATAACGTGGCTCGGTTTTATGATTTTCAACTGGCCGGTGATGACGGTAAGGCTGTTCGGGTGTCTACTCATTTTTGCGAGTGGTGATTTTTGGTGGACATACCGGTATCGGTATGTGCCCCGGATTCATCGATGGTTCCTAGGCGATGGCCGATGGCCTCGGCCTTGTGCCCTACCGGTCAATTTTAGGCTTTGCTGGCATGGGTCGATATTTACCCCATGCCCATGGGTAGGGTCAGGCCGAGAAAACCCCGCTATGGCGTTCTGACGCGTTCCTGTTTGGCCGTTTGCGATCTCAACCGGGGTTTTTGGCTTTCTGGCCAAAAAGTAACACTTATCCGGGATCCGGGGTAAGTGTTACGTCAATATCCGGTTAAAACAGTTCTTCCAGTTCTTCCGGCTCCCACACCTGCAACAGATGGTTGAATGCCTTTACTATTTTTGGTTTTACGTGTGGTTTTTCCTTACAAGTAAGAATTTCAATGAATCCTCCGTTGGGTTTGGGTGCCAAATCCAATAATGGAGCTTCACAATTGTCGTAGTATGCACACTCGACATTTTGTGCACACACAAGGCGCATCCACAAGTCGTTATCGCCGCCTGTTATTACCTGATTCTTTGCATCTTTAAGGTGTATCCCTTGTTGCATACACCATCCCGTAACATCTGTTTTTAATTCAATAAAACCCGTTGGATGGAAAATTACATGATTTTCTTCAAGCTTTGTAATACTGTTCCCATATGATTTTATCTCGCCGCCCACACATTCGGCCAGTTTCTTGTTGATATAGTCCATTGTTTCCTCGGCGGATTGTGCGTTGGCGGCCTTCATTGAAAACATGGCCATCAACCCGACAGCCAAGGCCAGTAGCGCAATACGTCCCCAAACGGTGTTTTTCATGGTTTCAATCTCCCGGCCAGTGGCCTGATTCTGTGTGTGCCCGAAACATAGCACACAAAAATGAATTTACACTGAATGCACACGGTGTCCGGCCAAAAGATAGATTTTCTCCGCCGCCGCTCGGAAAACACTCTGCAGAGTGCCCGATCTGCCCCGGCCCGCCCGCCTGAAGCTCGCCAGGGCAGAATTTTATTTTTTATCGGATCTAAAATCGGGAATATTGTTTTTCTGCCTGGGCAATAAAAAAGGCCGGATAAAACCGGCCTTCCCTGTTTACCCCATGCCTGGCTATAGGTCAGGCCGAAAAAACGCACACACGGCCCGTTCTCGCGTTCGGTTTTACCAAATACCGGCACTTTTGCAGACTTGTATGGCTTGACCCATTTTTTCTAAATGGTTGGGGAAGTCTATCTCTATCTGTCTGCTGTGTCTTTCGAGTGTGTCTGCTATTGCTGTGAACATTTCGTCTGGTACGCTCATGTTAGTAACGTCTACTAATACGTCGGTGATTTTTTTGTTTTCGGCCAACATTCGTTTTAGGGATTCCAGTACCGCAGTGCAGATTATTTCTATTTCGTTCGTGTTCATGGATACCATCTCTTATCGTGTTCGGTGTGTTTCAGCGCAACCGGTGTATCGACCCCGGCCAGCTCGCGTCCGCCTGGACCGTAAACCCGGATAATTCCCTGATACCCGTATTTCCGGCATCGCTCGCTGGCCAACCGCTTGATACCCCGGATGGTGGGTTTACTGCCCAATGCGTGTTCTGTCCCGTCCACGTCGATAATGGCGGTGAATTGCGCCCCGGTCATGTTGATGCCCTAATGATTGCCTTGTGACAGTATAGCGCATCCTTGCGCCAGTCTGTTGATTACGTCATCACTTCATGTTTTTGATCACGTAGGCCGTCAGCTTGTTGGCCCTGGGTGAGCCGTTGTGCTTGTCCGGATGAATCAGATTCAGTAATCCACGAATCCCGCCCGCCACCTTGATGAAAGTGTCCAGCCCGGCATCCGTTCCGGTTTTCCCGGTGTTGGCTTTCTTGGCCATGCGGTACTTGTCGAACCAAAGATTGGCGGATTCTTGCTCATCCTTGTATTTGTTGTACCAGTATTCCGCCGTCTGGCCGTTGTGCTGGCCGCTGTCGGCCTGTGCTTTCTCGGCCTTCTTCTTGTCCCGGTATCGCTGTTGCGCCTCTCTCACTTGCTCGCGTCGTTTCTCTGACAGTTTGGGACACTTGAAACCGTGAACCTCGCCGCATGATTCACAAAAATATTCGTTGTCAGCCATCTTTTAATCTCCGGTAGTCATTGATTACGTAATCAATTATACACTAATGGCATTCTAATGCAAGTCTATTGATGTTCTATTGATAAATAAATTCCGTAGGGAACCAATTTTCGGGTCATGCTCGGTAGGTGCGCCTTCCGGCCGCCACTGTCCGGCGGCCCCATCTGCCGCTATCCGGTCCGGTCAATTACTCGCCTACCCTTTTACCCTTTTCAAGGTGTCATGGTGGCCATGATCAAATACGCCTCCGTCAACAACTCGGCATCGAGTAGCGCACCGTGTAGCGTCCGGTGTGATCGGTCAACCCCTACCCGGTCGAGTATGGCATCAAGGCTATTTGACTGCCCCGGCCACGTCCGCCGCGCCATGGTCCGCGTATCCAAAACGGTGCAGTGTTTCCCGATCTTCCCGAAACCCGCCCGATTGAGTTCAGCATCAAGAAACCCGACATCAAAGGGCGCATAGTGGATTACCAGCTCGGCACCTTTCAGAAAATCCAGCAGTTCCCGCGCGATCTCCCCGAATGGTGGCTTGTCCTTCACCTGGGCATCCGTGATTCCGTGTATGTCGGTGGCTTCCCTGGGTATCTTCCGTTG
>LXNI01000420.1_pt1 | contig 49822 bp, 34 predicted proteins | sample 809091 | NCBI WGS metagenome assembly LXNI01 (sample SAMN04870527, study PRJNA318959) | sponge metagenome | biome: 01000161; feature: marine sponge reef; material: water | host: Sarcotragus foetidus | place: Greece: Milos, Mediterranean Sea | collected 2013-05-29 | depth 5-7 m
GAAGTACTACCTCGTGGGGTAGGCTCCGGAGTAGAAAAATGTTGAGAGTTCATGGAATGTGATATAAGTTGAAAATGTTATATCACGCTCCCTTTAACCAACTAACTTCTACGCATCCCCTATGTTATTATGCTCCACGGATATTCAAACAGAGATTCTCCTTATGGGGATGTCTGAGAAGCAGGTATGACAACAAGGTTCTGGAAAACCTTCTTCGTGAAAGTTTTAAAGAAATTACCTTGGGCGACATAAAAACGCCCTTGATAATTAACGCGACGAATGTCAGTACCGGGAAGGTGCATGTTTTTAAGTCTTCTTACCAAGAGGAGAGACGTGGTGGTGACTATTTTCGTGATGGGGATGTGCCCCTCTACAAGGCTGTTTTAGCGTCATGTTCGGCGCCGGCCTATTTCGACCCCGTGGAGATTTCAGATGACCTTGTTTGCGATGGTGGACTCTGGGCGAATAATCCAGCGCTTGTCGGGTATGTTGATGCAATAAAAAATTTCAACATAACTCCGGCGAAGATGAAAATACTGTCCATAGGGACTGGAAATACCAGACAATTTTACCTCCCCTCGTACATGTGGGGTTTGGTAACGGGCTGGAAGAGAGAACAAATCGTAAGCCTCGTAATGCTCAGCCAGACTCAATACGCTGAGAATTGCCTGGGCCTGATCATGCCGGAGAATGTTCTAAGAATAAACCCGGAGATTGAGAACTGGAAGCTTGATGATTACAGAGTACTGCCAACATTAAAGAGTTTAGCCTCGCAAGAGGTAACTAATCGCGGGGAGTTGATTAAGGGATTTTTACAATAACTTTTAGGAGGTGTTAACATGAAACACGCTAAGTTTTTCAAGGATTTCTTGGAGAAAAAAGTCAATCTAAACCAATCTAGGCTGGACATTTTGGATCAGAAGGTTGAAGCTGTTACGAATCTGCTAAAATCCAAATTGATTGGATACAGGCAATATAGTCCACAAGGATCCTATGCGCACAAAACCATCATAAAACCCGTTGCGGAGAACGATGAGTTTGATGCCGACATCCTGATTTTTATAAAGGATGAAGACTTCAAACCCAATAAGTTTCAGGAGGATTACGTACGGAAGATATATGACATTTTTAAGGGTAACGGAAACTACAAAGACATCGTTCACTTAAGTACCAGATGCGTTACTATCGATTATGTGGGAGATTTTCACCTTGATGTGGTTCCATGCGTTGAGTTCGAAGAAAAGTTCTACATATGCAACAGAATTGAGAAAGGGTACGAACAGACGGACGGTGATGGGTACAGAAAATGGTTTGCCAATAAGAACAGAATTGTCGGCAATAATCTCTTGAGAAAGGTAACTCGCCTTCTTAAGTTCCAGCGTGATCACAAGAGCAACTATTCTATAAAATCGATTCTGTTGGCGACACTTCTTGGGAATCATATTTATGATATTGATGAGAATTCATCAGCGTTCAGCGATCTGCCACAGGCGCTAAAGACTCTGTCCAACAGGATTAATAGATTCCTGCAAAATAATCCACAAATGCCAACCATTGAAAACCCGGTTTTACCTGGAGAAACCTTCAATAGAAATTGGGATGAGGTCAAATACAAGAATTTCCGCAGTAAGTTCGATCTATACAACAGTAAAATTAATAAGGCCTTTGAAGAGAAAGACCATGATAAGAGTGTGGAGCTCTGGAGGGAGGTGTTCGGTGATGATTTCGGCAAATTACGGGGGAAGCCCAAATCAAGGATGGCTGCCAGTGTTCCTACCGTACTTGCAATCAAGCCATATGCCAGCCATAAAAACTCTTCCTTGCCCGTGATTGAATATAGTTCTGCGGAGATGGAGAAAATACAGCGTCGTTTCCCCAGTTTGTACTACGATAACGGTGCTATTAGAGGAGAGATCAATTTCAGTGCGAGATATGAACTTTCGGATAGGAAGAAAAAGAAAAAATGGACAATAACGAATTGCTCTTCGGGGGAAGATTGTATTCAGGATGTTTACGAAATTGAGATACTTCTCAATGGACAACCTAAAGTTTTCGAAGTTGGGGGTAGGATTAAAAAGCTGGCCAAAGAAATCGGTCGCCCGATTATTGACTTGCATTTAGTTCCTGAGGATGAGAGCTGCTGCTTGGGGCTCTTTTTGATAAACGAAGGAGAGACCTTAAGCGACTTTGTTGTTAACAAGGTATATCCGTACTTCGTCTGGCAGGCTTACTTTGAGAAGTTCAGAAAAATTCCTCCGTGTGGAGAATATTCGCATGAGAAACGAGGAATCCAAGAGTTTTGGGCAGATGTTTTCGACATAGGTCGAAATGAACGATGTCCTTGCGGGAGCGGACGAAAATTCAAAATCTGTCATGCCCCGAAGCTCTAAATAGTGCCCCGCAAAATTACTTCGCAGGAGATAGTACAAGGAACACCTATCAATCCTCTGGCCTCTGAGTGAACAACGGGCTGTATGCGCTTGATGAAAATATCCAGATGTCGCGGTTTGACGGAATTAGCGAGACTTATCGTCCAGAGGACTTTATGGGTCGGTCTGTTTCCGGATTCAGTATCGTCAGCAACAACGGTCAATTTGAAGCGGTGAGCACGGTGCTTCCCCGAGTTCCTTATACCGCCCGGCATGGACACCTCTATTTCGTGGGCCCGAATGTGTCAACTCCGGATGGAGATGTTGGAAATTCCTCCATCGTCCGCTATCGGTTCATACCTCCAAGGGATGCCTGAAAGAATACGGTCTTGTGGATAGTCATACCCTTCGGCGTCACCCTGCTGTTGGTTTCGGTGTTTCGGTCCCGTGCACTGCCGCCTCAATACCCGATTCAGGAGGTGAATGCAGGGCAATTAGTTGGTGCTTGCCCGGAAATTAAGTGTTGGTCGGTTTGGAGTGTTTTCGAGGGGTTCTTCAGTGGGTTTTTGGCTGTATTTTGGCCCATTTGGCCTGATTTTGGGTGACTTCAGGCTGGCCCCACTAGGCAGGTGCAGAGTCCATTGACCTTCAAAAGGTGGAGATGTTATCCTGAGCATTGGTTGACACCACAATCAGGGATAAGAAATTCGGGAGGGTTATTCGTGAAGCGTGGCGTTGTCGTTGTTTAGGGTAACACAATTGAGAAACGGTCAAGCAACCTATTCAGCGCGTCGCTCAATGGGCGTCTGGGCATCAGTAAGGATCATGCGCCCCCATGTAGCATCGTCGTCACCGGTTCCGTAAATCATGAAATGTCCGCCATATGGGCCTCCGTCTGGATCACAGTGTACAATCTCGAGTCCATAGACATCCCCAACGTGAGGAGACGTCCAGCGAGGATCGCTTGCTCCCAGCGTGGGGGCCATCCTAACACGTGCTTCCAGTACAAAATCGGCTTCTCCTGTACCCCAGGGGTTGAATTGGAAGGCATATGACACGGCTTCTGACGGGATTGGCTCCTCCACGTATCGCTGGTCGGCAGTTCCATGCCGCCACCATGCCGCGTAATCCGGTCGGGATGCGTCTGCTACAAAGCAGAATGCGTTATCACCCTGACCAAAATATTCTGGAGCTTCGTCCCGGGGTGCCTCGACAAAAAAACAAATACTGTCGCGCAAGTACCACGCACGCGGCTCCTGTCCGGGAGCATCAACATCGTTGACGTTGTCTTTCACTTCGGCCCCAAAGTACAGGTACTCAGTATCCCAGGCCACATAATAACGGGCTTGCAGATCGTCTTCCGGGTGTGGTTCATTTCCATGGTCCGTGAGCCGGTTACGCCGGCCATCGTCGTACCAGAATGTGTGACGAAGACGGTAAATATCCCAGATGCCATCCGTGAACGCCAAGTCTTTCCACTCAGATAAGCTCCCGTCTATATCGGGTGTTGTTTCCAATTGGGGGACCAAGAGTTGGACGGTTTGTGTTGGACGCGGGGCGTCCTGGCTGGTTGCCAGATATGCAGGCATTGTCAGGAGGAGCAGGAAAGCTGTGCGCTTTATCATGATCGGGATAAGAACAGACTGTAGGAACCGAAAGTTAGCAGTTGTGCGCATATTGTGCACAATTTACTCATACTCCCATTTTAGAATCCAAGGATCGTTCGTCTTCTGCTGATATGCGCGCAATCTATTCTGATGGTCTTCCAGAATGGGTTGGTGGGCAGGATCCCCGGCAAGATTATGGATTTCGTGCGGGTCATCCATAAGATCGTACAATTCGAATCTTGGCCGCTCAAGGTAATCCTTGACTGGACGTTTGCCGTAGTGTGTCAGTCCTCTCGCAAGTGTGCCCTGCCAAGTCTCCGAGACCCAGAGATCAGTGGCAAAGGGATATGGTAATCCGTGAGCGATATTCCAGATGAGTTTGTAGCGGCGTCCACGGACCACTCGCATGGGGTAGTACATCGTGACCTCATGGAAGGTATGTGAAGCAAAGACCTCATCCCATCCGTCGGTCGAGCTTTGAGTCATTGCGTTCTTGAAGCTGCGCCCGTGCATGGCGGGTGCTTCCGAGCCCACTCCTGCCAAGTCTAGGAGAGTTGGCGACAGGTCGGCCCATGTTATCATAGCATCACAGACCCCAGGAGTTACTTCAGGTCGTCTAATAACGCAAGGCAGACGCATACCGGGATCGTAGAGCGTGGTCTTTGCTCCTGGAAATGCCACCCCGTTGTCTGAAATAAACACCACGACCGTATTCTCCCATGTACCTGAGCTCTGGAGGAGCTCAATCAGACGCAAGAGGCCGCGGTCGGCACGTTGCACAGACATATAGTAGCGTGCAAGCTCTGTTCGGGTTTCGGGCAGATCGGGTAAATAGTCGGGCACTAGCACCTCATCCGGCGATACAGGATCACTTCCGCCTCGCACGAAGGGACGATGGGGTTCGCTTGTGCAGAAGTACAGGAAGAATGGACGGCCATCCTCTCGATCAAAAATGGGTGCACAGGCCTCTGCGCGCTCCATGGGGGAGGCACCAGTAGCCGTAATTTCATCCTCAAACGCATAGACAGACGGCGGTGCAACATGGTATTTGCCAGTTCTCACGGTGCGGTATCCCGCGCGGTGCAGGAGTGTTGGCAGTGATTGCACATGGTTGAAGGTTTTGAAGTGATGGAAGGCATGCATGTGACCGTACTGTCCGTTGGCATGATTATAGAGACCGCTCAAAATGACTGATCGGCTGGCACTGCAGGATGCCGTGGTGCAAAAGCCATGGGTAAAACGTGTGCCGTGTTCAGCTAGAAGGTCCAGGCCCGGCGTCTTGATCACGGGATTGCCGTAGCAGCCGGCGTCATTCGTCCCCTGGTCGTCCACTACAACCATGACAATATTTGGTCTATTACGGATGGTGAACCTACTCGCCAGTATCGCACTGGCAGATATGGTTTGAAGGAACGATCTGCGTGTGAAGTGTTTGTCTTGCATTGCTGAAAAGTTTGGTAAGAGTTTGTCTGTATCTGCTGGAACACCTGATAGTGGAATTCGATAACTTGGAAAAAATCCGCAATAAATGTGCACGCCCGTTAAAACATCAAGGATGACCTTACACAGGGGAGGAGTCAGTGCTGTACTTGTACTAATGGCATTCTGTGTGCAGTGTGGATCTTATCCACCGGGACCAACGCTGTCGATCGATGAAGGAGACCACATTGTGCTTATAGGTAACAATTTATGCTCGCGCATGATGAATTTCGGGCATTTTGAAACGGAATTGCATCAGCGGTTTCCAGAGCACAGGCTAACAATCCGAAATATGTGCGACGGAGGTAATACACCGGGATTTCGGCCGCATCCAGGCCGTGTTTCCCCGTGGGCTTTTCCTGGAGCAGACAGCTTCTATACGGAATTGGCGCAGCCTTCCAACAGTCAGGGGCATTTCGAGACTCCAGATGAGTGGCTGACGCGATTGCAGGCTGATGTGATTGTGGCTTTCTTCGGCTTCAACGAATCATATACAGGTCTCGGGGGAGTAGACGCCTTCGAAGCAGAATTGGAAGCGTTTGCCCAGCATACGCTGTCCCAATCTTACAATGGGGAGGGCGCGCCCGATCTGGTACTGGTATCTCCAATAGGATTTGAAGACCTATCGCATTTACTAGATGTTCCTGACGGTAAGCAGGAGAATATCAATCTGGCGGCCTATACGGAAGCTATTCGGCATGTATCGCAGCGCCATGGACTCCCGTTTGCTGATGTCTTTTCGGCCTCCCGAAGCTGGTATAGACGCACGACGGAGCCCCTTACAATTGACGGTTCACAGCTCAATGAAGAAGGATATGCCTTACTGGCAGAAAGTCTGGCGGATCAGTTATTTGGGGGTAGTCGAGTACTCGACGATCAGGAACGTTTCCGTCTGATAGCTGCTGTGAGAGATAAGAATTGGCATTGGCATAATGATTTTAAAATTCCCAACGGTGTGCATGTGTATGGGCGTCGGTACAATCCGTTTGGACCAGATAATTATCCGGCGGAGCTGGAAAAGATTCGACAGATGACTGCTATTCGGGATACCGCAATCTGGCACGTTGCGGCGGGAACTACTATGGATATAGATGCAGCCGATGCACGGACGCATGAGCTTCCTGAGGTGGTTACCAACTATGTACCGAGCAATAAAAATGGGGACCCTGCTTACCGCTATGGAGAGGAGGCCCTGGCGACCTTCACCACTGCGCCTGGATACGAGATAGAGTTATTTGCATCCGAGGTAGAGTTTCCGGACTTAGCGAATCCTGTTCAGATGTCATTTGATAACCAAGGGCGTCTGTGGGTATCGGTTATGCCCAGTTATCCGCACTGGCGGCCGGGAGATCCGCTTCCCAACGACAAACTCCTGATCTTTGAAGACACAGATCAGGATGGAAAGGCGGACCGGCAGATTGTATGGGCCGACAGTTTGCATCTTCCGGTTGGCTTCGAATTCGCCCCGGAAGGTGTGTATGTAAGCCAGGGCACCAATCTTGTATTGCTTTCAGACACCAACGGTGATGACCGTGCGGATACACAGCAGATCATACTGAGTGGTTTTGATGATCACGATACACATCATGTAATCAGTGCATTTGTGGCAGATCCATCTGGTTCGATCTATATGGGGGAAGGGGTCTTTTTGCATTCGAATGTGGAGACATCTTATGGCCCGGTTCGAGCAACGAATGGGGGCTTCTATCGCTATAATCCGCAGCGCCGCCATCTTGAGCGTACTGCGCAGCTGTCCATTCCCAATCCCTGGGGAATTGCTTTTGATGAATGGGGACAGCCTTTCTTTGCCGAAACTTCCGGTCCAGATGTACGGTGGATGTCGCCTGGAACTGTAAAACCACGTTATGGCGTGGCTACACATAAGTCCTATAATTTGATTGAGGACGCCCATCGTGTGCGTCCAACTTCGGGGTTGGAGTTCGTGCACAGTCGACATTTCCCGGACGAAATGCAAGGAGACCTATTGATCAACAACACCATAGGGTTCCTGGGGATGAAGCAGCACACTATGGAGGACGACGGGACTGGATACATCAGCACGCATCGTCAGGATCTGGTTCAGAGCACCGATGGAAACTTCCGGCCTGTGGATATGGAGTTCGCCCCGGATGGTTCGCTTTACTTTGTTGATTGGCATAACGTGCTGGTTGGCCACATGCAGCACAATGCACGTGATCCCCTGCGCGACCACGAGCATGGCCGGATCTATCGAATAACTTACCCATCAAGGCCACTGGTTGAGCCCGCTAAAGTGGCAGGGGCCACCATTGAAGAATTGCTGGAGAACCTGACGTTACCGGAGTATCGTACCCGTTACCGTACGCGCCGGGAACTGCGGGGCCGTGATCCCTCAGAGGTACTGCTTCGCTTAGATACCTGGATGGCAGATCTGGATCCGGATGACAAGAGGTACGAGCATCATCTTTTGGAAGCCCTCTGGGTAACCTGGGGGTTGAATCAGGTGGATGAAGAGCTTTTGGAGCGGATGTTGAATGCGAAGGACTTCCGGGTTCGTGCTGCCGCTGTTCGTGTACTTCGATACAATCCGCAGCTAGGAAGGCAGATTGAACTGCTCACAGAAGCAGCGGGCGATCCGCACGGTCGTGTTCGGCTTGAAGTAATGGCGGCCGCTTCCTGGCTGGATCTGGAGCAGGGGCTGCCAATCGTTGAAGAGGCAAGTCAGCGCACGCTGGATAGGTGGAACATGAACGTTTCCGTAACGGCTATAGCTCACTTGAGAGATCAACGTGTGCAATCCAACCGGGTCGAAGAAGAGACGCCAGAGTTGGAGGGTTCGGACTTGGTGCAGTACACGACGGGTAAGGGGATTTATGCGCGCGATGGATATTGCAGTACCTGTCATAGGCCCGATGGCAAGGGATTACCGGTATCGGGTTTCCCTCCACTGGCTGGCACAGACTGGGTATTGGGCGATTCCGAGCGTCTGATCAAACTCACACTGGATGGTCTAATAGGACCGATAGAGGTACTGGGCGAAGATTATCCTGGACAGGTGCCTATGACACCATTCCGGGGTTTACTGAGTGACGATGAAATTGCCGCAGTGCTAACCTATGTGCGCAATGCATTCGGGAATAGTGCATCAGTGATCACCCCCGCCCAGGTAGAAGCTGTTCGTGCCAGTACAGCAAACAGGCAGGGGTACTATACAGCAGATGAGCTTTTACAAAATAGATAATCTATTGCACGGTCAACATGAGATTCATTGTTCCTATTATCTGGGTTGTTGTGATTGTTTTGGGAGGATGTCAGACATCAGATGATCCACCACGTCCCAATGTCATTCTTGTTATCACTGACGATCAGGGGTATGGAGATATCGGCGCACATGGCAATCCCGCAATCAGGACGCCGGTACTCGACCGCCTGCACGACGAAAGCGTACGTTTAACCGATTTTCATGTGGATCCAACGTGCTCCCCGACGCGCTCGGCACTCCTTACAGGACGGTACTCTACCCGAACCGGAGTCTGGCACACTATAATGGGGCGATCCCTGATGGCTCCAGAAGAAGTTACGCTGGCCGAACTATTTGCCGGAGCGGGTTACCGGACGGGTATGGTTGGTAAGTGGCACCTGGGTGACAACTATCCACTTCGTCCGCAGGATCAAGGGTTCGAAGAAGCGTTTTACCATCCGGCGGGTGGCGTTGGGCAGGGGCCCGATTATTTTGGGAATGATTACTTCGACGACAAGTACGTGCGTAACGGAGTCTTGGAGGAAACCGAAGGGTACGTGACGGATGTCTGGTTTGATGACGCTTTGCGTTTTGTGGAGGAGCACCAGGATGAACCATTCTTTTTGTATCTGACGACGAATGCCCCGCACGGCCCATACTTTGTGGAAGAGGAGTATGCGGCGCCATACCGTGAGATGGGATTTCCTGACGTCATGGCGCGGTTCAGTGGCATGGTAACGAACATTGATGATAATATGGGTAGGCTGCTGGCACAGTTGGACTCCCTTGATTTGAGTGAGAACACAATTCTCATCTTTATGACTGACAACGGTTCAGCGGAGGGCTGGGCTAATTGGCGCGAGCAGGAGGGAACGTGGGAAGGCTTCAATGCAGGTATGCGCCAAGGCAAGGGATCCGAGTATGATGGTGGGCATCGCGTACCGTTCTTTTTACGTTGGCCGGCTGCTGGTTATGTTGGATCACGGGAGGTAGATGCCCTTACAGCTCACATTGATGTCCTACCCACGCTGGCCGAGCTCTGTGATCTGCCCGTGCCCGCAGACATAGATGGTATGAGTCTGGTACCACTGTTGGGTGGAGAAGAACAGACGGACCGCACTTTGTTTGTCCATTCTCAACGTGTTCCGTACCCGATCAAGTGGCGTAAGTCCGCCGTTATGACTGAACGCTGGCGGTTGGTTAACCAGCATGAGCTCTATGACATTCAAGAGGATCCGGGGCAGGAAAATAATATTGCTGAACAGTTTCCCGAAGTGGCCGATGAATTGCGTGCAGCATATGAGCAGTGGTGGAATCATCTTGAGCCTTCGTTCGATGGATATGTACGGATTGGTCTTGGAGCTGATGCGGAGAACCCCGTGGCGCTGAATCCGCATGACTGGCATGTGGTCGATCAGTCCCAATCAGTCTGGAATCACAGGCAGGTTGAGAACGGCAAGATAGGTAATGGTTACTGGGCAGTTGAGGTGGTCGAATCCGGCAGATACACTTTTGAGCTGCGCAGATGGCCCAAGCATCTGGACGGACCTTTGGAGAGCACTGAGGCACGTGTCAGGGTGGGAGACCAAGAAGCACGAATAGTAGTTGCTGAAGATCAGACTGCCGCAACGTTTGAGTTCGATCTCATTGCGGGACCCACTACCGTGCAGACTTGGCTTGTCCAGCCGGATGGGCAGGAACGGGGTGCCTACTTTGTGTATGCGGAGCGCGAATGACGGTATCTGTTTTACCGAAAACGTGGCATCCTTGTAGAATCTACCTGGATGTGACTCTGGATCACGCTGTTTAAGATCTCGTGGACTACACTGCTAAGTCTGAGGTGTATTCCAAGGGATCCATCCCCTCCCCTGATGTCCGAAATCGAAACAATCTGGATGCAGACATTCTGCGAGAATCTCTGCTGATTCCACAACCCTTGGACCGGGGCGATTGAAATATTGATTGCCGTCCGTAACATAAACACGTCCGTTCTGCACGGCGGGTAAATCTATCCATTGGGGGTTTGAGGTTAGTGGTGCCATTTCGCGGATAGAACGATCAATGCCAAACCCGCAAGGCATTATGGCAATCACTTCGGGTTTAGCTGCAAGAAGTTCATCTATCGAAAAGTATTCTGAATGACTTCCAGGATCACCAAAGAGATTGATTCCTCCAGCATAACCTACTAGGTCGGGAACCCAGTTAGCTGCAATCATAAGTGGATCAATCCACTCAATACAGGCTATTTTAGGATGGTAATCCAGTTTTTGGGTTTGGTTGCGTAATGATAGGAGCCGACTTTTGAGACTTGAGACAAGTGCCTCTCCACTTCCTGAATCACCCAATGCATTGGCAACCAGTTGGATATCTGTCCAGACATCCTCGAGTGACATTGGTTCGAGCGAAACAATTTTTGGGGCTGAGTTGACCAATCTGCACACAGCTTTTTCTACGTCGCTGAGACTTACAGCACAGACTTCGCATTGGGTTTGCGTAATGATGACACTGGGTGAGAGCTTATCTAATAGCTCGGAATCGACTTTATAGACAGACAAGCCTTCACTCACAATAGCTCGCACCTGATCGTCAATCTCGGCACTGGAAGATTCAGCTATTATTTTTGAAGACGAGCACACAGGTATGTGTGTAGTGGTAGTTGGGTAATCGCATTCATGTGATCTACCGACAAGATTGGACTCAAAGCCCAAGGCACATACGATTTCCGTGGCACTTGCAATGAGGGATATGATGCGGTGATTCATGATTTTCGGTCTTCAAATCGGAATATACCTTTCTATATGAATGCTTCGACGAGGAAAAATCACGGTTAATCTGCTAAATGGATTGTTGTGCTTTCTCTTGTGGTTTAAGCCGCATTCTCACCATCCTCGTCACGCAAAATGACATCCGAAAAGATGAATCCATTTCTTTTGACCACATCACCGGTTGTTACGTTAATTGGGGCAGAGAACATAGGCCCTGCATGCACAAATGTGTGAAATTCGCCATTCTCGCCACAGGGATCAACGGTAGATGGAAGACCCTCTAGGAATTCAGAGTCAAAAAACTTCCCCGCAGAGTCTACGACCATTTGTGTTGGGTCAATACATGTAAGTGTTGCGCGTAGGCCGGAAGAAACCATTGATTCTGCTAGTTCCCGAGTCGGTTTACCCCAGAGCGGGAAAATAGGATCAAGTCCTGTACATTTGAGGAGATCAATCCTGTACTGACGAACATCTTCTAAGAACAAATCTCCAAATGCGATGATCTGTATGCCGCTGTTGATCGCAGCCTCCCAGACATCTTCCATTGCACGCCCATACAGTTTATTAGAGCAGGGCCAGGGGATTTTGGCGATATGAACTGGAAGCCCCACCCGGTCGGCCTGAGCTTCCAATAGATCTATTCGAACCCCGTGCATAGATACTCGAGAAAATTGCTCCGTTACGGTAGTAAAGAGACCTGTTACTTCATACTTTCCCTCCATTCTGAGCGTGTGGAGTGTCCACGCGCAGTCTTTACCTGTACTCCACGAGAGCCAGACCTTTTTCATATGGTGGGTTACGCATTCTCAATGCAGACCTGTATACTAATCACAACATCAAAAGTCGAATAGGTTCTACAGCCCGTTGATAAGATCAACCTAAGATTTTCTGGCTTGATCTGAAGGTGCCCGCTGAACTGCGTGGCAAGGAGAGGCGAAATCTATCACGTATTGCACCCGGCGATTGTGCAGATAGTCGTTGGTTGTTGCATTCGTGATGTTGGCAAATGCTGAGGTCCAGTCTTCATGTGACATGCGGTGACTTTTCCTGGGTAACATTGAAGGAGATCAATTTCCCGTGAGTGCCTCAAGAAAACCCTCATAGGCCGGCTTGGGTCTGTACTCTGCATCGAACAGTAGACCCCATTCTGGATTACCCCAGAAATCAATCAGCCAACTCTCTGGATCACGTAAACCCCACCACGTGATTGCAAACTGATTGGCTTCAGGCAGGTCTATGAAGGCGGTTACGATGTCCTTTACGCGCTGCTTTTGAAGTTCGCTCCGTACACTCGTGAGCTCAGGCAGATCACCCTGGGGGTTGACGCGGACATCCATTTCAGAGATATGAATTAGAAGGCCGCGTTGAACCACGGCATCCATTACTGCAACAATGTTGCTCAAGGGAGGGGTATTGAAGGTGATATGCATCTGCAGCCCGATGCCATCAATCGGTATGCCACGGGTTTGAAGGTCATCTACCATGGACAACATCGCGTCTCGCTTGGCGGTATCCCAGATCGTACCGTAATCGTTATAGAAAAGCAATACATCAGGGTCTGCGTCCCTGGCGTACTGGAATAACCTAGCTATGTAGTCTGGCCCCATTCGTCGGCGAAACACTGAATTGCGCAGCGCTCCTGATCCGTCTTCGAAAGCTTCATTAATCACATCCCAGCTTATGACATCGTCTTTATAGCGCCCAACTACGTTAGTGATGTAGTTCTTAACGGCGTCCTCAAACTCAGCATCGGTCCCGCTGAAGTTTTCCAGCCAGGATGGTGTGGATTGGTGCCAGACCAGCGCGTGGCCGTGGACCTGCATATCATATTCCTTTGCAAAGGCAATCAGTTCGTCGGTGGGGTCCCAGATGTAGTCTCCCGAAGGGCTCGTCATGTGCCGCATCTTCATCTCGTACTCGGCAGTCACGCTGTTGAATACGGTGCGGACAACCTGTGAGTGGGGTCCAGAACTCAATCGGCCTGATTGGAGCGCAACCCCCACAGGAAAGGGGGCCACAGAGCGCAGCGGCGTGTATTCATTGCTGGGTTCGGGCTCCTGTACTGCGACTGAACTGTCTTTGCAGCCGAGGATAAGTAAGGCCCAAAGGAAGAGTAGAATAAATCTAGAATGTATGCACTTGGTGGTAATTTCCATTACTTTCCGCCGTAATTTGTATAGGTGTGTGCGTTAAGCGAGTAGCTCATGAATGTTCAATTAGTTTACCGCCTCACCTTTTGCATTGTTGCCGTGGTTGCAATCTTGTTGCAGGGGTGTGCTCGTTCAGACTTAGGTCAAGATCTACCTGACCAGGTAGATTTCAATTATCATGTACGGCCCATTCTGTCTAATACCTGTTATGTATGTCATGGGCCTGACATCAGCACTAGGGAGGCGGAGTTACGTCTAGACACCTATGATGGCGCCACTGCCCGGCGTGCTGGCGGGCGAGCTATTGTTCCGGGTAATGCAAAACGCAGTTTGCTCATTCAGCGCGTCAGTGCTCACGATCCGGAGGAGCGCATGCCTCCGCCTCAGATCAACAAAATACTTACTGAATACGAAATCGCGCTTCTTTCCAAATGGATTGATCAGGGTGCGGAATACAAGACCCACTGGGCATTGATTCCGCCGGAAAGCCCGTCGGATCAGGCTACAATTGACGCATTTTTGCAGGCAAAAATCGAAAAAAGCGGCATTGAGCCTGCGGCCTTGACATCGAGAGCCAGTCTGATTCGACGCGCGTCTTACGTATTGACCGGATTGCCTCCTTCTCCAATGGCCGTCGAGGCATTTGAGAAAGATGAATCCCCCGAGGCCTATGAACGGGTCTTGGATACCCTCTTGGCTTCTCCAGCGTTTGGTGAGCGGTGGGCGCGTCACTGGATGGACCTTGTACGATATGCCGAGGCAAAAGGGCATGAGTTTGATTTTACAATCCAAGGTGCGTGGCAGTACAGGGATTACCTGATCCGGGCCTTCAACGAGGATGTTCCCTACGACCAGTTTATCCTGGAACACCTTGCGGGAGATGTTCTAAAGGAGCCTAGACGCAATTCAAAAGAGGGGTTTAACGAGTCTGCTATTGGGACCGCGTACTTGGCACTCGGTGAAGGAAAGCACAGTCCGGTTGATACGCGCATTGATGAAGCTGAGCGCATAGACAACATCATTGATGTGACCACCAAAACATTTCAGGGGTTAACAGTAGCCTGTGCTCGTTGTCATGACCATAAGTTCGATCCAATTCCGACCACGGATTATTACTCGTTGTATGGCATTATTGAAAGTGCGCGCTTCGCGCCTGTCCCCATTCTGTCGGAAGACTATGTGGCCGGACTGCGCTCGCTGATTGATTTCAATAAGACGTTGCGCCTGGATATAGCTAACCGATGGCAGTCATCCTTGGACATCGTTCCAGCCATTCCGGCCAGTATGACAAAGAATCTGCCGACCGACCGGGATACAACCGCATCATGGGAATTACTGGGTGATTTTCGGGAGGGAGAGCTTGACGGGTGGTTTGTGGACGGTGCAGCATTTGAAGGTGGCACCTCTCACGGTCCCCCCGTGATAGAGGATGCCCGTTTGGTGCAGCTTTCTGAGGGAGTGGCGAGCAGCCGGCATATATCAAAGGGTATTCCAGGGGCACTGCGCTCACCCACTTTCACGATAGCCCATGATACGATCACGGTCATGGCAAAAGGCTATAAGTCAGCGCTGCGACTTGTGGTTGATAATTTTCAGCTTATACGAGCTCCGATTCACGGCGAGCTTGATCAAGAACTCAGCAGTGATGAGTTAAAACCCTATCGGTTCCCTTTAGATTTGTGGCAGGGGCATAAAGCCTATATAGAGTTACTTGTCGGGACCTATGACCAGGCACAATTTCTTACCGATCGGCACATGCTGGTAGTTAATGATTCGTCCTACTTTGAAATTGCTTATGCCGTAGCCCACAATGAGGCTGCTCCCTCACTGCCGCGCCGGGAATTTGAAGAGGCCCCACTCCCGCAATCTGTAAGTGCCTGGGCTGCACAGAAAGCTAGTCCTGCACAGGTGGCAGCCATTAACCAGGCTTTGGAATCCGGTGCGCTGGAGCGGCCACTACTAAATGATATCGTTAGTCAGGGGCAGGAGATCAAGCAGGCCATGCCCGCCGCGGAGTTCTTTATCGGTATGACTGAAGGGGATGTGGTTACGAGTGCGGTCTTTGGGCGCGGCAACTATAAAGCCCCCGTGGGGGACCCAGTACCGCATAGGTTTTTAACCGCACTTGATCCTACCGGTAGTACTTTTAACAAGACGTCCAGTGGGCGACTGGAGTTCGCCGAGGCAATTATAGATCCTGCCAATCCTCTCACTGCACGTGTAATGGCAAACCGTCTGTGGCATCATGTTTTCGGGAGAGGGATTGTAGAGACCGTAGACAATTTTGGGGGGCAGGGGAGTCTTCCGACGCATCCAGAGCTGCTTGATTATCTGGCATTGCGCTTTGTGGAGCTGAATTGGTCAATGAAATCCATGCTCCGGGAGATCCTGCTCTCGGAGGCTTTTCAGCGTTCTACTCAGGTCCCGGAAAATGCCGCTGAACTTGACCCCTCGAATCTACTGTTGTCGCACTATCCTGTACGGAGGCTGGAGGCCGAGGCGATTCGTGATGGTATTTTGGCGGTGTCGGGAGCGCTAGACACCACCATGTTTGGTCCGCCGGTACCAATTCATTTAACGGAATTTATGACGGGTAGAGGACAACCCGCTGTTAACGGACCATTGGATGGAGATGGTCGGCGAAGTATCTACATTGCTATACGCCGAAATTTTCTCTCGCCGATGATGCTCGCCTTTGATATGCCGATCCCGTTCTCTACGTTCGGGGCTCGTAACTCCAGCAATGTGCCTGCACAGTCCCTTACGTTGCTCAATGACGCGTTTGTTGCCGAGCAGGCTGTTCACTGGGGAGACGCACTGGTGGAGCAACCCCATCTTGACATTGCGGATCGCGTGAGGCATATTTACTTAAGGGCGCTGTCCAGACTTCCAGACCCGAATGAGTTGCAGGAAGCTCAGGCCTTTATAGGCACAGAGGCCGAGGCACTTGGCCTGCGGTCCATAGAGATCATGCATGCCGCAGAGCTCTGGGCAGCATATTGCCATGTGGTGTTCAATCAAAAAGAATTTATTTACATGATCTGATGAAAGGTCCACACAGGTTAACGTGTCGAATGACACGACGAGAAATGCTTACCATGTGTCGCAATGGGTTCGGCGGTGTGGCACTTATGGGGCTTATGGGAAGTTCTGCCTTCGGTAATATCATTAAGCAAGTTGCCCCATCAGGGCCTCACCCTTTGCGTCCGCGCCCGAGTGATTTGGTCCCCAAGGCAAGGAGCATCATATTCCTGTACATGGACGGTGGTGTGTCACAGGTTGACAGCTTTGATCCCAAACCGCGCCTTGCCAAAGAGCATGGGGACAGTCCGTACGACAAGTTTACGGTTGATGCCACTCAATTCAACAGCATTGGCACAATCCTGAAAAGTCCATGGGATTTTCGGCGCTATGGCGAGAGCGGTATAGAGGTGAGTGATCTCTTCCCGCATGTAGGTGAATGCGTGGATGATCTTGCAATCATCCGATCTATGGTAGCGGATTTTCCAGAGCACACGAATGCCAACTATTTTCTTCACACAGGGATAGGGATCCAAGGACGCCCTTCCATGGGTGCCTGGATAAACTATGGGCTTGGGACGGAGAACCAGGATCTGCCAGGTTACGTAGTCTTGGATGGTGGACTGATTCCGCCGGGGGGTCTGGATAATTTTAACAGTGGATTCCTGCCTGCGTCGTATCAGGGATCTATTTTCAGGGCCGGTGATACTCCCCTGGCGAATATTGAGCCCAAAGAGCCGACTTCGGAGCTGCAGCGACGCAAGTTGAATCTTATGAGCCAAACGGACAAGCATTTGCTTGGTCGTATCGGTAATTCTGATCAGGTGGAATCAGCAATCACCAATTATGAGTTGGCCTATCGGATGCAGGCTTCGGTTCCAGAACTGACCGACCTTTCAGGGGAAACGGAGGCGACCAAGAAGCTATATGGGATGGATTCAAGTGAACCTGACACACGTATTTACGCTGCGCAGTGCTTGCTGGCCAGACGACTGGTTGAGCGCGGCGTGCGGTTTGTTGAGTTAACCTGTCCAAATGTGAAGGCTGATAGATGGGATCAGCACGCAAATCTCAAAGAAGGCCATGAGCGCAACGCCCTTGCCGTAGATCAGCCCATAGCAGGCCTGATCAGAGACTTAAAGGCACGTGGTATGTTTGAAGATACTCTCGTGATTTGGGCAGGGGAATTTGGACGAACCCCCTTTGCGCAGGGTACCGACGGAAGAGACCATAACCCGTCGGCATTCAGCATTTGGCTGGCGGGTGCAGGAATCAGAGGAGGTACTGTGTACGGTGCTACCGATGAGTATGGCTATCGGGCTATTGAAAATGTGACCACGATCCATGATTTACATGCAACCATGTTGTACCTGTTGGGTCTGGAGCATGAGCATCTCACATATCGCTTCAGTGGACGCGATATCCGGCTCACAGATGTAGGTGGAAATGTCATCAGAGGGATTCTCGCGTGAGGTTGGCCATGCAACGGTACAAGAAGGTTGAAAAGAGAATTATATACCACACTACCCGTACATTGCGGTAGCAGGTATGCCAATTTCACGGAACAGGGAGGTGCCAAGAGCAAGCCGCTCGCCGTGCGGCTCTGTCTAGTCTGTAGGATTCGTGTGGCTCCCACTCAAGTAATAATCACTCCAGGGCCGTAACAACTGAACAGCTCCAAAGATGGCAAAATTGCATTAGTTTACCCAAGAAAGAGAAAGAACACTTCGTAAATGAACCTGGAAGGGCGTGTAGCACTGGTTACTGGCAGTACAGCCGGTCTCGGTAAGGCGATGGCGCACGCGCTGGCTCGTTCGGGAGCCACCGTTGCCCTCAACTATGCGAACAACGAAGTGCGGGCGTTACATGCTCTGGCCGAGTTTGAGGCCGTGGGCACCCGGGCAATGTTGTTTAGATCTGATGTATCGGAAGAACTCGGTGTCAGTACGCTGGTTTCGCAAGTCTCCCAAAAACTCGGCCCTATTGATATCTTGATACCAAACGCGACTCCCGATCAGCCGCAACGGCGGATTGAGGATTACTCCTGGCAGGATTATGAGCGGATGCTGGATTTTTTTGTCAAGAGTCCGTTCTTGCTGACGAAAGCCTGTATCCCCCATATGAAGCAACAGCGGTGGGGGCGCATTATTAATATCATCAGCGAGGTTTTTTCGTTGGGGGTTGCGCCATTCACTGCTTACGCAGCAGCCAAAGGAGGGCAGGTGGGGCTTTCGCGCAGTCTTGCAACTGAGCTTGCACCGTTTGGGATAACGGTGAACATGATTTCTCCGGGATGGATTCCGGTTGAGCGCCACCAGTCGGAGTCACAGTCAAAGAAGGATATTTATCTGCGGACAGTGCCTGCGGGTCGCTGGGGGACTCCGGATGACATAGCCTCCGCAGCCTGTTACTTTGCAAGTAATGAGGCTTCTTTTGTAACGGGACAATTCGTTACGGTGAATGGCGGACGCTCCTATGGTCTATAGTCGATGATATACCAAATTCCAATGCTGCAACGAGCAAGCCATTACGTTCATTGTGTGGTGATCGGGTTCCTGGTACTTTTCCTGGCTGCTTGTGGATCTTCGGACGAAGCCGATCGTCCCGAAGTTGGCTTTGTCACAAATGGTATCGCATCCTTCTGGGTGATTGCGGATCGCGGTGCTAACACAGCCGCAGAAGAGTTTGATGTAGAGGTATCGGTCATGATGCCCCCGGATGGCCCGGCGGGGCAGAGCCGGATGGTCGAGAGCCTTTTAGCCCGAGGTGTGGATGGGATTGCAATCAGCCCATCTGATCCCGTAAATCAAGCGGGACTCCTAGACGAAATCGCACAAAACACCTATCTGATTACGCATGACTCTGACGCTCCAGAAAGCCAGCGTTTGGTGTACGTGGGGATGGATAACTATGAGGCTGGGCGGATGTGTGGTCAATTGTTGAAGGAAGCCATGCCAGAGGGAGGTGAAGTTGTGCTTTTTATTGGTTTGTTGGGTCAGCTTAATGCGGACCTACGTCGTCAGGGTGTAATTGATGAACTCATGGATCGCAGTCATGATAACAGCCGACGCGATCCGGTTGATCAAGTGATAGCAAATGAGCGCTATACAATCCTGGACACGCGAGTTGATCAGTTCGATTTTGCACGGGCAAAGGGGCAAGTGGAGGACGCATTGGCGCGATATCCAGAGCTGGATGCAATGGTTGGTCTTTTCGTGTATAATCCACCTCAAATATTGGAGGCTGTACGTGAGGCTGGAAAGCTGAATGAGATTACCATTGTTGGTTTTGATGAGGATGATGTAACGTTACAGGCCATCCGTGACGGTGAGATTGTTGGAACCGTGGTTCAAAACCCCTATCAGTATGGGTATGAATCTGTTCGTGTGCTGGCATCACTTGCACGCGGTGATCAGTCGGTAATTCCCGAGAATCGGTTTATAGACATTCCCGCACGGCGCGTCACTGCTGATAACGTTGATGTTTTTGAGGCCGAACTGAGGGATCTCATCGGCAACTAAGTAAGATGCGTGTGCCTGGGGAGATACCGCTACTTGAGGTTCAGGGGATCACAAAGCGGTTTCCTGGGACGCTCGCTCTTGACTCCGTAGGCCTGCGTGTCGGGTATGGCGAGGCTGTCGCGGTTATTGGCGAGAATGGAGCCGGTAAGAGCACACTAATGAACATCTTGGCAGGTGTGCTCTTACCCGACGAGGGTACGATCCATGTGGATGGTCAGGTTCAAGCGTTTGCATCCGTAAAGCAGGCACATGCTGCAGGTATTGCGCTGATTCACCAGGAGCTCAGCCTGCTTCCAAACCTAAGTGTTGCCGCAAACCTCTATCTGGGTCGTGAGCCAGCCCGTGCAGGCTGGATCAACAAGCGCACACTTCGTACGCAGGCATTGAGATATTTGGAGCGTGTGGGCCTCAAGTGCGATCCACAAACTCTGGTTGCGGCACTCCCGATAGGGCAGAGACAGTTAGTAGAGGTGGCCCGTGCATTAGCGTCCAACGCACGGCTTCTGATCATGGATGAACCGACTTCGAGCCTGGCAGAAGAGGAAGCCGAGGTGCTGTTTGGTGTGATTCGTGAGTTGCAGGAGCGGGGGGTAAGCGTATTGTACGTATCTCACCGATTGCGTGAAGTGATGTCGATTGCTGATCGTGTAGTTGTACTTCGTGACGGACGAATCACCGGGAGACTGGCACAAGAATCTGTCACACGGGATGAAATGGTGAGGTGCATGATAGGGAGGAAAGTGAATCGTATTTATACTCGGAAGCGCAATGAACCAGGTCCTGTGGTAATGCGTGTGGAACGCCTTGTTACAAGGAGCACAAAAAAACGTAGCCTCTCTTTTTGCCTGCGTGAAGGTGAGATCGTCGGATTGGCTGGTTTGGTTGGATCGGGACGTACGGAGTTGCTCAGAATACTCTTTGGCGTGGATATGCCGAAGAGTGGGCTTGTGACTGTAGCCGGCCGACCCGTTGAGCTGAAATCCCCTCACCACGCCATAGCGGCAGGTATCGCACTGGTACCCGAAGATCGGGCGAAGCAGGGCCTAATACTGGACATGTCCACACAGCCCAATCTTAGTCTGGGAGCATTGTACCGACATTATTTGGGTTGGAAGCTGTTGGATCGCACATGGGAGAATAGTGTGACAAAGGGAATGGTTGGTCAACTGAATATCCAGGGTGTACAGGCGGGTAAACCAACACGTCACTTATCCGGTGGTAACCAACAAAAGGTCGTACTAGGCAAATGGCTTACTCTACATCCACACGTTCTGCTACTGGATGAGCCTACGCGTGGTATTGATGTGGGAGCGAAACAGGAGACCTACAAAGCCATTGATGAACTGGCTGCTAGAGGGATGGCGATCCTGTTAGTTAGCAGTGAATCTGACGAAATCATTGCACTTTCTGATCGCGTGCTGGTAATGCAGGATCACACCATAGTCGGAGAACTGGACCATACCGAACTCACTGAAAAGGCATTGATGCAATTAGCTACCGGAACGGTTCATGAGTCACCCACTGAAGAGGAAAGTATTGGGGAAGCTGCATGAAAAAATTATTCGGAATACTTGGAGTGTTAGTGGCCGTGTTCGTGCTCACAGCGATCCTAGAGCCGAACTTTCTGACCGCCTACAATCTGCAGAATACGCTGCGATGGACAGGCCTCTTCGGAATCATAAGTATCGGAGCAGCCTTCGTCATTATAACTGGCGGGATTGATCTGTCCACTGGATCTGTTATTGCCCTTGTTGGTGTTCTTGTGCCGATGTTGCTGGTCGATGTTGGCATGTCATTGGTACTCGTTCTGCTGATCTTGTTTGGTATTCTCCTGGCTATGGGCATTTTTCACGGAGTTTTGGTGACTAAGCTCAACCTGCAGCCGTTTGTTGTGACATTGTGTGGATTACTGATTTATCGTGGGCTTGCCCGTTGGCTTGCTGGTGATCAAACACAGGGTTTTGGTTCAGCTTTTGATGGTTTACGACAATTGGCTATCGGCCGTATTCCCATCGCTGGTGATTTTGGGCTTCCGATTCCCTTCGTGATCCTGATTGTTTTGGCTTTTTTATCCGCGGGGTTTCTGCACAGCACTGTTTGGGGACGCTACCTGTTGGCACTTGGGCACAACGAGGAGGCCGCGCGCTTTAGTGGTATCAATACGAGTCGGATGATCACGGTAGCCTATGTGATCGGTGTGATGACCGCCGGATTTGGGGGGTTGCTGTTTTCACTCGATGTAAATTCTATTCAGCCAGCCGTACACGGTAATTTTTACGAACTGTATGCGATAGCAGCAGCGGTTCTTGGAGGATGCAGTCTGCGAGGGGGCGAGGGATCCATTTTTGGTGTGGTGGTCGGGGCAGCAGTGCTGCGACTCCTTTATAATGCAATCAACATATTGGGTATTCCAACACAGTTGGAGTTCGCAATCATTGGCACGGTCATTCTCGTGGGCGTTAGTACAGATGAGATTGTTCGCCGATTGGCGGCGCGCCATGAACTAAAGACAACGCGCGACACATAAGTGCAGACAGCTAAGCCTAGAGTTGTATTTTTGAAACACACCTGAATTGTTAATCCGAAAATAAAATGCATCTTGCGATTCACAACTGGATGAAAGTCGAACCGATAGAGGTTACCGTTGAACGGTTAGCCAAGTACGGTTATAAGAGCCTTGAAATTCAAGGCGAACCCTACAAATACGATACCGGTAAGGTCAGGAAGCTTCTGGATGACTATGGGGTGCGTTGTTGGGGCAGTGTTACCTTGATGCTGGATGAGCGCAATCTTCTTGCAAAAGACGAGTATCAGCGAGCGAAATCAGTGACTTATGTGAAGGATTGCATCACGATGGTGGGCGAATTGGGTGGAGAGGTTATTTCGGTGGTACCCAGCACGGTCGGCAAAATCGTTCCAGACTCAACTCCAGAGACAGAGTGGGACTGGTGTGTTGCTGCTTTGAGGGAGATCAATGAGCACGGGCGTCAGTGTGGGGTTAAGATTGGCATTGAGCCCATTAATCGATTCGAGACCTATTTCATTAATCGGGGTGCTCAGGCGTTGGCCCTGGCTGAGGCTGTGGCCCCGGATTGTGGGGTCTGCCTGGACATATTTCATATGAATATTGAGGAGGATGATCCGATTGCCGCAATTCACGAGGCACGAGATCGCCTGGTGAACTTTCACGTTGCAGATAACAACCGCATGGCTTGTGGCATGGGTTGTTTAGATTGGCCGGCAGTAGTGCAGGCGCTAAAAGAGGTTGGTTACGGCGGTGCGATCTCGGTCGAATTTTGTCCTCCACTTGATCGTACGCCGGCGAATCGATTTCCGGGCAGCGTAGATTCCAACCCCGAGGGGATATCGGATTCAGAGCGTAAATTCCTGGAGGATCATGGTAGCAGCGTATTCAGTGCCGATTTTTATGATATGCATGTACGCCGTTCTGCCGAGACGTTGCTGCCGCTAATTTGAGGCATATTAACAGACCGCTTATGTGGCGTCTGTTCTGGATCAGTGAGACACGATCAGCGGACGTACACGTGTGCATGCCCCGGTTTCAGTGTCAGGATATACATGCCTGCTGAAAGATGGAGCGGTCGATATTAATTCGGTTCTGTGATCGCCTGCACGCTGGATTTCATCAGTGACGGGGGTATCTCTCTGTCCAGAAGATCACGAACAGACAAAAATATTGGTCTGATGCGTAAAATCGAATGGGAATTATATACATGAGTAACCAATCAGTGTAGAACAAGTAACGTCATCAGGGGTATCTCTTCATGGAGAGATTGACGAAGAAAAGTATGTCTGATTCTGTCGGTGCCTATCGCAATCTCATGTACAGGTTATTGCTTGGCAGTCAGGGCAAAGCGAAGAGGCCAGTTGGTTTAGCGGGTGCGTGCAGGTTTGTATGGAACGCCATACTCGCACATCAGAATGAAGCGTATAAGCAAACGAAAGAGCCTGGAGATCAACCGTCCTCAGTAAGCTCTTTTTCACTCGGCAAACGATTCACGGCATTCAGACGCAAGTTTGAATGGTTGCCTGAACACTCATTCAAAGTGGTTCGCTACCCGCTGAAATATCAGGCGGATGCATGGATGGCGTTCTTTAAAGATGGTAAGGGCAAGCCGAAGCCCCATTCCAGACATGGTAGCATATCCTTCTTCACGATCCCAGACAAGCGCTGGCACTACGGTGTCCTGCCAAAGGGCAACGCAAACTTCGCCTGGGTGCAGCATACTGTTCACCACCTCACACCGAAGGGCGTTTCAGGGTTCAGGCTGGCCAACAGATCAATGTCGTCGAACCAGTCCAGCGAGGGCGGGATCCGTAGAAGCCTGATCAAGTGGGAACTGGTGGACCGTATGGTTACGCCTCCGGGTCAGCTCTTCTATTCGACTCAGATTCCGGTCCGTCTTTGGTTTTTGGCGCGTGGACGTCAGTGTCAGGGAGAGATCCTGTTCACCGATACTAGAAAGTTTTGCCGGATGGTGGACCGGACGCACCGTGAGCTGATCAACAAGGACATCGCTAGAGGTATCTATCGTGTGTGGAGAACGGAAGAGTGTGGCTACGACGCGGATGTGGCAGGTCTCTGTAGAGGCACTCCGCTGAACGAAGTGCGTAAGCACGGTCATGTGCTCACATCGGACGGTATGTGGGCGTGGAACCACAGGAGGGTAACGGCAAACCATTCGAGGACAAGATAGATGAAGCGGTTGATGTCTGAACTGAGTGAACAGCAGTTCGAGGGTACCAAGTTTGATGCCTCCATTACCGGGAACCTCAAAGCGCCGGATTTCGGGGGTGGCAGGTGATGATGCGCGACGAGGACATCCAGCAGCGGCTGAAACTGGGCGAGGACAGCAGATGGGAGTTTAAGCGGGTGGAGTTCTCGGGCAAACGTCCTACGAGTCCCAGTCGCGATGATCTCGCAGCCGAGATGATCGCGTTTGCCAACGCGAATGGCGGTCAACTCTTGATGGGTGTGACGGATGACGGGCTCCTTCAAGACTTGACTCGCGAACAGATGGACGCGCTTGACAATCTAGTGGTCGAAGTGAGCACTGACGCCATCAAACCGAACCTGCGCATTGACGTGTATCGCCGGAAGCTGGATGGCAAAGCGTTCGTTTTAGTTGAGGTGCCCCGGGGCGACTCGCTGTACGAGTGTGGCGGTCGAAGCTGGATCCGGGTCGGGGCAAGCAAGCGCCGATTGACTGGTGACGAACCAATGCGGTTGGCGCAGCGGCGCGCACAAGGCCGGCATCTGTCGTTTGACGGGAAGCCGGTGGCGAAAACCGGGTTCGACACGTTGGATCCCGCACTATGGAGGCCGATGCTGAGCGCCGAGGGTGCCACCGAGCCGGAGGTAGCACTAGCGAAGCTCGCGCTGCTCGCGTCGGATGAATCTGGGGTCCAATGCGCGACCGTAGCCGGTGTACTGTTGTGCACCCGACATCCCGAGCAATGGCTGCCTAACGCCACCATCTCGGCAACCCGTTATCGCGGAACGGATCGCACGACCGGCCAAGTGGACTCGCAGGAAATCACTGGTCCGCTCCAGCACCAGATTGCAGATGCCCTAACGTTTGCAGGGCGGAACATGCAAGTTGCTGCTCGCAAGACTCCCGCACGGATCGATATGCCGCAGTACAGCGAGAAGGCAATCTTCGAGGCGGTTGTCAACGCCGTAGTGCATCGTGACTATTCGATCCGCGGCAGCAGAATTCGCCTGTCGATGTTTTCCGATCGCTTGGAAATCCAATCGCCTGGTGCGCTCCCCAACAGCCTGACACTCGAGAGCATGGCTCTGAGGCAAGCGACGCGAAACGAGATCATCGCCTCCGTAATGGGGCGGATGGGAGTGGGCGACATCCGCGGCTCTGCGGATCGACGCTACTTCATGGAACACCGCGGAGACGGTGTGCCCACAATCATTCGTGAGACCCGCGAGCTTTCAGGACGGGCACCGGAGTACCGATTGATCGACGATGCGGAGGTCTTGCTGCGAATCCTCGCCGCACCGCAGGATTCCACTTCATCCTGCGTGGTTGTTACTGTCAGAGCTGGCGGACAACCCCTGCCCGGAGCGAATGTTTTGGTATTGTTTCCGAACCGGGCTTGGAAACAAGCGGTTGCGAACGAGAACGGCGAGGCCACCGTGGAACTGTACACGACCGAACTGCCGATGACCGTATTTGGAGCGGCACCTGGACATACAGCCTGCCTAGTGCGAGAATGGCTACCCGCTACAGGTGCTCTCGCTCTTGATCTGACTCCGCTGCCGCGGGGTGGAAGTGTCATCTTTGCTGAGGCAACAGGCCATCTTCCCGGGTTGAAAGGGCGTCTAAATCCCATACGAGATGCGCTGGATCGCACTTATCTGTACGCTTCGAATCTCTCCGTTGATCGGGGGCGGCCGCAGCCCGTTCCATTCGTTCCCGGCGAAGCACTCCGGTTGACCGACTCGGACGGGGTAGAGCTCCATGTGCGCATCGTCGAAATAATTGGCCGTTCAGCGCTCGTGGAGCATTGGGTGCCGGGATCGCAGGAATAGTGCCAAGGCAATGGCGATCGATGTGGTTATTCTGCGCCGGTGCAGTGTCTCCTCAAGCGCTACCCGCGACTTTCTCATTTGAGTTGCATATTTCAATCGGAATAAGTGGTGGCCCGCTTCGATTGGAACACACACCTTTTGTTTAGTCGCAACCAAACTCATTCTGTACTCCTTTATTTCCAGGATACCTCCCTGCCAATTCGAGTTGAAGCGAAGCCACCAAGCACTCGTATCCCATCTGATTATCAGAGATAGATTTTCCGGTTCTATATGACCGGGTAAACTCGCGGATGTGGCTCCTACAATCCTGAAACTAATGGGACTGCTGATACCAGAAACGATGACGGAGAGTGTTCTGGTGAATATTTGACGCTGATTGGCCCCCAGAACGCCCCTATACGGCCTGAGTTGGCGGACGGGTTCGAGGTTGCCGAAGTAGCTGATTCATCATACGTAGCTATTACGACTTGACGCCTTTGGTCATTTTGTTATCGCGCTGGCTGAGTTAGCCAAAACCGAAACGGGTATTCCTCCAAGACAGGGTTGGTTATACTGCCATCCGTTTTCATGCCCCGGATCACGCGACACCATTTTCAAACGAATTGCCGTTAAAATTCTGTCTCGCTCCAATGCTTAATGCCGAGTTGCGCGTGCTCCCTTCCTATGAAACTTTTGAGTATCGCCGGTGAAAAAGATGACAGTCGCTAAACAACAACGAAAGTGCCGGGATGGTAGATGTATGGACATTTAGGGAGGGCGTTAATCCTGAACACGTTATCCACTTCCTGCGGTGCGTTGACGAAATTATTGATGCTGTGAGCGACCTCAAGGATGCCGACGAAGACATCGCGGGGATGAAGCTGATCCCGTCAACATGGCGCATATCCGTACAACTTCGGAAACTGCTATTGGACGGAAATGGACACTTATTCAAGAATTGCTTAGTCGATCCGAATTTCCATCCGCTTAAACGTCCTTCTCCCCATGACCAACCGATCACATTTCGCCAAAAGTACAATAGAGGTGTCGTGGAACTCGGCTTTGTAGACGGGAAAAAAGCCATCATAGAGATTCCAGAATACGAGCAGAGAACGACAATACACCCGTTGTATGGCATGCGCCACAACGGTGATCAGTTTTTCGTATTCGGGATGCCGTTCAACCGTGACGCGCATCCAATCAAGTTCAAGGCGTGGATGAACACGAAGGTTCTGCAAGTTGACGAAATAGTATTCACTGCCAAAGACTTGCTGCGGGAAGTAGTAAACAGGGAAGGGGTCCACATTGAGATCGAGGACAGCAAAAGGTTTGCGATGCCAGATGAGAGCAGTCTGACGCTAGACAACGTGAAGAAAGAGAGATACAAAGCCGTCAATGCCGTGAATTTTGGCGGGATGTCCTACGCTCAGTATTTCGTCTTCTGCACTGGAGTCTATATTGCGGGCCGCTCCAAGACACTGATTAGCAGTATTCCGTTGGACAAGGAAGACAGAATTGTTGCCAACATCTGCAGGAAAATTGATAGAGCTCCTACAAAGTTCGATGGTCGAGGGCCAATGGAAAACCAGACATATCACATGTTTGTCCTCGGCTCCGACAACAGGTTGCGTCAGGAGTCCATCGGGGACTACTCTATCCTTATGAAAATTCCCTGACACCCGACTGACACATCTCAACAAAGCGGCATGATTGAGAAGATCAAGAGCCGATGGTTAGAGCACATGTGTTCGAAAAACGATTGGGGGACTGAGGCTTGAGTTGTCCAGAATGCAGTAGCGGAGACCTTGTAGAATAAGGATATTGGGGCCCAAACGTGTGCGAATTGCTCATGTAGTGGAGGGCGTACAGGGCGGGAAGCCCAGCCGGACCAGTGGGTGCAAACAACGCGACGCAATGAGGGCAATAGAAAGGAAGGTACGTGCCGGATTGCTCGGATATTGGATTAGAAGTTCGGTAAGTGGAAAAATGCACATGTCACGGTTGCCAGTTTTCGGTATTCCCGCGGTTCTCCCCCTCCGCCCAAGTTGCGGCGCGACAGCCCATCCGGTCGGCTGACGGCCGTCTGATATTCAGCCAACCCCCGACACGGCGCCGTGGATCAATCTTGTACGCGCGTCGGACGCGAACATGATCGAATCAGTTATGGGTACTCAACGCTGGCTCGGTTGACATAGCGCTTAACGTCGAACCTCCCCCGTGGTGTAGCATGGAAGGTTCCAATTGCGGCTAATTGTTAATGACAATAAGAAGCTAAATTGCTCCAGCAGGAAGACAGGAAGGACATACGAGACATCCCCGTCCAACGAGGACGTTGAGGAGCATTTGTATACTTTCCACTTTGAAGATGGTACCGCGTCAACCCGGATAGAGCGGCGTGGTGTCAAAATTAGCTGAAAGTATCTGTCTTGGATTGACGATTTTCAGGATTCTGTGTGGGGATCAGCAATATAGTGATTCGGGAGAGCAGCGTGTTCGTTGTATGAACACAAACTAGAAATACTGAGGTGTCCATTTACATGACACGATCCACGAAGGCGCGGGTATGTACTTCAACAGGTACCTTCATGAGTTCCAGTACTCCACGGGCTACATGTTCAGAAAGCCGACGAAAGGCCTCCTCCCCCTTCCCCTTGGTGGCGCGCAGCGGATTGCCGATAACTCCGCTCTCAATAAACTCGTGGTGATCCATGGGGAAATTGAAATAGTTGTATCCCTCAAACTCTACGTCAGGCATTCCATCTTTCTTGGCAAAGGATCGTGGCAGAAAATCAGGGATATGCGCCTTGGTGTATGCTGCTCGATCCATTCGAACCAGTTTCTCATTCCATGCGAGATCCTGGGAGGTTTCCAGCTCACTGGAATGCCAACCGGGGGTCTCCTCGGGTGGGTTTTCCATCAGTCCCTTCAGAATCCCCGTGTAGCGCTCCATGTACGGCTTAACAAAGCTGATCAGAGCACCTGTTTCATAACGGAGCTTTCTCAGGACTGGGTCAACAACCTTAACATTTGAACCATGACCATTGATGAAAATGATGCGATTGAACCCGTGGTGAATCAGGCTGCGTGCGACGTCGTGCATCACTGCTAAAAGCGTTGTACTTCGAACCGTGATTGTGCCGCGTCCTTGACCGGGTTCATGCATATGCTGCGGTGAGTAGCCCATCCAGATGGGCGGCGAATGCACAACGCCAATCAGGTGTGCCACACGTTGAGACATGTGAATTGCAGTGATGGTATCCGTATAGAGCGGTAAATGTGGTCCGTGCTGCTCTAGACTGGCCACAGGTACCAAAACAATATCCTTGTGCTGCAGGTAATTATTGATGTCCGTCATGGTCAGGTCTCCCATATCCCATGACAAGAACTGAGCTCGGAAGTCGTCGTCGCCGGAGGTCAACTTCGGCAGGTGACTAAGGTCATTAGGTGATGATGCGATCATGTTTACTGTGATTCCATTAGTTGGATGAATAAATCTGCCACGGCGACCCCAAAATCAGGGTCGTTCACATGACAATCGTAGAGTTCTATCGGAATATCTGTCCGCAAGTGCTGCTTTAGCTCGCCAATGAATCGGCCGTCAGCTTCAGGATCCCAAAAAACTCCCTCAGGCACGTTTGGGATAGACAGGCCTCTCAGGGGAATGGCCATTTTGACGGGGCCCCGAGCAGGATTCAATTTTCGGGCGAATATCTTTCCAAGCTCAGCCATCTCATCGCTGGAGGCACGAACAAGTACGTATTCGGGATTATGGTCGTACTTGGGGCGACTGCGCAGGTTTTCAGGGACAGTGCCGGCGTTCCAGACGCTGAAGTCAATGCATCCTGGGACGACGACCTGAGGCAGCCCCAGGCGGCCGATAACTTCTAGACGGTTGGGGCCTCCGTCGTGAATGCCTCCTACAAGCGGGTCGTAGACCTCGTTAGTGGTGAAATCAATTACGCCAACGAATTGGTTTTGCATTGCAAGTTCTTCCATGGCTGGGCCGCCCACGCCATTGGAGTGGAAAATAACGGCTTCGTACCCAGTACACTCCAAGCGCTCTTTTGCCGCCATGATCGCAGTCGTGGTGTTGCCCAACATGGTGATCGCGACGTTGCGTCCTTTAGGTGCAGCTAGACCGCGGCCGTGCAGGACCATTCCATACAGTGCTGCGGCTACGTTGTCAAAGATGCTGCATGCAATAGGATTCAACCCCAAAATGTCCACCACAGAGTGAACAATCATCATGTCTCGTGTACCAACCAGTGGTGCGAAGTAGTGGTATCCTGAGGCAATAGGGGATACCAGTACTTTAGGAACGCCAACTGGAAGTACCATCATGGCCGCTGCCCCCATAACCGCCCCTTCGGCACCGCCCATACTCACGATTGCGTCAAGCCGCCCATTGCCGTACAATTCCGACACGAGATTCTTAAGCGACTCACGCATCAGGTCAACGGCTTTCCCCCGACTGCCCGCGGTGCGCATGGCTTCCAGGTTGGAGCCCGCGTAGGTTGCCGATTTTTCATGCGGGATGTCCGGCACGATTTCCAGTGGTTCTCCAAGGATGCCGGAGTCAATCACAATTGTGGACAGCCCAAGTGCCTGAAGCCGGTCACGCAGATAGGCCATTTCTGGACCTTTGGTGTCCAAGGTGCCAATAAGTACGACCGTCTTGGCCATTACGAATGACGGGCTAATCGTGCGAGCAATGTCTCGTAGAGCCCCTGTACACGCAGGTTACTCTTATTGCGGAGCCGGAGTTCGTGGAGCGTTGAGGGATCATCACACACGATAGATTGCGCTCCGCGATTGACGGCATCCTCCAGCCGTGCTTCGGTCAGTCGGACTCCAATATCAGGCCGGGTAAACTGAATTGCTGTGCTTCCAACCGGGTGTGCACGATCTTGCCGCCAAAAGAGCTCCAGCGGAGTATAGCCCAGAGCGACTTCGCAAAGTGTGCGCGCAGCGTCGAAACGTCCAGGAAGTCGAACCGCATGTGTAGGGTCGACGTAGGCCGTGGCGTTATCTGCTGTTCCGGCAGGGGGTATCATTTTGAAGTTTGGAACTTGACCGGCCAGAAAATCAACCAGATCAATAATTACAATCTCCTCAGGCCACGTAATATCCAGTCGTTCCCGGTACATCTGGCGAAAAGCGAAGAGGTCCTGTGGCGAAAGCACCAGGAGTTTTTTAATACTGGTACGTTGAACTTCTTCTATGCACAGGGAGGCCTGCGCACATGCCGTCTTGGGATATCCCAATGAACAGGGAATAAACCCACTGTCAAGTCCACAGCCCACAGGTACGACATCCAGGCCGCAGGCCTCAAGTAGTTGCAAGGCTGCATGCATAGTCTCCCGAGAGAGGTTGAAGCCCGCATCCCCTACGAACAATCCCCACTCTCCCTGCTCATTAGCAGGCTCATAGCTTCCAAAGACTGAATGGTTCTCAACAATCCGGTCATGTGCACGGACCACTTCAGGAGGAGCGAGCCCTTTGTCAGCCACTTCTGCACGAATGGTGGCGATGGCAGCGGGCAACGGCTGATCAGTCACACAGTGCGCTCGACAGTTGCCTCCGTCAGGTTCAGCATACAGAACACTAAGTGTACTGGTATCCCAGGTCAGTTGCCCTCGGCGTTGCATAGCTGCCACCAGGGCGATACCGTGCGGAGTAACAGACTCATTGTGAGTTATATGACCTACTGGTGCCACATGTCGGCACATGAGGCAGAAGCGACAATTCTCTATGGCGCCAATGACGGTGTTCATTTGCTGCATGTTAGTGTCCAAACCCAACTTTGCCCGGGTTCATGATTCCGTTTGGATCCAGTGTTTTCTTGATCCGCTCCAGTAACGGCCATGCATCCCCATACTGGCGACGCATGAACCGGGAAAGCTTTAACCCGACGCCATGGTGCTCATTCACCATTCCGCCGTTCTCCAGGACTGCCGTCATGGCCGTGTTCCAAACCCGATTATGAAGCCGGACGGCTTCTTTTGCATCATCGGGAGGATTGCGGATGATAAACCGTGTGTAGACCATCACCCCCCAATGGAACCAGTGGGAAAAATGACCAATGAAGTCGATATCCCACTCCTTGAAGCCTTCCTCGACTGCTTTTTTTTCTGCGAAATATAGTTTCTCAATCTTGTCGTATGTCGTTACGGTTTCTGTAGTCCCATACATCCATGGTAGCTTGAGGCTTTGCGGAGGATAGTAAAAGTCGTAGCGATGATTCCACCAGGCCTCGCCGGGTTCGCGTCCGAGGTCGCGAGCCCCGAACCCATTGATGATATCCATAGCCTTCTCTTCCTGCAGGGCCGCGATTTCTTTATCGCCATCAAAACCTAGCACCATGTAGGCACCTTCAAGCTCGTATCCCAGAATTTTTTTCACTCGGGAAGCAGTTGAACGGGGATCGTATAGGCGAATCACAAAGGGATCCAGCCGGCGCGTCATGATTTGTCGGCCCGCCTCAATTGCGTTCGTCAGGTCGTCGAAAAGCACTGCACGAAGCAAGCGGCAGTCGGGTAGGTAGTCTAGCTGCATGGTTGCTTCCGTAATCACACCGAAGGTTCCCTCGGAGCCTAGGAACAACCGATAGAAGTCGGGTCCAGCTGCATGTTGAGGCACAATGGGTGTGCGCAAAATGTGTCCATCCGGTAGGACAACCTGCATGCGCAGTACCAGGTCCTCAGCCTTGCCGTACTTGGTACTGATTGTTCCTGTACCACGAGGAGCCAGATATCCTCCCAGCGTCGCACAGTTTGCCGAGGCAGGATAGTGTGGGAGCATGAGACCCTTCTCGTTCACAGCCCATTCCAGCTGCTTGCCGTTGATGCCGGCCTCGGCTGTAACTGTGAGAGACTTTTCGTCAATCTCAATAATCCGGTTCATCCGCTTCGTATCAAGGATGATGCCCCCGAATACGGGCAGTGCACCTCCCTGAGAACCGGATCCGCCTCCCCACGGAATGACAGGAATTCGATAGGCGTTGGCAACCTGGAGAATAGCCGAAATTTCTTCAGCATTCTTGGGGCGGACAATATAGTCAGGCTTACGTGGGGTTTCACCGCGGTCCAGCCACATCTGTGGTAGCCAAAACCAATCGGTTGCATACACGAGTCGGTCCGCATCGTCGGTCGATACATGTGCATCGCCCACAATCTCTGAGAGTTCGCTACGAACCATTTCGGGTTGAAGGCCCGTCCACTCCATCCTAAGCACCAAGGTTAAGAATTACATTGGAGCTTGCGGTAACGCAAGCCACGATTGAACTTTAGATTCGTATAATGGACGGTAAGATACTCACTTGCTGAAAAACACAGTCATGGTTACCGCATTGCATCTGATATGGAGCTTAGTATTAATCTCTGGGATCCCTAACCAGTCGTCTGTGCTGATTGTGTCAGGACAGAATAATCATGACTGGGAACGTACCGTAGAGCATCTTGAGCGTACACTCCTTGATGTTGGGATATTTTCGGTCGATGTGACGCTCTCTCCGGGAAGAGAAGCCGATCAAGAGGCTTGGGATGGTTGGCAGCCGGACTTCGGTGCGTACGATGTGGTGGTATTGGCCTATAATGGAGAGCCGTGGCCGGAGCGTGTGCGTGAAGATTTTGAAGAGTATGTCTCGGGGGGCGGCAGTGTTCTTGTTCAACATGCAGCAAATAACTCGTTTCCGGGATGGGAGGCCTATGAGTCCATGGTTGGACTTTTATGGCGAGGGAAAGATGCTGGTCATGGAGCATACTGGGATGAGGAGCAGGGCCTAGTGCGCATATCTCCTGGGGAAGATCGTGGTGCTGGACATGGGCGGTTACATGACTGGCAAATCACGACGCGAGACGCCGAACACCCTGTTATGGCGGGTTTGCCAACGGTGTGGATGCATCCCCATGATGAACTTTATCATGGCCAGCGCGGTCCAGCGGAAGGAATGAATGTGCTGGCAACCACATGGAGTGACACTGAGTCTGGCGGGACTGGAAGGCATGAACTCATGGTCTGGTGGACACAATTTGGTGAGGGTAAGGTTCTGACGCTTTTACCAGGTCATCTTTGGGGAGGGCAAGAAGATGACCGTGCGCTTCGTTGTGTGGGGTTCAGGACACTGTTGCAGCGCAGCGTGGAATGGCTGGCCACAGGGGAAGTTACATTGCCTGTACCGGAGAATTTCCCGACGGCAGAGCAAGCTGTGGTGATCGGCGAATAAGGTTTGCAACGATCACGTATCGACCTCTTACCAAAGTAATCACGAATCTCCGCACACTGGTGTTCTATATGCTGCCCCAGAGCCATACCGGGCCGTCTGTTTCACAAACACCCTGTTTTGAGATGGGCTCAATATAGAGTCGGGATACTCTTTCTTTCGCAGCAATACCTTCACACACTTGACTGTGGCAGGCCAACACGCATCATCGCAAAATACACAAGTTGAAGCCCCAACGTAATGCTTACAGTTCTCCTGGACGCATGCCTGATTTGAACTTATCCCCAAATCCGGAATTGTTCGGTTCGTAGGGGGCGGCGAGCTCTGCATTAGCACCTGCCTCGGGGATATCGTGTCCCAAAGCCCACAGGATGCCATTCAATGCCAACTTTCGCATGGAGATCTCCTTAAAGTCGTACGGATGTCCCAGTGTCGTGAAGAATACTCTTGCGGGGGTTCCGCTTGTTCCCGTATATGTTTTGGTCCAAGCCACGGGGTTCGTGAGCGGAAACTGCTCCAGACGACCTGCATTGGCATGGCCTGACTTTAGTGCCGTACCACTGAGTAGCGGTTGACTGTCTCCGTACAATGACCATTTGCCACCGTGCACATGGTAGAGCCAGGAGAAAGCATCAAACCCTGTAACTCCGTTTAGAATCGGGTGCGTCTGCATGTCCTCAATAACTTCCACACGCGTCAGGGGAGCGTTGCCGTCGTCGAAATGACCATGATGAGTGATCCATTGCTGTCCAAAGACACGTGTGGGCCAGTCGTTATTGAGGTGTTTACGTTCTTCGTCGTCCTTGTACAGGAATGCATGCGTTGTCGTACGGAACCCTGCCATTGGTTTGCCGGATTCTGCAAACTGCAGGATGTAATGTGCCTGCGAGTCGGGTAAAGCGCGAAACCGGGTAAAAAGCACCATCATATCCGCATTCTCAAGTTGCTCCAGGCCCTCGATATTGTCCAGCACGTTAGGATCTATGTATCCTTCTTCATTCAGCGCATAGCATATGCTGACATTAAAGCCATAGTCCCTTTTCAGAATCCTGGCCAGCATTGGCATGGATTCTTCTGATCGGTATTCTTCATCTCCGGTCACGAAGACAATATGTGGAACGGAGGGCGTCTGTGCTGCACTGGTTCCAACAAGCAGCAGGCCAATAAATGCAGCGAATAGGGAGCGCATGATATTGAAAGGATGGTTCTTGACCGTAAGGTACGATGTTTGTCGGCAAGATGGGATCGATCGGTTGTGTATTTTAGGAATCCCCTTTGTAAACGTCTTGCCGATCATGTATAGATTGATTCCCGTCTTACTGCTTATAGCAGCCTGTAATGGCCCCCAGGAGGGTCCGATCAACGTGTTAGTATTGTACACGGACGATCAGCGATTCAGCACGATTGGTGTGTTGGGTAACGAGGCCGTGCAAACCCCTAATCTGGATGCGCTGGTGCAGCGTGGTACGGTATTCACGCATGCACACACTATGGGTGGCCAGCACGGTGCACTTTGTGCTCCCAGTCGGGCGATGCTCATGACGGGGCGACCACTTTTTCGATTGCATGCCAGGGGGGACAGCATCCCGCCAAACCATATCATGATGCCGGAGGTCCTTGCGGAAGCGGGATACATGACCTTTGGCACCGGCAAGTGGCACAACGACCGTTCATCATTCGCGCGCGCGTTCCAGACGGCGGATAATATCTTTTTCGGGGGTATGCACTGGCCCAACCAAGGAGGGCATGAAGCTCCACAGCTAAATGAATTTGATTCTACGGGTGCTTATCCCAGATCGGCTCGTCGACAGGTTGAGGGGTATTCGAGTATGCTCTATGCGGATGCAGCTATTGATTTTCTGGCCGAGGCACGCACAATGGATCAGCCCTTTTTGGCCTATGTATCCTTTACGTCACCACATGACCCAAGAACCCCACCCGAGCCGTACGCCAGCTGGTATCATCCGGACTCGGTTTCTTTGCCACCCAATTATCTGCCGGAGCATCCGTTTGATAATGGCGAATTGTACGTTCGCGACGAGAGGCTTCGCGAGCATCCGCGCACCGAAGCTATTGTACGGGAGGAGCTTGCACTGTACTATGGAATGATCAGCGAGCTGGATGCCCAAATTGGGCGAATCATAGCAGCGCTTGAGGCTAACGGACAGTTGGAGAACACACTCATTGTAATGGCAGGCGATAATGGATTGGCTGTCGGCAGCCATGGACTTCTTGGAAAACAGAACCTGTACGAACACAGCATGCGGGTTCCGCTCATTGTGGCAGGGCCGGGTATTCCCTCGAATGAGAGACGCAGCCAACTGGTCTATATCTTTGACATTTTCCCGACCATTGCAGATTACTTGGGTATCGCATCACCCTTGACGGTTGAAGGTGAGAGCCTGCGGCCCATCATTGAGGATCCTCAGTTGCCGGGCCGAGCGGCAGTATTCTACGCGTACCGTCATTTTCAACGCGGGGTGCGCACAGCAGATGGCTGGAAGCACATTCAGTATCAGGTGGATGGAGTTCATACCGAGCAGCTGTTTAACCTCAATACGGATCCACATGAGACGCAAAATCTGGCCACGGACTCCACACATGCAACGCAACTCCATGAGCTGCGTGGGCTACTCAGGACGGAAAGTGTGCACTGGTCAGATCCATTGGATCTGACTGCCCCCAATTGGGGGCGCTAAGGCCGAAGGTGCGTCTCAAAGAGCTTCAGGATCCGACGATATTCATCTGTCCAGCTGGATGGTTCCTGGAAACCATGCCCCTCAACAGGGTAGAGGGCAATCTCCCAGTCCTCTTTGCCAAGTTCTATCAGACGTTGACCGAGCCGGACAATATCCTGGAATTGCACGTTCAGATCCACCATGCCGTGCGGCATGAGTAATGGATCTTCCAGTCCTTCCGCAAAATTGATTGGCGAACTGCGGGCGAAAGATAAAGAGTCAGTCGCGGGTGTATTCAGAATATTGGATGTATATGTGTGGTTATAATGCGCCCAGTCTGTAACGCTTCTCAGCGCTGCTCCGGCGCCGAAGTATTCCGGAGCGGTGAAGAGTGCCATGAGTGTAATGAAGCCGCCGTAAGAGCCTCCATAAATCCCAATTTGATCGGGACCAATGCCATAGGTCTCTGTGATATACTTGGATGCATCCACATAGTCCTGTAGATCACGACCGCCCATGTGACGATAGATGGCTGTGCGCCAGTCGCGGCCGTATCCTGCAGAGGCTCGATAATCAAGTTGCATGACTACGTAGCCTAGATCAGCTAAGAGATTGTGAAACATGTATTCCCGATAGTAGCTGGACCATCCGTCATGGACATTCTGCATATAGCCTGCTCCATGTACAAAGAGTACCGCAGCGTTGTTGGGCTCCGTTGGTTCAAAGACATGAGCGGGTATCATGGCACCGTCCGATGCTTCAAACCGGCGCGTTTCGGGTGCACGCCACGGATAATCAAGCCACGTTTCTGTTTGTGAGTGTGTCACTCGTGTGGCTTCTTTCATGGGAACCTGTACGAACACCTCTGGCGGACGCGTCGAGGTTGAGTTCAGGACGCCAAGCATGTCTCCGTCGGGGCTGATGACCGCCGCATTACGGCCGGCGAGTGTTGTGAGTCGCTCGCGCTTCCCCCCCGCTACTGCCATCTGATAGAAGTGGCGCACGGAGGATGAACCCTCGCTGCTGGTAAAGTACCATGTACGCCCGTTGCGGGAAAGTACGGGATCGAATACCTCGAACGGACCGTCGGTCAGTTGTGTGACGTTGCCAGTTTCAACGTCAACGGTATACAGGTGACTGTAGCCACTTGCTTCGCTCTGGAAGTAAAAATGTCGATTATCCGGCAGCCATCCACCGGTACTGCCACCTCCGAACCAGGAGATTCCAGGGCCGGCAATCCATGCTTCATCATGCTGACGGCTCAGGAGGTCAAGTGTGCCTGTAACTGGATCGAGGCGGGCCAGCCATCGATCCTTGTTATCGTCAGCGCGAACTTCCAGGATCGCATGCTTACCGTCTGCGCTCCAGAATGGACCGTAGCTAAACAGTACACGCTTGGACTTGGATGAATCCACAGCTACTCCCTCCTCACGCAAATATTCCGGCACGTCGTAAGCCCCTTCCAGTTGGTGCAGGTCAATCTGATAGGTAGTATCTCGTTTCAAATCCTGAATGTAGAGTGCACGGTTTTGTGGTGTAACCCCAACCTTGGCCCGGGCCGTAAGCATTTCTGTATACCCGCTCTCGGTGACCCAGTCTATTGCCCGGGTACGCTTGTTTTGCGTGGGGGAGGAAGAGGTTACAAAGGATACATAGCGCTCAGTGGGGTCCAGGTTGAGCTGAGATATGGATCGTGATCCCACATACCATGTCGGGGGTGGATCCAAGGCCTCTTGATCCCGCTCGCGGGCGGATTCGCGCAGCTCGTCCTCTTCCTGTTCCTGACGAATGATCTCGAAGAGTTCGGACTGTTGTGTTTCAAGAAAAGCGTCCTGATCATCAGCTTCTGAATCACTCGGCTCCTGCCCGTTCCTAAGGTCGGTGAGCTCCATCAGTGCACCTGAATCGAGAAACAGCTTGTAGATGTTATCGTCACGTACGAAAATGACAGCATCTCCTGCCAGCGCAAACCTTGGCGATCCCTCAAAATCACGTGTTTGAGTTAGACGTGTTTGTGTACCGGTAGCGCGTTCAAAAAGGTATAGATCCCCTCCCCGGGCGTAAACCTTATGGGAAAAATCGGCGTCATAAACATGTTCGCCATGTTGCCAGCCCGTGAATACAGGTCCCCGATTGAGCCGCTCATCGCGGGATACCTGTTGAGGGGTCAGGTCATCGCGCGTGATTTTGAATAGTGAATCACTCTCGAAAGCTCCCATCGGATTCCAATTAAAGTAGAGCGTTTGCCCATCTTCGCTCCAGTACGGCATGGATGGCCAGTCCCCGATGTACGTAGCGGGGTCCTGCATAATGGTAGCAACAGAAAGTTCTGACTCCTGCGCAAATACAGGGAATGCAAGCAAAAGGCTCAGAAACGATACACTGATATGTTTGGAAGAATGCATGTCAAAAGTCTAGTTCTAGGATGTCCAGGGCGCAGAGTGCGTTCACCAGGCGGATTTGGTGTGTAGTTTTGCAGCTTGATGCCAGCAGGCGCTGGGATGCAAAGACCAGGCTCAGGGCTTTCGCACGGCTCAGAGCCACGTTGATACGCTCTCGGGACAATAAAAAGTCCATACCCCGGGGGGTGTTCTCGGCTGAGGTTGAGGTCATGGATACTAACGCTATAGCGGCCTCCTGGCCTTGGAATTTGTCTACAGTGCCAACTCTGATGCTGTTCGGAAGTATATCCCGCAGCATATTCACCTGGGCATTAAACGGGGCCACGACAATGATATCTGTTGGATCGATGGAACGGGTGTTTCCTTGGCGATCCGTCCATGTGCCTTTAAGCAGACGTTTGATGATGTACCGGATGGCTATGCCCTCCTCTTCACAGTGCTGCATACGGGGTTCCTGGTGTGTGACCGGGACAAGATAAGCGCCCGCTTCCGGGAGGTCGGCGGCATGTATAGCTTGGCGTGCGGTGGCCCGATTTGCACGGAGACGTCCCTCGTAAAATTGTACAGAAATATACTTGCACAGCTTAGGATGCATACGCCAGGTTTCTCCCAGGAAGATGCCTCGACCGGGCTGTACGAGTCGATCGTTTCCGAGCATCCACTCTAGGCAGGAAAGGTTTGCCGGATCTGGATGACTGGCCTGAATAACCTGAGGGAGTTGGCAGGGATCGCCGATCAGTACAATGTTGTTGGCACATGTGGTCATACCTAACAGGTTGGCCAGAGATACTTGGCCAGCTTCATCAACAAAAAGATAGTCGAACTTATTGGCCATTTCCGGGCGGCACAGGAGCCATGCGGTTCCCCCCACGATGCTCGCACTGAAGAGTGCGAAGTCGTCGTTTTTCAACACAGATTTAACGTTGCGGTGTGCACGTGGACTAGCTTTGCTGGATATTTTGTGCACAATGGTCGGCATTCGGGTGTACTTACGGTGCTTGACTGTATCGGCACATCCGATAAGCACATTACGAATCGCTTCGTGGCTGTTGGACGACACGGCAACCCGGTATCCTTGCTGAACCAGTGATAGGATTGCCCGGGCCGATACGAAAGTTTTACCTGTACCGGGAGGCCCCTGAACCGTGAGTACAGTGGACTGCATCCCACTCACGGCCTGCTGCATTCGGACTACTGATGAACGTTCGTCATCATCCAGGACAGACATGTCTAACAGATTCGGAGCGTTGCGATCAAGGAGATCTTTGACTGCGGGAGGTATTTTCCCAGCGCATATGTTTCTAACCAGACTGCGAATGGCATTTTCGATAACCGTGGTGGAAAGGGGCATAGGCGGAAGCAGATCCAAGGTACGGTCGAGACAGCCGGCTGATTTTTTACCGATCCTTAGTTTCATGCGACGTGTCTTTACGTCAAACTCCTGGATATTGACTGTCTTGATATCTCCATTGCCCAACGCAACACAGGCGTTCCTCTCAGCGGTCATTTTCGTGAACTGTGGGGGAAAGGAGTATGCACGTTCGACTGATCGCTGCACAGGGCGTAATCTTCCGATAGCTCGGAGACCAGCCAGACAATCGGTGTCTTCAAGCAGTTCTTCGGTGGATTTTTTGGATGCATCGTACACCAACCAGGCTTGGGGTTTCATTTCGCGGTAATGAAAGAGTCCCAGGTCAATCAGTGTTTTTTTCAGCCGGGCAGACACAGAAGAATCATAAACATTGTCTTTGAAGTCTTCGTTGGCCTGTGCCCGCTCGAGCGATCTTTGAGTTTGCGCCCCAACCAACTGTGCCGGCGCCGACTCGACGAGATTGGTGCGTAGCGAGAGCAGCCAGTCACGGAGTTTCTCGGTGGACTCGCAATCAATCCGGTTGTAGCTCTCAAGCTCCTTTAGGTCCTCGTCAGCAGTTGGATCCCCCGCGTCCCGTTTGAGTCTCCAGTTATTGTAAGCGATGATTGATCCGGTTGCAGTCGTAACGCTGCCTGTTCGGCTTTCCATATAGAAGGCCTCCAGGCTTTTGAGGGAGTAGTTTTTTTCGGATGTGAAGATTCCGCCGCGCACAACGGCGTAGAGATCAACAAACCTTTTCTCACGCTGCCAACCGTCTAGTGTGTCTTCTCCGAAGCTATACTTGGTTGTCAGACGGCGGAGTGCGCTGAGTTCGTACGGAGCATAGTGGTATATGTGTGCGTTTGGAAATCGCTCGATTTGTCGTTGAAAAAATTCAAAGAGATCCTTGAGTGCCTGTTGCTCCTCAGAATGATTGTGGGCCCAGAGTGCTTTGAATTTCTTGCGATACCAGATTCCATGGAGGTATTCTAGTTGTTCCTCGTCGTTTTCGCGGTAATGTGGATTGCCTTCTATGTCATAGAAGAGGTCACCTGGGGCTGGTGCGGGCAGCAGATCAAACCCTTTCCCTTTAACATGGGACCGAAGAACGGTAGTTGGTGTGCCTCCTTGATTGCGCGCTACTTGAAGCTGGGCTTGAGTACGTAGGCTCTGGAGTGTTTTTGGGGCCATCTTGGCTACTTTGTCCCCCTCTTTGAGGGCTGCCAAGTCTGCCATGGTTTTTATGCCTGCATTCTCGAGACGTACCACCTGTTGTCCCCGGATGCCTGCTACCATATAGAGGCTATCTTCGTCTACCCACTGATCGTTACAACGTGTCCGCCAGTGACAAAGGACACACTCGGAGCAGCGTCTTGGACATGTGTCCTCGGGATCTTCTACAAATTGTACGAGGCGGTCTCGAAGCTGGCGCACGTAGTCTGCGCATTCCGCCAACCTGTGTGTTGACCGATTTCCCCGCCCAAGCTGGAGGTGTCCATATTCGGGTTTTTTTCCTTGGATTTCTGCCAGGAGATCTGAATAAATGACCAGTTGCAGTATGTGCTTGGGGTCTGGAGTACGTTTGAGCTTTGTATCAACGACTTCATAGGAGAAAGCCCCAAACGCAGAAGGTTTTTCGATGCGTTCTAAAAAGTCCACATAGCCCTGCCAGTTACCACCTTTGAGTGCGCCCTGGTAAACAACATCGACCCCATTCCTGAGTGCTGCGATAGTTTGTTTAAAAGCATTGGGGCCGCGTTTGATGGAAACCACGCTCTTACCTGCATCCCGGAGGGCATCCAGGTATGCCTGCTCATGTTCATTCCCCAGTTGACTGAGTAGCTTTGCGTCTGCCGAGTCAGGCTCAGGCTCTATGCTTTCACCACGCGCTTTTCTTAGATCAAGATGCGTGGCATGTTTGCATGCGGAAAACCGTTGCAGGTCTGATGCGTAAAGGTGGGGGGTGCCATCTGGGCCAAGTGTCATGATAGGTGTTTTGTCATCGTAGTACAAAGTTAGGGCCAGTATTGTAATTTGGCACACGTTAACCAAGCAAATCCCAAATTGTCCATGCGTAAAATATTTTTGTTAGCCCTTGCAGCTTTACTGTTCGTCGCTGCCTATATCTACTGGCCAGATGACCTTCCACTGGATAAAATCAGTCTCCCGGAAGGATTCACCATTGAAGTATACGCGGACAGTGTGCCGAATGCGAGACAAATGGCATTATCGCCGAGCGGTGTAGTGTATGTTGGTTCGCGCAGAGACGGCACTGTACATGCGGTCGTAGATTCGGATGGTGACATGAAGGGGGATGAGGTACTCATGATTGCTGAGGATCTTGAAATGCCGTCAGGGTTGGCGTATCGGGAAGGGTCGCTTTATGTTGCGGCTGTCAGTCGCATCCTCCGATATGATAACATTGATTCACGTCTGCAGGATCCGCCCGAGCCGGTGGTCATCGTGGACGACCTGCCAACGGAGCGGCACCACGGGTGGAAATTTATTGATTTTGGTCCAGATGGAAAGCTCTATGTCCCGGTAGGTGCGCCCTGCAATGTTTGTGAGCGTCCTGATCCTTTTGCCACGGTCTTACGCATGAACGCGGACGGGTCGGAACGCGAGGTTTATGCACGTGGTATTCGAAATTCCGTTGGTTTTGCTTGGCATCCGTCGACTGGTGAATTGTGGATTACGGATAATGGCAGCGATAATATAAGTGATGATCCTGCTATCACGGATGATCTACCGTCATGTGAGTTGAATCATGCTCCAGAACCGGGTATGCACTTTGGGTATCCCTATTATCACCAGGGTGATACACCGGATCCCGAATTTGGAGAAGGCCGTACAGCGGATGAGTTTACCCCACCTGCAGTCTTGTTGGGTCCCCATGTGGCTCCCTTGGGGATTGATTTTTACACGGGGACGATGTTTCCGGAATCATATCAAAATCAGGCATTTATTGCTGAGCACGGCTCATGGAACCGCAGGGAAAAGATTGGTTATCGGGTTAAGCTGGTTCATTTTGACGAGAACGGCCTGGCTACAGGTCAGGAGGTGTTTGCAGAAGGCTGGTTGGAGGGAGACACCAACTGGGGGCGTCCGGTCGATATCGAAACACTTCCAGACGGCTCCATTTTGATCAGTGATGATCAGGCCAATGCCATTTACCGGGTTACATATTCAGAGGAGGAAGGAGAATAAGAAGTATCTGGTTAACGTCGCCTGTCCATCCAGTTCTTCTGGGTCCACCGGATAGATACAGTTACCTGATGCCTGATACACGCACTCGTGCGATGGACGAGTAAGTACATTGTTGTCCAATTCAGACTGTGGGTCCTGCTTAACTCATCTTGGGCCGGCTTTTTGGAGAACTCCAAATGTGCTGACCGACCGAGATTAGCTGTTTTCCAGCTCCTCTACATGATCTCTCAAAATCTGCAGCGACTCATCTATATCGTCGAGATGTGTCCGGAATGAACCAACGACCAACCGCAAGACTGTCTTGCTATGAATGCGTGTTGAAGTGATAAAAACTCGGCCATCTGCATGCAGGTTGCGCACCAGTGTCTGGTTGAATTCGTTGACATCTCCTCTTTTGGGAATGTATCGATAAGTAACGATAGATAGGTCAGGGCGTGATCCTACTTGAAATCCGTCAAAGCTTTGGATGCGTTCGTAAGCGTATCGAGCCAAGTGGATTTTCTCCGATAGCGCAGCACGGAACGGAGCTACTCCAAGAAGCTTCAATGGCAACCACATGCGCAGCCCACGAAAATGCTTTGACAACTCAGGTGACAGGTAAGCTGGTGAAGGCTCGTGTGCATCTGAGTCTATATCAAGCATGTAGACGCCACGGCTTCCGTGAGCCGATCCAAGGACATTCCGGTCGCGCACCAGAAGAGCGCCCGTACCGAATGGTAAAAAGAGCGTCTTGTGTGGATCCAGAACAAGCGAGTCCGATTTATCGATGCCGGACAAAACTGTTCGACCTTCTGGGCAAAGTGCAAAGAACGCACCGTAAGCGCCATCAACATGTAACCAGAGGTTGTTTGCACGAGCAATTGAGGCGATGTCTTCCAATGGATCGACCATCCCCGTATTGGTTGTACCGGCAGAGGCTACAATTAACCATGGATTCAATCCAGCTGCTTTATCAGCGCCGATTCTCCTCTCGAGTGCGTCGGCTGACATTCGGCAGTGACCGTCCTCGCCAACTCTACGCCGCACACAATTTTCCATACCAGCTATCCGAAGTGCTTTATCAACGCAGTGGTGCGTGTGTTTGGTCAGGTAAACGATTGACCGATCATAGTCAGTGCTGCGGAGCCTATGGGCTTCACGCGCCGTGACGATGCCGGACAAATTGGCAATACTTCCACCAGATGCAAGGTATCCCCCAGTGCCCTTTGGATACCCAACAACATCCGCCATCCATCGAACAAGCATGTTCTCCATGCGGACTGCACCCGGGGCGGAATGAAATATACCGGCATATCGCCCCCCAATGGCTGCGAGAAAATCTCCGAATGCAGAATGCACCAGTCCACCAGACGGGATGTAACCGAGGTACCGGGGGGATCCTGAATTTATTCCTTCATGATCAACGTGATCATACAGCAGCTTTAGTACCGCATCCAATGAAATCCCCGTCTCTGTAATGGGCGATGACAGTAATCCGATGCTTTGGTCTTTCGATTTAACGAAGGCGGGGGTTTCACAAACATTTGCAATATGCTGGCGGGAATATTCTTCAACTTGGGTGAAAAGGTCGTCCAATTGCTGTGAGTTGGGCTCGAGTGCGCCGGCTCGACGTTCGAGCTCGGCCAGTAGCTCGTAATTAACTGGAATGCCAGCATTGGTATTGGGTTGAGTTTTCGTATTCTTTACAGATCTTAGCATGGTATTCTTTATGGTTGGTATGTCTTTACGTGAAGGCCTACACTCCGAGCCAAATGGCAGGGGGACAGCGCGGGGGGTAAACCCTGGTATCTGCCGGACAGCTTGGCTTCCGGGGGATAATATCAGGCAAGTGACGTGTGAGAACTCCTCATGTACCGAGGCTCATCTTTCCTGGGATACTGCTGGATCCGTCGGGAAAAAGCCTGGTAGTTCAGCGGGAAGCATCTCCTCATTCGACGATGGTCCCGTATACGTAAATCAGGACGAAAAGCTTCAGATTACGAACATGAGATTTTGATGAATAGAAAGATCCTTACCAATAGGATAGTTGAGGCCGGTGCGGTCGCTATCGTGCGTATTAAGGAAACATTACCGCTCGAGCCTGCCGCGGAAGCCTTGGTACGTGGTGGGATTACAGTACTCGAAGTCACGTGTACGACTCCGAATGCGTTCCCCACAATTGAAGCCCTGAGGCGGTGCTACGGAATGGATGTATTGATTGGGGCAGGATCGGTGATTACTGAACAGCAGGTGAAAGATGTTGCTTCAGCAGGTGCATGCTTTGTGGTTAGCCCGATTACAAAGAAAGGAGTTATCGATGCTGCACATGCCCTTGATCTGCCGGTTCTGCCGGGCGCATTGACGCCCACGGAAGCACAGGCGGCTTATGATCTTGGAGCGGATATGGTAAAGATATTTCCCGCAGGACAGCTAGGCTTTAGTTATGTAAGAGCACTCCTGGCTCCGTTGCCACACTTAAAATTGGTGCCGACCGGAGGTGTTACGCCCGAGAATGCCGGGCAGTGGATTCGCAGCGGAGTTGCGGCAGTTGGGATAGGAAGTGCGCTTGTTGACGTAGCAGCGATTCGAAGTGGGCAGCTTTCCGTGCTTACCGAACGGGCTTCCGTTTTGTGTGCAAGTATCGCGGAAGCCCGGGAATGAGCCTGATTCGCAATATTACTCCGCTCGTATCCGAAGGAAACGGTCGAGCAATAGAGGCCGCGACAGAACCATAACCCAAAGTGAGGGCCAAATATTCATGGAATCAGACATCGCGCAACGAGCGGCGAGCTATGAGTCCATTGATCCCGGACAAGTCAATGCTTGGCTTGAGCCCTATATCCCGCGAGAGCCCGCTACTATTCTGGATGTCGGTGCCGGTAGCGGTCGGGATGCTGCTTGGCTTGCGTCACGGGGGCACCAAGTGATAGCAGTGGAACCATCATGCGATATGCGCAGGCAGGCCGAGCGATTCCATTCCAAATCCGCCTTCACATTGGTCGCAGACCGACTGCCCGACATCAAAAAGACCAGCCGGTCCGGTGTGTCGTTCGACCTGATTCTTCTCAATGCTGTCTGGATGTTCATTCCTGAGACTGAACGAGAACGTAGCTTTCGGAAGCTGATCGCACTCCTTAAACCTCGGGGCGTCATAGCGATTTCGTTCCGCACACCATGCGAGAGGCATCGAGGGATGTACCCTGTTTCCGTACCAGAAATCGAGCAACTCGCTCTGGGACACGGGTCCTACGTAGAATTAACCAAGAAATCCGGCGATTTCCTCGGACGATCTGACGTGGAATGGCACCAGATGATCGTCCGTTTGCCCGACGATGGTACTGGCGCATTGCCCCTAATTCGGCGAATCGTATTGCTTGACAACAAGTCTTCAACCTACAAGCTCGCTCTATTGCGGTCCCTGTGCAGAGTGGCCAGCATATCGCCCGGTTTGGCCCGTGAATCTGGATCCGATCAGGTGACGATTCCCTTGGGAGCGGTAGCTCTTTCCTGGATCCAGCTTTACCTCCCTTTATTGAACGCAGATATGCCACAAAATCCGAGAAACAGATTTGGCGGTCAATACATCGGATTTGCAAATAGTGCTCTTGACAAGCTCATCCCAAACCAACAGGAAACTGTCCAACTCCGACCGGGGGCGTCATTGTACGCGGATCGCGGGAAAAACTTGACAAGCTCTCTCCAACATGCCGCCGCAACCATCGAAAAAATGCCGGTGCGATACCTCTACTATCCTGATGGGCAACCAATTTTTAAGGTGACGAGGAGGCGATTCAAGGTTAGTCGCTCCATCATACTGAACGAGGACTATTTTTCGGAGTTTGGAGAAATGACTGTCCCGGCCCATCTCTGGCGTGCTCTTCAACGTTATAGCATATGGATTGAACCCGCCTTGGTTGAGGAATGGATCAGACTGATACGCAGATATGCGGATAGACAGGACAGACCGTTGAACGAATTGGAATTAAGACGTCTGATGCGGCCCTATGAACCCGAACGCAATCAAGGGGAGGTTCGTAGCCGCGCCCTGAAGCTGCTGCGCACGCAATCGATCTATTGCGTATGGACCGGCAAGAAGCTGGACGCGAAGGGCATGCATATTGACCACTGTCTCCCTTGGGCAGCATGGCCGTGTGATGATCTCTGGAATTTAATGCCCGCTAACAAGACCTCGAATCTAAGTAAGAAAGATCATTTGCCCGACAACCTCACCATCCGGGAAGCTCAGGACCGCATCATGACTTGGTGGGACGATGCCTACCGCAGGGAAGAGGCAACAGGTGAACGGTTTCTTTTAGAGGCAAGGGCCCGGCTGCCCGCACTGAAGGAATCCGTCCCCTCACTTGATGACGTATTCTTCGCTTTGGATCTGCAGAGGACACGTTTGTACAATGATCACCGCATTCCTGAGTGGTCTGGACCTCGCGGGTCATTTCCAACCCTTCTTTCAATGCGAGAGTAAATGAGTAATCGCCATCATCGGGACCTCGAACAAGATTCTTCTCTTCGCGCTCAGAATACAGATATCAAGGAGCACTACGGCGTGAGCGCCATCGCTCCAAGCACGCCGGCCCTGCTCCCAAGCCCAGGTGGGACGATGTACTGGTCAATCTGACTTATCAGTTCCTTCGCCCTCACATACCCATTCAAGTGTGACTGGACACGCGTACGAACGGCAGGAAATAAATGCTCCTGCTGCATCACTCCGCCGCCCATGATGACCCGTTCAGGTGAGAGGATCAGGATCATATTGGTTACCGCAAACGAGAGATAGTGCGCCACAAAAGACCATGCAATATGGTCCGGTGGAAGGGTCTCGGCAGGAGTCCCCCAATGTGCCTGGATCGCCGGCCCGGCCACCATTCCCTCCAGGCAGGCGCCATGAAAGGGACAATTCCCCTTGTAATCATCTCCGTCAGCACGCGGCAAAAAAAGATGTCCCATCTCTGGATGTACCAGCCCATGAACTGGCTGACCATTTACCAGCGCTCCACCCCCGACACCCGTTCCAATCGTAAGATACAGAAGGTTCTGCGTCCCCTGACCCGCTCCCCATAAGTATTCGCCGACGGCAGCACCATTGACGTCCGTATCAAAGGCAACAGGTCGTTGCAACTCGCGTGCAATCCGTCCAGCCAAGTCTGTGTTCGACCAGCCTGTTTTTGGGGTACCCTGCATTTCCAAGAGCAAATACAGTGATGATGTCAGACATAGTTCAGGATCAATTCCCGGTTGTGTAACCAGGGGATAATGCCTTGTGTGCCGATATAGCCGGCCTGTCGGAGTG